>MDSZ01164965.1_pt1 | contig 10541 bp, 12 predicted proteins | sample 811201 | NCBI WGS metagenome assembly MDSZ01 (sample SAMN05326647, study PRJNA326480) | marine metagenome | isolation source: seawater | place: Indian Ocean: North | collected 2010
AAAGGCTTGTAAATCAACCTGGTTATAGTGAATCAATTGAAGAACAATTTGAACAAGCACTTGATTCATTATTAGGACAATTTTCAGAAGGCTATATGAAAGGCTACAAAAAGTATCACTGCAAAGACTGTCAAGATACAATGCACATGCCAACCACAACTTGTCCACACGACTCACACGATGAGTCAGGGTCATGGTGGAGAGATGCTAACGGCAACGGTGTTCCAGATGGCCTAGAAGAAGATAAGTCAGAAGAATTTAAACCTCATATGATGTATGACCCAAAGACAGGTAAAGGCAAAATGGCTAATAAAGAACAAGATCATAAAGACCTTGCTAAAAAAGGTTGGACACATGATAAGCCAAAAGATAAAGATGTAAAAGAAGGCGTAAAGACTCCAGGAGACAGCCATTACAACAAGGAACGTGCAATGGACATGCTTAAGAAAAAAGGCATAACAAATCCTACACATGGAGAATTAATGGCCGCTATTAAACAGATAGAAATGGGCGAAAGTGAAGAAGAAAAGCAAATGCCAATAACAGAATTTGTTCTTTCAATGTATGATAGACACACAGGACAATTTCCAAAAGGTGAAACTGCTATACTTACTGCTATCGAAAAAGACTATGGCGAACAGTATATTACTCCAGCCAAAAAGTTTATCGAAGCCATCAATGCTAAGTATGAACAGATGATGACACAAGAACCCGAATCAAACACTGAATTGGACAGCATACTTCAGCTCGCAGGGCAAAAATATTAAATAATTTCAAGAATTTAGCAGAAAAAGGTTGACTTCTGCTATATAATTGTGTAGTATATATATTATAAACGTGCTACACAGCAAGGCACAAAACGCTATAGGCAACAATAAAGGAGGCATATTATGGCATCATTAGCTGAAATAAGAGCAAAGCTCAAAGAACAAGAATCACGGCAAGGTGGTTCAAACACCGGCGGCGGCGACAACGCAATTTACCCATTTTGGAATATTAAAGAAGGAGAAAGCGGAGTACTCCGATTCCTTCCTGATGGAGATGATTCAAACACGTTCTTCTGGAAAGAGCGTCTTATGATCAAACTTCCATTTAGTGGAGTAAAAGGTCAAGCTGATTCTAGACCTGTACAAGTTCAAATTCCGTGTATGGAAATGTACGGTGAAACTTGTAATATTCTAAATGAAGTACGTGGCTGGTTTAAAGATCCAAGTCTTGAAGACATGGGTCGTAAATATTGGAAAAAGCGTTCTTATCTTTTCCAAGGGTTTGTAACTGAAAACCCACTTTCTGAAGATACTACTCCAGAAAATCCAATTCGTAGATTTATAATTGGTCCACAAATCTTTCAAATCATTAAACAGGCTCTTATGGATCCTGATATGGAAGAACTGCCAACAGATTATACTGCTGGTGTTGACTTTAGATTAAATAAAACATCTAAAGGTGGATATGCTGATTATAGCACATCTAACTGGGCTCGTAGAGAACGTCCATTAAGTGATTCTGAAATGAATGCAGTTAATACACATGGACTATTTAATTTAAGTGACTTCCTTCCTAAAAAGCCTGCAGAGGTTGAGCTGAAAGTCATGCAAGAGATGTTTGAAGCATCAGTTGACGGCGAAGCATATGATGAAGATAAATTTAGTCAATATTTTCGTCCAGCTGGCATGAGTGCTAGAACTGGTGATCCAAACAAGGCTTCAAAAAATGGTACGGCAACATCAATGACTGCACCAGAAGCTAAAACTGAAGCACCTGCTGAACCAGTTGCAGAAGCAAAAGCTGAAGCACCTGTTGAAGATGCAAAAGCTGAAGCACCTGTTGAAGATGCAAAAGCTGAAGGTAATGCTTCAGATATTCTTGCAATGATTAGAGCAAGGCAAAACCAATAAAATAGCTAAGGGTGTTGCATAATTGTAACACCCTATTAACTTAGGAGAAATATATATGGCGAAGGCATTTGACCCAACCAAATTTAGAACTGCGTTAACTAAATCTATCACAGGAATGAGTGCAGGATTTAACGATCCTACTGATTGGATTTCAACAGGAAACTTTGCACTCAATTATCTAGTAAGTGGAGACTTTAACAAAGGAGTTCCATTAGGAAAGGTTACAGTATTTGCTGGCGAAAGTGGTGCTGGCAAGTCTTATATCTGTGCAGGTAATATTGTAAAAGCGGCACAGGATCAAGGAATATTTGTTGTATTGATTGACAGCGAAAATGCACTTGATGAAAAATGGCTACATGCACTTAACGTTGATACAAGCGAAAGTAAACTGTTAAAGTTAAACATGTCAATGATTGATGATGTAGCAAAAACAATATCTGTGTTTATGAGTGACTACAGAGACATGTCAGAAGAAGACAGACCAAAGGTATTGTTTGTGATTGACTCATTAGGCATGTTACTTACTCCAACAGACGTTGACCAGTTTGGTAAGGGTGACTTGAAAGGTGACATGGGTAGAAAGCCCAAGGCACTGACAGCACTTGTTAGAAACTGTGTAAACATGTTTGGTAGTCATAATGTTGGTATGGTATGTACTAATCACACATATGCATCACAGGATATGTTTGATCCTGATGACAAGATATCAGGCGGACAAGGCTTTATCTATGCATCTTCGATCGTAGTTGCAATGAAGAAGTTAAAACTAAAAGAAGATGAAGATGGTAATAAAGTAACCGACGTAAGAGGTATACGTGCTGGTTGTAAGGTAATGAAAACTCGTTATGCAAAGCCTTTTGAAGGTGTGCAAGTTAAGATTCCTTATGAAACTGGAATGAATCCTTACAGTGGTCTTGTTGATCTATTTGAGAAACAAGGCATTTTAGTTAAGGACGGTAATAGATTAAAGTATACTGATCCTAACGGTGTAGAACATAAAGAGTATAGAAAAAACTGGGATGGAGCTATGTTGGATCTTGTAATGAAGGATACTGACGGCAATAAACTAGTTGAGCAAATTGAGGAGAAATTGGTAAATACCCCAAAGCAAGAAGAGGAGATTTAACCAATGGACGAGCAACAAATTGTCGATATTTGGACTGTTTTTAAAGATACTATTGATAAAAAATTAATAGATGTTACTGCTGAAAGGTATGTAGAAGTTTGTGCAGACTTTGGAGCAGACGACGAACAGTTTAGAGCGGCATTGGGAAGTTGTAACGTGTTAGACGAAGCAATTACCTACTACCTTGATTTAGACACAGACTATACTGAAGATGATGAGTACGAGGATTATTAATGGGTTGGTATAGCGAAGTATCTCGTAATGTTGAAAAGATACCAGAAGCAATCAAACACTTTGAGTTAGAACTAATTGATGCCCGTAAGGAAGTTAAATTAGTTGGCAACGTAGAGAAAGCTTCAGCCGCTATGCCAGGCATTGTAGAACAAAGATTTAATCAGTTACAAGAAATAGAAGCAATACTAAACTACATGAATATTGAACTACGTCGACTGCGTAGTTCTTTCTTTAAGAAATATTTAGAAAATTACCAACGTGCATTATCAAGTAGAGACGTTGAAAAATATGTTGATGGTGAAGCCGATGTTGTTGATTATGAAAAAATAATTAACGAATTTGCCCTGCTACGAAATAAATGGTTAGGAGTCTTAAAGGCATTGGATCAGAAACAATGGCAGATAACTAATATAGTAAAGTTAAGGGTAGCAGGCATGGAAGATGCAACATTGTAATGTTTTAATTGGATGCGATCAAGATTACTATAACAACTGGGCTATAAACTTACTATTAAGTATTAAGCATTTTAACCCTTGGATAACCTGCCACGTTCACATTGTAAATCCAAAAAAATATAAAAAAATTGAAGGTGTAAAGTATACTACTGAAAAACGTAGCTTTGCAAACGAATCTGTACGAATAGGATATTTGCAAAGTGTAAGATTTTTAAAAGTTGCTGAAATGTTTGAAGACCAAGATTATGTAATGACATTAGATGCAGATACTATTTGCACTAGAGAAACTACACCTGAAAAATTTGCCAACATAGCAAATAAAATTACAATGCTACGGCATCTCAAAGACTTTCATTGGTTAGCAGGACTAGTTACATTTGGCGATAGGCAGTTCAGACAAGACCTTGCAAATAAATTACTAGAAACTCCAATAAACGAATGGGCACCTTTCCATGATCAAATAGTGTTAGAAGAGCTTAGTAAAAGATATACGTACAAAGAACAATCACCAAAACACTATTGGATGAGTATTGGAAAGAACGGACATAGAAGTGTATTCCTTACTTTAAAAGGAGCACAGAAGACAAAAGAAAAATATTTGAATATTTACAACGAAACTGTTAAACAAATACAATGAAAATATCTTATAAAAACATATTAGTAACAGGTGCAACAGGATACATAGGAAGTCATGTATGCAAAAAACTAAAACATGAAGGTCATTTAGTTACAGGTTGTGATATAAACATATACGGAAAACATAACGATGTTTGTAATTATGTTGATGAATTCTTACTTGCAGATATTACAGAAAATAAAATACGTGGCGAATTTGATGCAGTAGTTCATTTGGCAGGAAGAAGTATTGTACCATTAAGTTTAAAACAACCTTCCGAATATTATAGAGTTAATACTTTAGGCACATTAAATCTTTTACAAAACGTAGCAACAGATAATTTTATATTTGCAAGTTCTAGTAGTGTATTTGCAATGGCATCTCCGTATGCAAGAAGCAAAGCAGGTGCAGAAGATATAATAAAAGAAAAAGCATCAGGACATACTATATTTAGATTCTTCAACGTTAGCGGAACTGACGGTATTAATAAACAGATAGGACCTGCTACTCATTTGATTCGTGTTGCGGCTTTGGCGGCTTCAGGTAAAATAGATCATGTAAAAATTTATGGTAATGATTATGATACTCGTGACGGTACATGTATAAGAGATTATATTCATGTTGAAGATGTTGCAGATGCAATAGTAAATGCAATAGAAATGGGTCCTACTAACACTCCGTATGAATGTTTAGGTTCAAAAGAAGGCTATACTGTTAACGAAGTATTAGACACGATGGAAAATGTTACAGGAGAAAAAATTACAAGAATCGTATCACAAAGAAGACTAGGTGACTCTATTGTAAATATAGTTGATAAACTTTCAGATAGAGTTTTACTAACAAAAAATATACAAGATATGTGTTACGATCAATATAAATTAGAAAGACAGTTAAATGGCTAAGGGCCGAATTAATCCAAATATTCCTATACACTTAGGAGGACATGCAAACACTACACACAGGGATAGGGGTGCAATGGAATGGTTTGCTAATGTTTTAAAACATAAAAGTTTTTTAGACATAGGTTGCGGCCCGGGTGGAATGGTACAGTTAGCCGAACACCACAAGTTGAAAGCATTAGGTATCGATGGCGATCATACTGTAACAAGACATGATCCTACTAGTTTTCTTATACATGATTTTACAACTGGTCCTGCACCTGTAACAGAATTATATGATATAGGATGGTGTGTTGAATTTGTTGAACATGTATATGAACAATACATACCAAATTATATTCAGGCTTTTCAAAAATGCAGAAATGTTGTAATGACATATGCTCCTGCAGGAACACCAGGACATCATCATGTAAATTGTAGAGATAGGCATTATTGGAAAAAAGTAATGCGCCGATATGGATTTAATTTTCATTCAGATCTTACAAGAGAATTAAGAATTGTTTCAACTATGGGCATGAAAACAAACGGTATGCCTCCTACAAAAAAGCAACACAGGTATGTACAAAAAACAGGAATGTATTTTATAAATGGCAATATCTGAACCTTTAATAATCGGCATAAAGGAAATGTATAGGAATCATCCTATACCTAACTTACCTAATTTTAAAATTGTTCCGTGGGCTGATCAGGAAACTATTCAATCAGCAGATATTTACATACAGAATAATATTATAGAACAAAAGCGTAAAAAGTTTAAAAAATATTATCAGTTTATTTTAGATACAGGTAAGCCTTTTTTAGTTACAGAATCTGCTGTGTTTAGAAGAAATATGGTTGCTCCACCAAATCCAAAAGCATATCATAGATACAGCTGGACAAGTTATTTTAGAGACGAAGGTAATTATAATAACCATAATTGTCCAAATGATAGATGGTTACGTATTCAAAAAGAACAACGAATTGAAATCAAGGATTGGAAAAAAGATGGCGAGTATGTGCTACTCATTATGCAACGTCCAGGTGATAGTAGCCTAAAAAATTTATTATTAAAATACAAAACTTATGAAAATTTTATTACTTCCATAGTAACAGAAATAAGTAACCATACAGATAGAAAGATACGTGTACGACTGCATCCTGCACGTCGTGACAGACAAGAATCTATTCTAAATAATATTAATATAAAAAACTTAGAAATAAGTAAAAATATGCAAGGAGTAAAAGTATACGGAGGCGGCGAAGGGGGAGACGGCCTCTATGAAGATTTTAGAAATGCAAAAGTAGTTGTAGGATTCAACTCAAATGCATTGACTGAAAGCGTATGTGAGGGCATTCCCACATTTAGTATGTGTCCAAGCAGTATGGCATGGGACGTTTCAAATAAACATTTAGAACTTTTAGAATCGCCCATAACATTCGATAGAAACCAATGGTTAGCGGACTTAGGTTACTGTCAATGGACTGAAGAAGAAATAGCAAGAGGAGATCCGTGGTTCCATTTAAAACCATTGTACAAAGGTAGATGAGCATAAGTGTATTACAAAATTTTAAGAAAGTAGAAAGTTATCCCTTCCCACATATATGTATTGAAAATGCACTCCCAGAAGATATATACAACGAATTAGAAGAAACATTTCCAGAACAATTAGTTTGTTCCACAGAAGCATTAGATAAAGGAATAACATATCGATATAAATCTAATCCTGCACTAGTAGATAACAAAATTTCTAACTTATGGAAAGAATTTTTTGAATATCATACAAGTAAAAACTTTTTCAATCATGTTATATCTATATTTGAAAACTCAATAGAATCATATTATAACACAGAATTTATCACACAATTCAATGGTGATGTAGGTGTTAGAAAACTTTCTAAGAAAACATATTTCGTTACTGATTGCCAATATGTGGTACATGAACCTGTTGATCAAACAGGCACAACAAGAACTCCCCATCTAGACAATCCTGGAGAAATATACGCAGGATTACTATATATGAAAAAGAAAAACGACACTAGCACAGGAGGTAACTTTGTACTGCACGAAGCTGATAAAGTAAATAAAGTATATAATACTTTAGGGCGTCAAGTTGATGAAACATTGTTTAATCCAGTTAAAGAAGTTGAATACAAAGCAAATACTTTTTGTATGTTTTTAAATGTTAATCAGTCAGTACATAGTGTAACTCCAAGAATTAATCCTACACAAAGAAGACGCAGTATTAATATAATAGGTGAATTTAATAAAACAGGAAAGATGTGGGAGGCAGAAGAGATAAAATGAAAATAGAATTTGGTTGTGGAGAAACACCAAGACATCCTGAGTTTAAAACTTGTGATGTAAGAGATGTACCTGGTGTAGATTTTGTATGTCCTGCTTGGGAAATAGATAAAAAAGTTGCAGAAAATACAGTTGACGAAATATTTTCTCGTCATTTTTTTGAACATTTAACTTTTCATCAAGGTGCTGTTGTGTTAAGCAAATGGAATAAAATTTTAAAGCCAGGAGGTAGAATGGAAATGATTTTACCTAATTTAGACTTTCATGTAAGACAATGGGTAAACAAGACTGACTTGACACATGCATTAGCAGGATTTTATGGTTGGCAAAGAGGAGAGCTTGAAGATACATGGGATACCCATAAAAGCGGCTACAGCTTTGAAACATTATATCCATTATTACAATCGCATAAATTTAATAGAATTACACAAATTAAATCCCCCAAAGGAAAACATCTACACATAGCCTGTTTTAAACAATAAGTTATATGCGTACATAAATATCTACATGAAGATCGTTTTAGTTACAGGTGGGTTTGATCCACTACATTCAGGACATATTAGTCTATTCGACGAAGCTAAGAAGCTAGGCGAGAAACTTGTTGTAGGACTTAATTCTGATGATTGGTTAACTAGAAAGAAAGGCAAGCCATTTATGCCTTATAGTGAACGATATTGTATATTGAAAAACATCAAGTCAGTAGATCATGTAATCAATTTTGACGATACAGATGATACTGCCACAGATGCAATTCAAAAAGTTTGGGAAGAAATAGCAGAATACAATAAAGATGTAGAAGTTATTTTTGCTAACGGTGGTGATAGAAAAAAAGGAAATGTCCCAGAAGAGGGATACTATTACGATGACGGAACAAGCGATTCTCTACTATACAATAATACTAGTTTTGCATATGGTGTTGGAGGCAATACAAAAGCAAATTCATCTAGTTGGATATTACAAGAATGGAAAGAACCTAAGACGCAAAGAGCTTGGGGGTACTATAGAGTTTTACATGAGAACGGACCTGAAGTTAAAGTTAAAGAACTAACTGTTGATCCTGGTAAAAGGCTTAGTATGCAACGACATGAAAAAAGAGCAGAGCACTGGTTTGTGTCAGAAGGAAAAGCAACTGTGTACGGATTAGATGTTGCTACAGACATAACTAAGATAACATATGAGCGTCATAAATCTTTACATATCAGCAAAGGTCAATGGCACATGCTCGCAAATGAAACAGACAAGCCATTAAAGGTTGTAGAAATACAATATGGTGAAGAATGCGTGGAGGAAGACATTGAACGGAAATAGTGATACATTAAGAGTTTTTATAGGATGGGACTCAAGAGAAGATATAGCATATCAAGTATGTAAACAGAGTTTACTACATGCGGCAAAATATCCTAATAACCTAGAGATTGTTCCTCTTAAAATTAAAGAGTTAGAGCAAAAAGGATTATATTCAAGACAAGAAGATGTATTAGGATCAACCGAATTTACATTTACTCGTTTCTTAGTCCCAGAACTTTGCGACTTTAAGGGTTGGGCACTTTTTATTGACTGTGACTTTGTTTTTAGAGAAGACGTAAGAAATTTATTTGACAGGTGTGATGACAACTATGCCGTAATGTGTGTTCAACACGATTACCAACCTAAAGATGGCGAAAAAATGGATGGTAAAGTTCAACATATCTATCCAAGAAAAAATTGGTCAAGCTGTGTATTATGGAACTGTGGGCATCCTGCAAACAAGAAATGGATGACAAAAGAATTAGTTAATGATCCTAGTACAACAGGAAAATACTTGCATAGGTTTAGTTGGCTAGATGATAGTCAAATAGGAAAAATTCATCATGAATGGAACTGGTTAGTAGGTTGGTATAAAGAACCTAGAGACGGATCTCCAAAAGCATTACACTATACCGAAGGCGGTCCTTGGTTTAAGAAATACGAAACTTGTGAATATTCAGGTGATTGGTACCTTGCAGAAAAAAGGTATATTAAAAATAAAGAAATAAACGGTAAACATAAACTTACTCCTAACACTTGGGCAGTACCTAAACCAAAACAAGAAATATTGGAATCTGTTTTAAATTATATGGTAGACCCACAAGCTAAGTATTATGAAGGTAATACCTGGGAGGATATAACAATAAGGGTCCAAAAAGAAATGGGAAAGATAGCGGCAATTGATACTAGCGAAGTACAATTCGAAAGGAAAGGTCATAAGTATGATCCTATTCTTGAAAACTTCGTTATGGGCTGTAACGGAACTATTAGTTCTTATGCAGATCACATACATGATGATACAACACTTGTTATACGTGGTATAGGCGGCGGAAGTAGGAAAGCTATTAAACGTTGCTGGGATCTTAAAAGAGATTTCTACGCTATTGATACAGGATACTTTGGTAACTTTAAAAATAAATGGTTACACAGGGTTACTTTAAACTCACTACAATACTTAGGTCCTATAATAAGAAGAGGCGGAGATAGAGCTAAGAAACACGGATATAGATATAAGAAATTTATACCAGGAACAAAAATCCTACTTTGTCCTCCAAGTCAAAAGGTAATGAACTTTTTTGGACAGCCGGATCCAGAACAGTGGGTAGAGCAAACAGTTCAAGAAATTAAAAAATACACAGATCGACCTATTGAAATACGACTAAAACCAAATAGAACAGAACGTATAAGCACTAAAACTATACAGGCGGCTTTGCAGGATGATGTTCATTGTTTAGTAACTTACAATAGTATAGCGGCGGTAGAAGCACTAATGGAAGGCAAACCTGCACTTGTGTTAGGGCAGAATGCGGCTTCAACAGTTTGTGAAACAGAGATTGCAAATATTGAAAATCCTAAAAAACCAGCAAGGGATGAAATGGAAGCATTTTTTAACCACTTGGCATATTGCCAATTTGATGTACACGAACTAAGATCAGGATACGCATGGAGAGTTGCTAATGAAAATGCAAGTGGTAAGTTACCACGCTGGGATACCGGTAGTAAATAAAAGTCCAGAAAAATCTGCG
>MDSZ01226123.1_pt1 | contig 10541 bp, 8 predicted proteins | sample 811201 | NCBI WGS metagenome assembly MDSZ01 (sample SAMN05326647, study PRJNA326480) | marine metagenome | isolation source: seawater | place: Indian Ocean: North | collected 2010
TCATTTTCTTGATTGTCTTCATTTTCCTCACTGTCATCATTTTCATAATCAATCAAATCATCATGATCAGAAGAAGGATTGGAATGATTCGAATCATGACTAAAACCATGAATACAGTGAATTGAAAAATTTTGCACCGTTGCTGAGTGAAAAAAAGCTATTTGGAATACAAATAATAGGACATAAATAACCGATTGATATTTTGGAATAGAAAATTTCACAACAATGTTTAGTCAGCCCAAAGATAGTAAATTTAAGAAATCACATTTAGCTCTTTGCCTATTTTAACAAAGGCGTCTATCGCCTTATCTAGCTCACTCTTTGAGTGCGCTGCAGAAATTTGAGTTCGAATACGAGCGGCTCCTTTTGCAACAACCGGATAGAAGAATCCAATGGCATATACGCCTTCTTGAAGCAACCGATCAGCAAATTCTTGGGAAAGAGCTGCATCATAGAGCATTATAGGAACAATTGGAGAATCACCCTTCTTAATATCAAATCCAGCTGCGATAATTTTTTCTTTAAAATAACGCGTATTTTCCTCAAGTTTATCTCTTAAATCAGTCGAAGCATTAAGTAAATCAAATACTTTTAAAGAGGCTCCCACAATTGAGGGGGCAAGAGAATTTGAAAATAAATAAGGACGAGATTTTTGTCGTAGCATTTCAATAATCTCTTTTTTCCCAGTTGTATATCCACCCATGGCTCCCCCAAGTGCTTTTCCTAAAGTTCCTGTGATAATATCAACACGATCTAAAACACCGCAATATTCAGGGACTCCACGACCAGTTTTGCCAATAAATCCAGCAGAATGACATTCATCAGTCATCACCAAGGCATCATATTTATCCGCTAAATCACATATTTCATCCATTTTCGCAATATCGCCATCCATGGAGAATACACCATCTGTTACTATGATTCTAAACCGTTGATCTTGTGATTTAATGAGCTGCTGCTCAAGATCACTCATGTCAGAATGCTTGTATCTATAACGTTGTGCTTTACATAACCTGACTCCATCAATAATAGATGCATGATTCAATTCATCTGAAATAATCGCATCCTCAGCAGTGAATAGCGGTTCAAATAAGCCTCCATTTGCATCAAATGCAGCTGCATACAATATGGTATCTTCAGTTCCATAAAAATTTGCGATTTTTTCCTCTAAAGCCTTGTGAATATCCTGAGTACCACATATAAAACGAACCGATGACATTCCATAGCCATGTGTATCCAATGCGTCTTTTGAGGCTTGAATCACTTCAGGGTGAGAGGATAATCCTAAATAATTATTGGCACACATAATTACCACGTCATCACCTGAACCGACAGAAACTTTTGCCCCTTGAGGAGTGGTAATGACGCGCTCTCTTTTCAATAAACCATTTTTTTCAATTTCAGTGAGTTCATTTTCAAGATGATGTTTCAATTTTCCGTACATAATTTTATTTTTTTCTGAATTTCTTTATTTTATTACTAAGCAAATTGAAAAGAAGCTGTGAATCTTTTTGATTTAATTTCCTTCCAAATCTTTTTATTTTGCCGAAATACTCGAAGCTAAAACGCTCCCCTCCACTAATCCATGGAGATGCCTCCCAAGCTGATTGTAAAGAACGAACTTCTGGAATTTCAAATCTAAAATCTTTAATATTCCCAAAATAATATGGTACAGATTTACCGTAAGTCATAAATGACTTTTTTAAATAAAAAGCTTCTTCATTTATTTTTATCAATTCTTTACCGAATAATCTCCATAAGTAAGATTTTGAAATTCGAAAAGCGTAGTACAACCAAAAAACCAAAAACACATAAAGTATAATAGATTCCTGTTCAGTTAGCTCTAAATTGAATAATGACCAGATGACCATAAAACCCACGCAATACCACATTCCCAGCCATGCGCCCATAAGTACATTTATGAGAACATTACTCTCTGGACTGATTACTACTGTTGTCATTTTCGAGGAATCATCAAAACTGATTCTTTCTCCAATCCATTTCATAAAGCAAAAATAAAAAACCCCTAAGAAATCTTAGGGGTTTAATTATAATATCTTATATCTTAATAGTTCCATACGTCATGTTCCCACTTGCGTATTTCACCTTTAATTCTTTCAGCTTCTCGTAGTGCATCTACACCGAAGCGGTAATCCTCTATATTTCGATCAAACTTATCTGATGTTCTATAAATTTGAGCATTGAACTTTCTTTTCCAAAATAAATCATCAAAGGTCATCCATTGCGCATCGGACTTGTCATTGTACGTATAGTAATTCACAATCACATTTCTTAACTCAGGAAAATACAACCAAAACATTTCCTTTTCTTCAGTTAGTCCAACGTTGTCATCATATCCACGCGCATTTGATGAAGCGATAACCTCTACACCATTGTTGTAAACAACCATTGGTCCAATCTGATATTGATCTGGAGTTTCAGGTTCAGTATACTTGAACTTTGATACAGGTGCAATTGCGATTATTCGCTTGTCAAGCATCGATCTTTCTTTATCGAAAAACCAATCTTCCTTGATGTTATATGCAACAATACCAGCAGAAGATTGATATACAATAGGAGCAGGTTTCTCCAAAACACTTCCTGGTGTGGCATTATCCCAATACTTACGTATTTCATCTACGTTATCTTCAATGTTTGTAGTAGCATATTCTCCTGCTAGAGAGTCAATCCAATCCAAAAATGGCAAACCAGTCTTTCTCAAGGTAATTTCATTACCATCAAAATCAATGTAACCATATGGCTCAGCACTTCCAGCAGAGGCGATTACCCTATCAATGTCGTTCTTATACTTTTCATTCAAGAAATATTCATCACTTGAATTTTTTGTAAAGGGATATTTAAATTGATATCCATCCTCTTTCAAAATATAATCTGGATCACTAATTCGATAAACAGTCAAATCACCCAACAGTATATGACGTCTAATGATCGTCCATAAAGACCAACGCTCCTGGTGTTTATTCCAATATGGGTTATCTATATCCTCCGGAGTTTTTGGAGCCTCATATAATCCATAATAAGAATCGAATGGAAAGAAAATTTCATGGTTTAATTTTTCTCGGGCATCAATTCTTGAAAATACCCGCTTTGACCATACGTAATCAGCAAGTCTAACGTGCTCGTAAGGTACTGCACTTCTAATGGGCACCTCATCTTTGATAACTACTCCGTCGATGATACCGCCATCTAATGTATTGTAGGGTCCACGGGGTGGAACGTCTTGCGCATTAAATGTAAAATTTAAAAATACACTAACAATAATTAATAATAACGTTCTCATAATCTTCTTTTTTTTGAGCCTAATGTTATCTTGTAACAGCTAAAACAGCTTTAATAGACTCTGTTTTATTACTTCCATTCCTTTTATAGTTAATTAGAACAGCATAGTCTCTTCCAGGCATTGCTTTCTTTAAATATTCCTTTTTCAATAAAGGACCTGAAAAAGTAAACTTATCACTTCCAACATACACCGTTCCACCAGTAACTGTAAAGGTTACTCCATTTAACGGGCAATCAGCACCTAAAGTTACACGCAATCTCGTATTTGAACTTCTTGAAGCCTTATTACTGACTAACCTAGCTAATGGGAATGGTTTCACATCATATGGGAATGAACCAAAGTTTATGGTATTTCCTTCTGCATCCTTTCCTGACAGGTTTATATTAATTCGCGAACCTGGTCTATTTGCTCGTATGGTGTAACCCTTCTGACCGTTTATAGTCGCAGGACTAACTGATGCTCCGGGCGCAGAAATATTAGTTGAAACCGTACCTGCCGTGGTGGCCAACAATTTGTGAGGCCAACCCGCATACAAGATGTTCATTTCAGGTAACGAAACTGAACCTGCCTTTGTAACTACCTGAACTGCAGTTTCATATTTTGCTACTTTCATCTGACCATTCTTATCTTTAATGGCAACCGTTCCATTTAATACCATTTCTCCCCCACTCGGTGCAGTAAATTCAACAATTGCTTTACCATCTTTCGTCTCAACAACTGTTCCTTGACTTGGATTCACAATTGGTTGTTTCTCCGTATCATAAGCCACCATCATTACATCCATCCGAACTTTTGCTCCTGCAGCAGCAGAAGGCGGTGCAAAAGCTCTTCCCTCAACAGCATTAAACGAATAAGACCCACCACCAACAAGACCTGCAAGATAAGATAAAGCATCAGCACGGGCCGTAAGAATCTCACTTTGTAAACCTGAAAGTGCAGCAAGAGCAGCCACAGCAGGTGCATGGTCAAATGTCATTCCAATCCAATGTAATGGACCAGTTTCGCCATTTGGATCAGGAATTTTTTCGTTTTTTGTTAAGCTTTGGTAAATTTTCTTTAACTCGTATCCAAGACTCGGATCCTTATCTGTAATATTCTTAACAGCACCTTCAACTTTCTTACCAAGATCATTGATGTCCTTGTATGCTAATATTTTCGGATCCTTGAATTCAACTCCTTTCCATTTACCCGTGGTATCATCCATTTCAGAAATTGATTTAACAGCTTTCACCATCAATGCAGGTAATTTAGCTCTAAAATCTAGCATTTGATCCCAAACCTTGAACCCCTCTGAGGACTTATTTGGTGACTCAATCGATTCATTGATTCCCATAATCAACATTTGCTCATCATAGGCGTCTTTTTTTGATACGTTACGAAGATTCATTCGAATTGGCTTCACAAAATCATCTGACTTCGTAAGTCTTGGATTTTTTGTGTCTTGAAAATTTAAAGTTTGACCTTTTTCCAAAATACAAATAGGCTTTTCAGCTTTTGGATCTAAATCTTCTTGAATTGCTTGAAGAATCAATAGTTTTACTTTATCAATAAATTGAATTTTTTCAGCAGTAAGTTTGTCAATATCTTCCATTGATTTCAAAACTACTCCTGCTCTTGGACTTGCAATATTTCCAAGGCTGTCTTTCTCACCTGCCTTTTCGGCCACTGCAGTTAACTGTGCGTTACCTCTTCCATGTTCTGTAATATTACCTATCTGAATATTTTCCTCAATATTCACGAAGGCATCAAGGATAGACTTGGATACATTCAGTGCTAAAAGCGCTGTAAGAACCAGGTACATCATCCCGATCATTTTTTGTCTTGGTGTTTCCTTACCTCCTGCCATGTCTGTTCTTTCTTAAATTAATTTTTCAATTTGTACTTTAAATTAAGAACGCATTGCCTTCAACATGTTACCATATACATTATTCAAATCAGATAGATTTTGTGACAGGGTAGCCATATTCTCTCTGTATGCCTGAGTATCACCTGCTGAAGCAGCTAAATCGCTCATTACAGACTTAATGCTCTCTTGAAGTTCTTGCATGTTTGACATGCTTGCCAAATATTCGTTTGAGCTTTTCAATTGAAGCTCATAGGTGTTGTTCAAAGCCGAAATATTTGAACTTAATTTTTCCATTTCTGGACCAAAATTGTTACCCTCACCAGCAATAGCAGCTATTGACGCGGCTGAAGCTGCATATTGGTCAGAAAGTTCATTTAATTTTGCTGAAGCATTTTGTAAACTACTTACATATTCACCAGTAGCTCCTGTGGCAGATGACATAGAACCTAATGATGAAGCATTATCAGCCAAATTTGACATTCCATCTTTAAGTCTTCCAATTAAAGCATTGTCAATACCAGCGTCGTTTAATTTATCGGCTAATTTATCTGCTTGACTTCCCGGTTCATCACTTCCTGCCTTAATGAGATCATATAATCCTACACCCTCAACCTCTTCTACGCCTTCACCTTCCGTATCTGCAAGCTCAGGGAAAACTCGAGACCAGTCAGCGTCCAAATGAACAGGTTCTAAAACGGACATGATAAATATAACTGCCTCTGTACTCAAACCTACGATAAGCATTAAGGATGCTCCAGGCCAGTGCATAATTTTAAATAAGGCTCCCATAATTACGACTGCTGCACCTATGCCGTATACATATTTCATAATATTTTTCCATGTCTTGCTTTCAAAAAAGCTTGTTCCGTGTCCACTCATTGGTTTTGATTTTAAATTTTAACTTATTTTGATTTTGTTTTATTCTTACTTAAGCTGAATATCACTTTGAATTTCTTCACCATTCTCAAGGTTCAATTCTTTTCCACCTCTACCTAAATGCGTCATTACATTTCTGAATCCTATATAAGATTTGGCAGAATCTTGATACTCAAATGTTCTAGTAGAATTATTCAAGTAATATCCAATATCTTTCCATGAACCTCCTCGTATAACCTTTCTTTTCTTAACAGGATGATCACCATCTTTTGCTTCATATTCATAATCTGAATTCATGTCATGACCAAATTCGTACTGTGACTCATCAAAGGCAGTTGAGCACCACTCAGCGACATTACCTGCCATACAATACAGACCAAAGCCATTTGGATTGTACGAATATACCTTAACCGTATGGAATCCTCCATCTTCAAAATAACGACCTCTCATCGGCTTGAAGTTTGCTAAGAAACATCCACTCGCATTTCTAATGTATGGCCCTCCCCAAGGGAATTGAGATTGTTCGAGGTCACCTCTAGCAGCCCTCTCCCACTCTGACTCTAAAGGCAATCTGAAATCATTCACAAATAAATCTCCATTGGAATGTAACCAACTGTGATAAATCTGGGTTCTCCAAACTGAAAAAGCCTTCGCTTGAGTCCAAGTAACACCAACTACTGGGTAATTGTCATATGCCGTGTGCCAAAAATAATTCTTAGTCATTGGCGAATGGAAAGCATATGTAAAATCCCTTACCCAACACAATGTATCAGGGTAAACATTGATTCTTTCTTTGATAATAAATCTACTTCGATCAGTATGTCCACGTATGGCATTATGACCACCCTTACTATTTGAGAATCCCATATCTAAATCTTGACCTGGATTTTCCAGTATGGTTCCATACAAGTTGTCAGGATCTGCAATTTGCTTACCTTCAATTGGCTGACCATCAGCATCTAAAGCTTGATCGGTATAAACTGTTGTATCAACCCACACCTTATTATTATTGGCATCCATTGTGTAAAGCGTTGAACGATGAAGGTCATCTCTTTTGTAATCCTTAGAAAGTGGATCCCTTCTTGATCTGTTGTACAAGTTTTTATCTACATTTCCGAGACTATCATAGGAGAAAGTTCTTCTTGAATCGACAGACTTTGTAATCACCTTACCTCTTCTTGCCGCCTCCTTGTAGTCAATCCAATAATAGTCAAAATACAATAATCTTGTGTCTATTTCACGTCTTCCATAAAAACGCTCCTGCTCACTGTAGAACATGTCAGAAAGTAAGAAATTTGTTTCTGGATCTTGATAATCCAGAGGCATTTCCCAATCCAATGTTAAGTACTTACGAGCCTCTAAACGACCCATCTGATATTTTTTGGATTTTTTCGTAAGCTGGGTAGTAAATCCTTTCTTTTGAGTTTTATCGCCTTTAAATACACTCTTTCCTTTGCTTGTATAGTTTTCAAACACAAAAGATTCCTCACCAGCCCAGTTCTTAATCTCTAAAACACCTTTTAAGTCTTTCGGACGAACCTCTAATCCGTTTATCAAGGTAATATTTCCACCAAATAACTTTTTATTTGGACCTGCTGCTTCTGCTCCTTTCATAAATGGAGTACCAATAATCAACATTGATTGATCTACAGCCGCATTATTAGTAGAGTCCATAAATAGCTCAAAAGGTGTATTCCCACCTTGAACATCAGAACCTGCATCATAAATTTCACCATAAGGACCCATTCTAATCCAAAAATCATCGGGAATCCTTACCCATTGCTCTGCATCAATTCCATAACTCCTTCGGTAAAGCTTTTCTCTTGCTATACTATCACGCACCCAATGGACAAATTGTCGGTATTCATTATTTGATATTTCTGTGGCATCCATGTAAAAGGCTTGTACAGAAACTGTTTTCTTTCTTGCGGTATGAAGTCCCATGATATCCTCATCATCCTCACCAGATTGATAAGCACCGGATGGGATGTATGCCATTCCTATGGGTAAATTACCCGGGCCTAATACATCAGGGTAATACACGTCTCTTCCTTTTACTCCAACTAGATTTCCTTCTACCTCATTACATGAGTAAAAGAACGAAAGCAAAGCAAACAAACAAAATAACTTTTTCATTTTATATTTTTTGAGTTCAACGTTTCCAAATCAACTTGCTACAGGTTTAGTTTTGGTTATAACGTAAGAACTGTTCAAATAGTTACAATAAATTTAGAGCCACCTCGGATGCCTTGAGCTTTCCTTTGGTGGTTCTGGTAAATTAAAGCAATATTTCACAAGAATTTCATGTGTTCCTCGCGAAATATTAGATAATTTATTAAATAAGGTCAAATCATATGAATAACCTACAGTTAGACTTTGTGAATCATCAACCAAGGGCGTATACCCGAACATAAAAGCAACCGCATCTGATGTTCGGATGGTCAATCCTCCATACCCCGTTTTGGAGTTGGCAAATTGTTTTATGTATCTAGCATTTATGTCTGCTGAAAACTTAACTAAATCCGTTCTCATCAATACTTGTGCATCAATAAGACCTCCAAATACATCTGCAAACTTTTTACCACCCATTAAATAATAATGTCTGGCTGTTTGATAAGTTTGTTCTACACCTGACACATCAGTCTGCTTCATGAGAGACTGGGTAAGATGCGTTGAAGAAAGCCCAACATACCAATCACCTGCATCATAATAGGCACCGAAATTTACATCAAGATTTGTTGCGGCGAAGTCGTCTGGTAAATATTGATCAAAAGTTGTTGTGGGGGGAACCCAAATTGCACTGTAACCAAAGTTAATTAAACCAACCCCTATACCTATTCCTAGGGTACCATTACCAATAATCAATGGATACGAATAATTTAAAGCTAAATTGTTTTGTCGATTGAAACCAATAGCATCATGATACAGGGCCAAGCCTATTCCACCAGGGAAAAAACGACTTAAATCCGCCTCAACATTCAAAATTGCTGAATTCGGAGCTCCATTAACTTGATCCCACTGATTTCGATAAATTGTTGATGCACAGATTGTATTGTTTAAGCCCAATCCTGTTTTACCAGGATTAATACTTATCTTATCATAAATGAAATGTGTAATCAATTTATCTTGCTGTGCTGTTGAGTACAGAGAGCAAAGAGTTATCAATAAACTAAGACAACATTTTCTAACTAGCATAAGGTTTATTTAACACAAACATTACACACCACGACTAGCATGACATGAATTTAAGACGCTAAAATAACTAATTTTCTTGATTTTGAAAACTATTTTTAAATTTTCTTAAGCTCAGTATTAACAAAGTTTTTGATAGGTTTTCCACCAGAGGTCTGGCATTTCATTCTTCATTGCTTTGTCATAATCTTCTTTATTGCATGGTACAAGATGATGTCTTTCATATTTTTTACCTTCGGCAGGAGGGTATGGAACTTCCATCCACCAACGATCAGACTTATTACTCTTAAAAAACACAATGGTATATTTACCTTCCTCAAGAAAAACGCTGAATCGCTTGTAATTTGACTTACTTCCCATTGGGAAATCTCCCCACCTTGAGTAAAATCCATCACAAAAATACCAAATGATATCTGCCATTAATTTATCTGAAATTTCATTCTTATCAGTGTAATTGAATATTCCCGTACAATTCACTTTATCAGAAATTCCTGCGTATCGAGCAATCTGGCAAATTTGTTCTGCATAAAAACCATTGGGATTACTCCCGTGAGAAAAAACTTCAGATGCCTTTATTGATTTAAAATCAATATTAATGATGTCTGCATTCCTTAAATGGGGTTCGGCTTTACGGAAATCTGAATTAAATTCACCAAGCCTACAGATATCGAAAAATAATTTTTCAAACAGCTTCAGATCTTTGGGCTTGGCATATGGAATTTGGAGACCGATATTAGCATGATTAAATAAATAACATGGACGCTTTAACATAATGGGAGTTAAATAGGAATTTGCATCCACGTTCTTCTGGGGGTCTCCAAGATCCAAGCTATAGTCCACACTACAAATATTAACCAGCTGCTCAAGCTTTGCATATCCGTCATATACACCCATGAGCAAATCCTGAGAACCGCCTATAATGAAAGGCAATATATTTGATTTAACCAACTCTGAAACCACATTAGAAAGCGCGAAGTATGTATCCTTTAATTCTTTCCCCGGCAGGATATCTCCTAAATCATAGATGTCTTTTTTCCAGTTCTTACCCACATGTAAGCGATTAAAGGCCTCCCGGAAACCGACCGCATTACGCTCACCTTCACCGGTGACAGAACCCATATTTTCAGGCACGTAAAAAATCGCTATTGATCCTGATTTGATATCCGGAAATTCACTGTTATAAGTTTTTATAACACCTCCTATTTGGTCATCCTCATAGTTTTCTTGAGATTCATTTACAGGAGTGAAATAAAGTGATATTTCTGACATAACTCAAAGCTATTTCAGAATTGTCTTGAAAAAGAAAATAAAATCAAAAGAAATAAA
>MDSZ01102972.1_pt1 | contig 10540 bp, 16 predicted proteins | sample 811201 | NCBI WGS metagenome assembly MDSZ01 (sample SAMN05326647, study PRJNA326480) | marine metagenome | isolation source: seawater | place: Indian Ocean: North | collected 2010
CATACCTTTTCAGGGTACTGCTCTACTACTGAGCTACAAGGCCTAAAATCTAAAAGTAATTCTACCTTTAGTTAAATCATATGGTGTCATTTCTACCATCACATTGTCTCCAGCAAGAACTCTTATTCTATTCTTTCTAAGTTTTCCAGCTGTGTGAGCTAAAATTTCATGATTATTTTCAAGTTTTACTCTAAACATAGCATTTGGAAGCAATTCGGTTACCTTGCCCTTAAATTCTAATGTTTCTTGTTTTGCCAATTTTAATCCTTCTTAATTCTTATTTTCACTGAGTAAGCATGACCATCTAAATTTTCATGCTTTGATAAATTTATAACTGATGGTCCTAATCTTTCAATACCTGTTTTTGTAAATTTTATTAATGAATGACGCTTTAAAAAATCGTTAACAGACAATCCAGATGAAAATTTAGCTGTTCCAGAAGTTGGGAGCACATGATTTGGTCCCGCTAGATAATCCCCTACTGCTTCTGGTGAATATTTTCCCAAAAAAATTGATCCTGCGTTTTTAATTTTCTTTAATAATTTTTTATAATCTTTTAAAAAGAGCTCTAAGTGCTCTGGAGCTATCTCGTTTATGATGCTTGAAATTTTATTCATATCTTTTGCATAAATTGAAATGCCAAAGTTTTTAAGACTCTTTGAAGCAATTTTTCTTTTAGGTAAAGTTTTTAATTGATTTTTTAAATCATTATTCACACTAGATATTAATTTCAAGTCATTTGAAATTAATATTGATTGTGCATTAATATCGTGTTCAGCTTGAGCAATTAAATCAGATGCAACCCAATCTGATCTTGCATATCTATCAGCAACTATACTCACTTCTGAAGGCCCAGCAATCATATCAATACCTACATCTCCAAAAACTTCTCTTTTAGCTGAGGCTACAAAAGAATTTCCTGGACCAACAATTTTATTTACTTTTTTAAATGTTTTTGTTCCATAAGCAAAAGCAGCTATTGCATGTGCACCACCAATTTTATAAATTTCTTTCACTCTGCACTTCTTTGCAGCATAAATGATTGCTGGATTAATATTATTTCCTAATGAAGGAGTAGTTAAGTAAATATTTTTGACCCCAGCAACAATTGCCGGAATACAATTCATCAAAACAGTGCTTGGATAACTGGCTGTTCCTCCAGGAACATAAACGCCTATACTTTCTATCGGCGAGTAAATATAAGATAATTTGTTGTTATATTTATCTTTGAAATTGATAAAATTTGTTTTTTGTTTTGAATGAAATTTGTAAATTCTATTAAAAGCTGTATCAATTGATCTTTTTAAATCAAGGTCAACTTTTTTTGATATATTATTAATTTCTTTTTTAGAAAATTTGATTCTAACATTTTTACTTTTTATATTCGAAAATTTTCTTTCATATTGAATAAGGGTTTTATCGCCGAAAGACATTACATTTTTAATAATTTTTTTAACGCTTTTCGAATTTGAATTCTGTAAGAATTTTCTTTTACCTAAGATATATTTGAGCTTAACCTCAAAATTCTTTGAATTGCTATTTAAAAATTTAAGCATCTAAGTCAGTGTGTTTTGGTTTATTTTTGGTTTCCCAAGGAGAACCTTGGTCATCTAAAATTACTTCTATTAATTCAGCAGTAACTTTTATAATTGCATTTCCAGAAAATATTAAATTCATTTCATAGTTTTTATCAGGCATTTGACGACTTTCAATAGCTAGAAAATCTAAAAATTTGTCTTTTTTATTTTGATCAATATTTTTTGAATTTACTTCAATTACATTGTCAAATTTTAGTATTGTTCTTATTCGTTTATTCTTTCTAAATACTCCTTTTTCAACATCTTCCCACATAAACCTGCTTAATTGCATTAAAAAAATTTTGTTTTTTTTAAGGTGAGCTATATTAGGTATGTCTGCAATTGAGTCTTGAAGATGAGCAGAAATAACTTTAAGGTCTTCCTCTGTTTTAGCAATTAGTTTTAAATTCTGAGTTTTCACCTTAAACTCTTTTAATATGAGCGTTGCAATTTTTCAATTTTTTTTCTAATGACTCATATCCTCTATCCAGATGGTATATGCGATTAATGATTGTTCTATTTTCTGCAACTAATCCAGCTAAAACTAAGCTTACAGATGCTCGAAGGTCAGTAGCCATAACCTCTGCCCCAGTTAATTTTGATGGGCCTTTTATAAGCGCCTTTCTATCTTTAATTTCAATTTCTGCTCCCATTCTTCTGAGTTCCGGCACATGCATAAATCTATTTTCAAAAATATTTTCTTCAATATTTGAATTTCCATTAGCTTTTGTCATTAATACCATTAGTTGTGCTTGTAAGTCTGTCGGAAAACCAGGATAAGGTTTGGTTTGTACATTTATACTTTTTATCCTTTTGGTTTTTTTAATTTCTATCTCGTTTTTTTTTATTTTTAACTTCACGCCCATTTTTTTTAATACTTTTATCTCATTAGAAATTATTTCACTTTTGACGTTTTTCAAAATAATTTTTTTTCCAATTAAAGCAGCAGCTATCATATATGTTCCACACTCTATTCTATCGAATAATATTCTGTGAGATGTTTTTCTTTTTATTATTTTGGGAGTTTCTATTTTAATAGTTCTGCCCGTAACTTTTATATTTCCGCCCAATTTATTCAAAAAAATTATTAAATCTTTTATTTCTGGCTCTATAGCGCAATTTTTTAATATAGTTTTTCCCTTGGCTTTAAAAGCTGCAAGAATTGCATTTTCAGTCGCGCCAACAGAAATACTTGGAAAAGTAATTATTGTACCTCTTAATCCGTTTTTAGCCTCTGCTAAAATATATCCATTTTTAATTTTAATTTTTGCTCCAAGTTTTTTTAATACAAATAAATGTAAATTTACTGGCCTGGTACCGATTGAACAGCCACCAGGAAGAGATACTTTAGCCTTACCATATCTTGCTAAAAGTGGGCCCAGCACTAAAACTCCTGCTCGCATTGTTTTTACTAATTTATAAGGTGCTAAAGTTTTGACAATATTATTAGTGTTAATTATTGAGACAGAATTATTCTTTTTATTGAAGTTTACTTTTAGCCCAATAAATTTTAGTAACTCTGACATAGTAAATATATCTTGGACAAATGGAATATTGTTTAATTCAACTTTTTCTGAGAGGATTGTTGCAGCAAGAATTGGTAAAGCAGAGTTTTTTGAGCCTGAAATTGAAATTTTACCTGATAATTCCCTTTTACCGTTAATTAATAATTTTTGCATTAAGATTTAAATCTTAGGTAACGTAACTCCTTTTTGCTTCATATATTTTCCTTTTCGTTTTGCATATGAAACATTTGGTTTTTCATTTCCTTTAATAAATACAAATTGTGCTACACCTTCATTAGCATAAATCTTTGCAGGTAAAGGAGTGGTGTTTGAAAATTCTAAAGTTACATTTCCCTCCCATCCAGGCTCTAGAGGCGTAACGTTAACTATAATTCCACATCTCGCGTATGTTGATTTTCCTAAACAAATAACAAGTACATTTTCTGGTATTTTAAAATACTCCACTGTTCTAGCTAGCGCAAAAGAATTAGGGGGAATAATACACTCTTTTCCAATTTTTGTTACAAAACTCTCTTTTTTAAATATTTTCGGATCAACTACTCCTGAATTTACATTGGTAAAAATTTTGAACTCATTAGACACTCGAGCATCATAACCATAAGAAGAGAGACCAAATGAAATTTTTCCTTTACGAATTTGTTTACTTACGAACGGCTTTATCATACCTTTTTTTGCCTCTCTCTTAATCCAATTATCTGATAAAACTGTCATAATTTTTTTTAATCTTTTTTTTTAGTTTTTTTCTTTTCTTTAAATTATTTTTTAATGATTTTTCACGCTTTTTTATTAAAAAATCTTTCTTTTCAAAAGATTTCATAATTAATTAACTTTTATCAGGATTAGTCAGATCTTCTAAAGTTATGGGCTTGTCAATATCATGCATTTGTTTTTTTGGCTGCAAGTCAGGATTGTTATTTTGCCTTTTTGCCCTTCTTTGTTCTATTCTCGCTTTCCGTTTAGCTTCTTTTTTCATTGCTTTATCGCCACGAGTAGATTTGTAATCATAATGAATGCCCATAATAAAAGCTCCTTCAAATATTCTTATTTTTACTTCTTGAATTGCTTTTATGCAAGTACCTTGATTGGATTTGTTTGAAAATTATAAACAAAAGAGACAAAATTACTGCTACAATTACGTCTTCAAAAGGGGAAGCATCTGGGAATCCGTAATTCCAAAGAATCACCATAAGTAACCAAGCTAACCAATTTATTTTATCAGTCATAATTACATCTCATTTGAATGTTCATCTCCAAAAAATCTTTTTTTAATAATTGTAGAAAAAAACATTACAATTAAAAAAAGTATAATTGGAACATAAATATCTTTGTTTAAAAGTAAGTTTAGAAAATTAAAACTTTCTGCCTGTTTAATATATTCATTTAAACCTGCTCCAATCGAATTCCAAATAAAAAATACTGGAATAAATCCAAAAAAACTAGCAAAAAAATAATTTGTTTTTTTAATATTAAAAATGATGGGTAAAATATTTTGAATCCCAAAAGGGATACCTAGACCTCCAGTTAAACGAAAAATAAAGAAATAGTTAAATTCATTTTTTTTGAAAAATTTTATATATTTTGAAAATTTTTTTTCTAAAAAATTATAAATTAGATCCCTAAAAAAATAGTTTGCAATTAAATATAATACGAGAGCCCCCAATGATATTGATAAAACTGATATAAATGTTCCTATCCATTTTCCAAAAAGAACCCCTGAAATTATTAATAATGGTGATCCAAAACCTAATAAAGAAACCCAAATTATACAGAAAAAAAAGAAAACTATTAAATTAATATAAAAATTAGTATTAACTAAGATTTCTAATTTTTCCTGAAGCTCTTTATAATATAAGAAATCATTAAGCCTTGATATTTCGATGTTTAAAAAAATAAAGTACAAAAAGACAAATAAAATTAAAATGTATGAAAATCCAAAAAAAAATTTCAATTTATTGCTCATTATTTACCTGTACATCAGACGACAATTAAAATATATACCTTTAAATATTTATGAAAAGGACTTATCAACCAAGTAATTTAGTAAGAAAAAGAAGACATGGTTTTAGGGCTAGAATGTCTACTAAAGCTGGAAGACAATTGTTAGCAAGAAGAAGAGCTAAAGGTCGTAAAACATTATCAACCTAGTTTAATGGGTAAGCTTGAAAGTTTAAAAAAAAGCATTCAATTTAAAAAAGCTCTAAGAGAAAAAAAAGTTCACACGGATTTCTTTTCAATATTTGCAGCAAAAAGTTTTTTAAAGCCAAAAAATAAAAAAAATTTACTCATTAGTTTTGTGATGAAAAAGAAAATCGGCAATGCAGTTAAAAGAAACAAAATTAGACGGAAATTAAAAGCAATTGTTCAAATTTTGCTGAAAAAAAGAGGTGCAATTGATAAAGATTACACTTATATAGTTTTCGGAAAGTCTAATTCTTTTGCCCAAAAACAAAATGTGCTTTTGACACTAATGGAGAAAAGTTTTAGTAAATTGAAGAGATAAAATGATAAATATTTTAATTAAATTTAATATTAAATTAATAAAATTTTATAAATACCTATTGTCTCCATTATTAGGAAATAATTGCAGGTACATTCAAAATTGTTCTGACTACTATATATTTTCTTTAAATAGATTTGGTTTTTTAAAAGGATCTTTTTTGGGAATAAAAAGAATTTTAAGTTGTCATCCAATAAAATTTTTAGGAGGTGGCTCAGGTTTAGAATTTGCTCCAGAAAAAAGAAACAAGAAAGAATATAATGGACAATAAAAACGTATTTGTAGCTATAGCTCTGTCAATGTCAGTTTTATTATTTTGGGGAGCTTTTTTTGAGACACCTAGAAAAAATGTTGAACAAAAAACTAATCAAAAATTAGAGAAAAAAATAGAACAAGACTCATTATCTCCTACAATAAACCAGACACAATTTAAGAAAAAACTCACTAGAGAAGAGTCTTTAACTAAAGATAAAAGAATAATAATTGAAAACAATAGTATTGTAGGATCTTTAAATCTTAAAGGGGCATTAATTGATGATATTTCTTTTAAAAAACATAAACAAAAAGTTGAGGGAGAAAAAAATATTATTTTCTTGAATCCCTCCGAAACAGAAAATGGTTTTTTTATAGAAACGGGATGGACAAGTGTAGGAAACAAGATCAAAGTTCCTACAAAAGATTCTATTTGGTCTGTAAAAGGAAATAATACTCTTTCAAATAAAACCCCAATTCTATTACAGTGGAATAACAAAGAGGGAATAATATTTGAAAAAAAAATAGAATTAGATGACAAATATTTATTCAAAATATCACAAAAAGTGATAAATAACTCCAACTCCTCAATTGATCTGTTTCCATATGCTCAAATGACAAGAAACAAAATACCAGATGATATTCAAAACTTTTATATTCAACATGAGGGATTTATCGGTGTATTTGATGATGAATTAAAAGAGGATGATTACGATGATGTAAAAGAAAAAAAAATTGTTAGAGAGTCAAACGAGGGTTGGTTGGGAATTACTGATAAATATTGGATGACAGCTTTTGTGCCACAGTCAGGGCAAAATTTTAAATCAACTTTCCTATATGATAATGGTTTTAAAGCTAATTATATTATCAATAAACCTACCTCGATAAATAAATCCGCTACTGGGCTTGATGAATTAAGATTATTTGTTGCTGCAAAAGAAGTTGAAACAATTGATGGATACGCAGAAAACCAAAAAATAAATAAGTTTGATTTAGTAATCGATTGGGGTTGGTTTTATTTTTTCACAAAACCCCTATTTTTTATAATAGATTATTTATTTAAAATTTCAGGAAATTTTGGAACAGCTATAGTTTTATTAACAATTGCTATTAGATTGATTTTTTTCCCACTTGCGAATTTTTCATTTAGGTCAATGGCAAAGATGAAAGCTGTCCAACCTGAGATGATGAGGCTTAAAGAGTTACACAAAGAAGATAAAGTCAAATTGCAGCAAGAAATGATGGCTTTGTATAGAAAAGAAAAGATTAATCCTGCATCTGGATGTTTGCCAGTTTTAATTCAAATACCTTTCTTTTTTGCTATTTATAAAATGCTATTTATCTCTTTAGAAATGAGACATCAGCCATTCTTTGGTTGGATAAAAGATTTATCAGCACAGGATCCAACTACATTATTTAATTTATTTGGCTTGATCCCATGGGATCCTCCCGGGTTTATGATAATAGGAATTTGGCCAATTTTAATGGGAGCTTCAATGTGGGTTCAACAAAAATTAAATCCCGCTCCAGCTGATCCTATTCAAGCAAAAATATTTGCTTTCTTTCCATTGTTCTTAACAATAATTCTTGCATCTTTTCCATCTGGACTAGTTGTATATTGGACAATAAATAATATTTTAACGATCGCTCAGCAATACGTAATCGTTAAAAAAACTACTGTTAAAACTAATTAAATGTCAAAAAATATTTCTCTTAATGAGATAAAAAAGTTTTGGCCTGAGAAAGCTCCAGATATTAACATTGTTCAAAAGTATATTAAAAAATACGAAAATGAAAAAATTGTAATAAAATATGGAGGAAATGTTTTAATTGATAGAAATGTTTTTAATAACTTTATATTTGATATAAATGTACTTAATAAATTAGGTTTGTCTATAATAGTAGTTCACGGAGGTGGTCCAAGAATAAAAAGGGAATTAGAAAAAAAAAAAATTGTATCAAAATTTATTAATGGTTTAAGAGTTACTGATAAAAATATAATTGATACAGTAGAAGAAGTATTAATTGATTTTAATAATGATATAGTAAATTCTCTCAAAAAATTAGGTTCTGAAGCGGTCTCGTTTCATACTAAGACTGATAATGTAATAGAAGTTGAGCCTGAAAGAGAAGAACTCGGATTTGTTGGGATACCAAGTAAAATAAATAATATTCTAATTCAAAACGCACTAAATGCGAATAAAATTCCCATAATTGCTCCATTAGGTTTAGGAAAGAATAATCAAACATATAATATTAACGGTGATACAGCAGCTAGTGCTATTGCAAAGAAACTTAGATCAAGAAGATTGTTATTAATGACAAATGTTGAGGGAGTTTATGACGACCAGAAAAAACTAATATCAGAAATTAAACCATTTGATCTTGAAAACCTTATTAAATGGAAAGTTGTTCAGGGAGGTATGATTCCTAAAATAGAAAATTGTGTTGATGCCGTAGAAAATGGAGTGAGAGGTGTAGTTATTCTAGACGGAAGAAAACCTCACTCAATTTTACATGAAATTTTTTCAGATAAGGGATCTGGAACTTTAATTAGAGAATGAAAGACTTAACAAATATAAAATTTTGGTTGTTTGACTTAGACAATACGCTTTATGATGGAGCTACTAAAGTATTTGATCAGGTGGATAAAAAAATGTCAAAATTTATTTCTGAAAAACTAAATGTAAATATTGAAGAGGCTAGGAAAATTCAGAAAAACTATTTTCAAGAATATAACACAACTTTAAACGGAATGATAAAACACCACAAAATTGATGCTGATGAATTTTTGGAGTTTGTTCATGATGTCGATCTAAGTTTTTTAAATAAAGATAAAGATTTAGAGGATGAAATTAAAAAACTAAATGGAAAAAAAATAATTTTTACTAATGGGTCTAGAGCTCATGCTCTCAATGTCACAAAAAGAATTGGAATAGACAAGCTTTTTGATGGAATTTTTGATATTCGAGATTGTGAATTTATTCCAAAGCCATCAAAAGCACCATATAAAAAATTGGTAGAAAATTACAAAATTGAGCCACAATATTGTATATTCTTTGAAGATATTGCTAGAAATTTAAAGCCAGCATACGAATTAGGAATGAAAACTGTTTGGATTAAAAATGATGAGCCATGGGCAGCGAAATATTCGGACTCAGATTTTATTAATTATAAGACAGATAACTTGGTAAAATTTTTAAAGGAGATCAATGAATTACGATAAACTAGAAAAAATTATAAACGAGAGTTTTGAAAAAAAAGAAAAAGTGGGACCTAAATCAGATAAAAAATTAGTTAAAGCTATTAATGAAACTATTAATTTAGTTGATAGTGGAAAAATTAGAGTAGCAAATAAACTTAATGGTAACTGGGTTGTAAATCAATGGATTAAAAAAGCTATTTTGTTAAGTTTTAGAATAAATAAAATGGAAATGATGAAAGGTCCTTACACTACTTGGTATGACAAAGTGCCTGGAAAAACTGTTAAGTGGAAAGAGAAAGATTGGAAAAAAGCAAGATACCGACATGTACCTAATGGGGTTGTAAGAAAAGGAGCATATATTGGTAAAAATGTGGTTTTAATGCCCAGCTTTGTAAACCTAGGAGCTTATGTTGATGAGGGAACAATGATTGATACTTGGGCATCCGTTGGTTCATGTGCTCAGGTTGGAAAAAATTGTCATATTTCCGGAGGGGCAGGAATTGGAGGTGTACTAGAACCTCTTCAAGCTGGTCCAGTTATTATTGAGGATAACTGTTTTATCGGTGCTAGATCTGAAATTGCCGAAGGTGTATTAGTTGAGGAAGGTTCAGTCTTATCAATGGGAGTTTACATCGGTGCATCAACAAAAATAGTCGATAGAAACTCAGGAGAAATATATTATGGTAAAGTTCCTGCATATTCTGTTGTGGTTCCTGGTAGTTTGCCTAATAAATCAAATACGGGTGGGCCTGCATTATACTGTGCTGTAATAGTTAAAAAAGTTGATGAGAAGACAAGAAGCAAAACCTCTATCAACGATTTGCTTAGAGACTAATGACTATAATAAACGAATTACAATTATCTAAAGATTTAATCAGATTTCCCAGTATTACTCCTAAGGATGCAGGGGCAATAAAATATCTGAGTAAAAAATTAAAAAAATTAGGTTTTAATTGCAAAATATTAGAGTTTAAAGACAAAAAGAGCAAACCAATAAAAAACTTGTATGCAAGATTAGGTAAAAGAGGACCACACCTTTGTTATGCTGGACATACAGATGTGGTGCCACCTGGAAATTTAAAAGACTGGACAGTAAATCCTTTTAAACCTCTAGTAAGAAAAAATTATTTAATAGGAAGGGGTGCTAATGATATGAAAAGCTCGATAGCATGCTTTGTGGCAGCAGTTAGTAAGTTTTTACAGAAAAACAAAAAATTTAATGGATCTATTAGTTTTTTAATTACTGGTGATGAAGAGGGGTATGCAATAAATGGTACAAAGAAAGTTGTAGATTACCTAAAAAGAAAGAAAGAAAAAATTGATTTTTGTATTGTAGGTGAGCCGACAAATCCTAATAAACTTGGAGAAATGATAAAAATAGGAAGAAGAGGAAGTCTATCAGGAAAAATTGAGATTACTGGAACTCAAGGACATATAGCATATCCTCATCTATCAAATAATCCAATAAATACTATGATTGCTA
>MDSZ01121619.1_pt1 | contig 10539 bp, 7 predicted proteins | sample 811201 | NCBI WGS metagenome assembly MDSZ01 (sample SAMN05326647, study PRJNA326480) | marine metagenome | isolation source: seawater | place: Indian Ocean: North | collected 2010
ATCACCTATGGCTCTGGAATTAAAGATAGAAAGAACATGAACTACCCAACTCAATTAGGAAAGTTATTGGGCGATAAGTATGAAATTAAAAATTTTGGAAACAGTGGTTCTACTATGCTCAAAAAGGGAGACAAACCTTATTGGAAACAAAAAGAATTTAAAGCTGCACTAGAATTTAAACCAAACATAGTTGTGATCAAACTTGGTACAAATGATACAAAACCACAGAACTGGAAACATTCGGCTGATTATTATGACGACTACAAATCAATGATCTCAATGTTCTCAAGCTTATCTAGCAAGCCGAAAATATTTATTTGTCTACCTGTTCCTGTTGTTGAGACACGTTGGGGAATAACAGATGAAATTGTAAACAATGATATAATACCCACACTAAAAAAGATATCCGCTCAGACCAAGTGCAAGATTATTGATTTGAACACTCCATTCCATGACAAACATGATCTGATTCCTGATAAGGTTCACCCCAACGCAAAAGGTGCCACCATCATGGCCAAGGAAGTTGCTAATTCGATAATAAAACTATGAGATTTGCTTTATAGTTTATTAATACTACTAAATAAACAGCTAAGGGTTAGTCTTGAGTGTTTTTAATATTTATCTTCACAAAAGTTCATAAAAAAAAGGGTTCTCAATAGCGTTTTTTTGAATAAGATTAACAATTAAAATCTCAACACTTTAATTTATAAGAATAAATGAAACAAAAAGTCACTGACCTCCTCATCAAAACCTCAATCTTAACTTGCATCATTTTTCTAATATCATGCGGAAAAAATACCAATAATGGTGATGACAACTCAGCAAGTTCTAACAAAGTAAAACTAGCTTTTGTCACTAATGCGACTGCAGATTTTTGGTCCTATGGAAAAGCCGGAGCAGAGAAAGCGGCCTCTGAACATGATGATATAGAAATTGAATTTAAAATGGGTGATGGAACTGCTGCTAAACAACGAGAAATATGTGACGCATTACTTGTTAGAGGTTTCAAAGGAATTGCTATAAGTCCACCGAATCCTACAGGTCAACGGCAAATGATTAATGATTGGGCTAATAAGGCTAGTATCATTACCGTAGATAGTGATGCCCCTAAATCGGATCGTTTATTTTATTTGGGTACCAACAATGTCGAAGCAGGGCGTCAAGCTGGTGAACTTCTTAAAGAAGCATTACCTAACGGAGGAAAGGTCATGGCATTTGTTGGTGTTGGTGACCAAGCTAATGCAGTAGAGAGGTACCAGGGACTCAAAGAGGCTGTAGCTGGAACTAACATAGAAATATTAGACCTAAGAACAGACGAGGCAAATATTGGAAAAGCTAGAAGGAATGCCGAAGATACACTAACTAAATATCCTGATCTCGCAGGAATGGTTGGCCTTTGGGCATACAATGCACCAGCATGCCTCAAAGCTGTTAAGGACAAGGGGGTAGCAGGAAAAGTAAAAATTATTGCTTTTGATGAGGAAGTTGAAACACTCAAAGCAATCGACACCGGTGAAATTCATGGAACGGTAGTTCAACAGCCTTATGAGTTTGGATATCAAGCTATAAAGGCACTGCGTTCAATCATTATCGACGGGAAAACTCCCAATGATTTAGAAATACCAGAAACAAAACAAAAGTTTATCGCCACCAAAATGATTAGGAAAGGCGAAGGTGCTGATTATCTAAAGAAGTGCCAAGAGTGGAAAAAAGGAGGGTAAATTCCTCAATTTAAAAATTACTCTTACCAAATTCTTGAACACCCAAATTGATAATTCTTCCTATGCGTTGTGCATGCGAGGAATAAATAAAACATTCCCTGGGGTCAAGGCGCTTACCTCAGTGGATTTCGATATCGCCAAGGGTGAAGTCGTCGCGCTGATAGGAGAAAATGGTGCTGGCAAATCCACATTGATGAATATTCTTGGTGGAGTCCATCAACCAGACTCGGGAACCATTCAAGTGAATGGTGAAAATGTATCCATCAAATCTGTATCGCATGCAGACGCCTTAGGGATAGGATTCGTTCATCAAGAACTTAACATATTAGATAATCTTGATGTCGGAGCAAATGTCTTTCTAGGTAGAGAGCCAAGGAGAATGGGGCTCATACAAAAACAAATTATAGAGGATAAAACAAATCCATTCCTAGAAATGTTAGGATTGGACATCTCACCTAATACGCCGGTATCAAAACTATCAATCGGCCAACAACAACTTGTTGAAATAGCCAAAGCTTTATCTAAGGAGGCGAAGATCATTATCATGGATGAGCCAACATCCAGCCTCACTATTTCAGAAACAGACAAATTACTTAAAGTAATTTCTGACCTTAAGAATGAAGGAATTTCAATCATATATATTTCCCATCGACTTGGTGAAGTAAGCACATGCGCTGATCGAGTCGTTGCTCTTAGAGATGGCTCTAACGCCGGAACTCTGACAAAGAATGAAATTAATCATGACAATATGGTTAGTCTAATGGTAGGGAGAGAACTAGAACGCACTTCCAACGAATCAGGTTCGAGTATTGACACCTCAAAGGGATTCGAAGCCAAGGATCTAATATCAAGCAATTATCCAAATTGCAAAGTTAGCTTCAAAGTTTTCTCTGGTGAAATTCTTGGCATGGCCGGTTTAGTTGGAGCCGGACGTTCAGAAATCGCTCAAACCATTTTTGGTGTTGATCCAGATTTAGGAGGAACCATTTATATTGATGGCAATCCGATTAAGCGGGGTTCTGCTAAAGCTTCAATTAAAGCAGGAATTTATCTCGCTCCAGAGGACAGAAAAAGAACAGGTCTAATTACAGAGTTTGATATAATAAAGAATGTTTCTTTGGCATCATTGAAAAATTACTCTAACCGAATAGGGCTGATAGATAGTGAATCAGAAGAAACAACTGCTTCAAATCAAATAAATAAATTAAATATAAAAACTCCTTCCGCTGATACGCCCGTTATTAATTTGAGTGGAGGAAATCAGCAAAAAGTCGTCCTAGGAAAATGGTTATCCATGAACCCAAAACTTATTATTTTTGATGAGCCTACAAGAGGAATAGATGTTGGAGCTAAAGCAGAAATTTATAAACTCATGCGAAAACTTGCAGACAATGGTGTTGCGATATTAATGATTTCAAGTGACATGGAGGAAGTTTTAGGAATTAGCGATAGAATTGCCGTAATGCATGAAGGTAAAATTACTGGTATATTAGACAGAGAAAAATTCTCTGAGGAAAATATTATGAATCTAGCTGTAGGTCGATCCTCTTGAATTAGACACAACAAAATGAACAACTCAAAACTAGGATTCGTAAATAAAAACAGAAGGGAGCTTGGCATGCTTGGCCTCCTAATTGTACTCGTCATTATTACTTCCTGGGGAACCCGTGAAAGTGGAGTTCAAGCAGTTTTTGAGAGCAAGTTTCTATCTTCAGACAATCTAAAAAATATTAGCAGAGAGATAGGTATTTATGGCATCTTTAGCATTGGTGTTGGCATAGTCATTATCACTGCCGGAATAGATCTATCTGTTGGATCACTAATGGCTTTGCTAGGTGTTGTTTTTCTCTATTTCGTTACACCAACCGAAACAAGACCTGATTCATTTCTTGCAAGAATCATCCCTGAAATTCCTTGGATTGCTGCAATTTTCCTTACACTACTGATAGGAACAGCAGTTGGGCTTTTTCAAGGCCTTCTTGTAGGAAAGCTTAAACTTCAAGCATTCATAGTCACTCTTTGTGGATTATTATCTTATCGAGGTCTAGCCAGATTTTCTGCCGATGATACGTCTATTAACATAAGTGACTCATCTCAAAATCTAGAATTTTTAAGGTTTCTCGGAGAAGGAAGTCTTGCTGATGTATTAACTAATGGAAATGGCAGTGGGCTTCTGCACAGCATACCCATGTCGTTTATTTATCTAATCTGTTTTGCAATCTTCTTCGGAATAATTCTGCACAAATCAGTCTTTGGTAGATACATTTTCGCCTCAGGAAGGAATGAGTTAGCAACTAAATATTCAGGTATCAACACAAACATAGTCATCGCATTTGCCTATGTTATCGCAGGATTCTGTACTGCTTTTGCTGCTATTCCATTTTGCATTTACACTGGGTCAGTTCAACCTGCTACTCATGGAGCCTTTTTCGAACTCTATGCGATTGCCGCAGCTGTCCTCGGTGGATGTAGCCTTAGAGGAGGAGAAGGTTCAATCTTAGGCATACTCATTGGAACCGCCATTCTTATAGTGTTAAGAAATATGGTAAATTTATTTGGTTACCCAACACCTCTTAGTGATGCGATTACTGGAGGCGTCATTTTCGTAGGTGTTCTACTTGATCAGCATGGCGCCTCTAGCATAAAGAAACTTTTCAAAAAATCACATTAAAGAATAAATCACCAAGGTGAATTTCCTCCATTCACACAAAGTGTTTGTCCAGTTATAAAGCTAGCTTCCTCAGATGCAAAATAGGCGACAGCCTCACCAACGTCTTCAGGAGTCCCCCATCTTCCCGCAGGAATTTGCTCAAGATAATTGTCCTTATCTTCTTGGGGGTCATTGTCATGTCTCTCCGTTGGTATCCATCCAGGATTTACCGTGTTTACAGTTATTCCATAAGGAGCGAGTTCTTTAGACATGCTTCTTGTCCACCCAATTTGACCACCCTTAGCTGATACATATGCACTAAAAGGACTGACCGATAACTGATAAACCTCACTCGAAATATTAATGATTCTACCCCATTTACTCTTCTTCATATTCTCTATTGTTGCCCTTGTAAGCAAATAGGGACTCTTTACAAAAAAATCTAACATTTGTTGATAAAAGTCCCAGTCATATTCCTCGATAGGTCTGAGCGGTTGATCAGGTGTAGCGTTTGGCACTAAAATATCAATTGGACCAAATTTCTCCTCACCTTCTTTCACTATTTCATTTACAGATTTTTCATCAATAGCATTACCTCTCACTAGAGTGACCTCACAACCCATTGCTTCTAGATCAGAGTAAGCCCTGTTCGCTCTTTCCTGATCATTGTAATAATTCATTATAATTTTTGAGCCAGCAAGCCCAAGAACTTTAGCAATTCCAAATCCCAATCCGGTTGTGCTCCCAGTAATTAGAGCCACATGATTTTTTAATGTTTGAGCCATATTTCAATATTCTTAAGCATTAGATGTAATATACCATATATTTGTGATTATAATTATTATCATTATTATAATGAAATATAAACTTACTTAGAATTATTATATAACTAGTGAATTCTAGCAGACCTTAACAAAACTTCATCTAGTTTCATAGGAGCTGGGTTGAGAACTTAAAACAAAAGTTTAAACTATTAAAAAACCTAAGATAGTATAATTGAGCAAGACTATTATTCCTAATTACGAACTTCTAAAGATCATCGGTAAAGGATCCACTGGAGAGGTATGGCTTGCTGAGTATCAGAGCAAAGGGCCATTGGCTGTAAAATGTTTAAATCCTCACTCCATTAATCAAGAAATACTATCTGATGCATTGGTTAAAGTTTTCAAATCAAATGACACACCTGGCATCGGTAAGATTTATGATTTTAACCTTTCTGGAAAAACACCATACATAACATACAAGTTATACTCCGAAGCAATTCTCGGGAAAGACTCCCAAACAAATTACAAAACAAGATCCCTAGAAGAGTTAGCCTCCAACATTAGCTATAAAGATTCATGGTCGATTTCATTGAAAGTAGCACAATCTCTTAAACTTCTTCATTCTAAAAATATTTCCCACTGCAATCTCAAGCCCAGTAATATTCTCTTTGATCATGGGATAGATCCAGACCCAAAGTTAACAGATTTCGCGCAAGGTTATCTTGGTGGGTTAGAACAGATTAATCCAAGCGAATCACTATTTTATTCTCACCCAGATCAACTCAAGGGCGAAGACCATTCAATCAATAATAACGGAATACGATGGGACATTTATAGTTTTGGGGCAGTCTTTTATAAACTTTTAACTGGAGAATATTGTAGATTGAACAAGGAAATAATTGCCTTCAAAAACAGAAAAGGCAGGAACTCCTCAAAATATTCAGGCATTTCCGCTAATCAAGTTGCAAGAGCAATAACTAATAAACCAATTATCAATTGGCCTTACCCACCATCCACAAATAAAGAAAAGTCATTCCGAGAAATAATCGAGAAATGTTTAACGATCGATCCTAATAATGAATTTTCTGATATGGGTAGCATTATTAAAGAAATAATAAAGTGCGATCCTTCAACAAAGACACCGCTCCCTCTAATTACAAAAAATTCTAAAACGAAAAGAAAAGAAAACAGAAAATTAAAACCTAGCAAAGTGAAACAATTCATCACAGTTTCTTTATGCTTGGCATTGGGCTACCTAACAAACCACTTCATTAATCATAATACATATTTCGGAGACAACATCACTGATAAAACGGCAAATCCACCTCTTATCAATGAACAACCCATAATTAATGATGTTAATAATAAAGAAGTCTCTGATGCCAATAATCAGTCAGATTTTCTTGATAAAAATAAACTAAATTACTTATTTAATGACCTACAGGAATCTCAATCTGCTTTGAACGAAATATGTCAAATGATAGTGGTTCGTGACTCTGATGGGAACGCTCTCTATGATTTTCCCGAAGGAACAATTGGTACAATTTTGACATACTACGAAAAGTTTATCGAACGCAAAGAAAATGAAAATGAGCCTGCCCTCAGAGATTCAATTATTACGGCACTAAACAATTCAAGCGAACTAAATCTATTGCTCGGTGATTACAAATCCGCGATTGAGAAACTTAAACGAGCTACCAACCTAATTAGCGAATACGAAATTGGTGGTGGCAACTCAACCGAGTTAGTTGAAAAAAAGGCAAAATTATATGAAAACCTATCAAATTCATATACTGGAAACAACGAACCAAATTCGGCGATTGCATCTTCCAAAGTTTCTTTGGATCTCATCAATTCAGCATATTTAGAGAATAGGAATAATTTTTCTATGGGGAGAAAAGCCGCAAAAATTTGCTTAAGTATTTCTAAGGGCTATCAGAAAATTAATGACTACAACCAATCCAATACATACACAGACCAGGCAATAACCCTCCTAGATGAAATCACAATAGACAATCTCCCATTAGAGGAAGATCAGTATCTTTATGCATCGGCAAATCTCCAGATGGGAATCACACTAGGTTTCCAGGATAAATACACTGAGTCGAGAGAATATTTGGAATATGCAATTGATCAATTCAATCAATTGGTTACAGCCATTCCTGAAAACAGAAATTATCAGTTTTACCTCGCAAAAGCCTTAGGTAAAGATGCAGAAATTGCATTCAAAACTGGTGCCGAAGACGCGGTGACAATTAACGATTATTCAATTGAGCTCCTTAATGACCTTATAAATAATAATCCCAGAGACATTTTCAAATTTGAAATCGCTCAACGTTTTTATACTTTTTCAAAAACGTTAGTAAGCCAGGGTGAAGATAGCGCAGCTCGAACCCAAGCTAATCTAGCTCTCAAAAATTTAAAGGAAATAAGAAAAAACCAGCCAAGTAATATTGAGTTTCAAATTAATACCGCTCAACTCTTTAGGTTGCTTACAGAACTTCACAAAAAGGCTGGAGACACAGAAAAAGTTATAGAATACTGCAGGGAAGCATTATCATTATCTGAAACATTATTAGAAACTGATAGAAACGTTGAAGATAATAATTCAATCAAACTTGAACACCGCTCAAGACTCGCAAGGGACTATGGCTTATTAGGTTGGAACTTGGTTAAACTCAAAGATCAATATGAAATTGATGAGGCTAGAAAAAGCTTCAAAGAGTCACAAAAAATCTATAAAGAGATTTTAATAAAAGAACCTTCGAATATAGACGCCCAGCAAGGCTATCAATGGGCATCTGATTGCTTAGTTGAGCTGTTTAAGAGCTCTTCCTAGCAGAAATAAATGATCTTATACATGCTACGAGGTAGATTAGGCATATGACGCCCATAACCAATTGTCCGATCTGAGCCGAGCCCAAACCATCCGAGGCGGTTTTTTTGATTCCCATTCCTAATCCACCAAGAGAACCAAGAAGAGCAAATAATACTGCAATGTGTGCAGCCATTTTTCTTCTGCGCTCATTTTTCGCAATGAAGCCACAAACTAAAATGGGAACACCAAAAAAACTGGGAATTAACGCGGTTACGGATTTACTTCCTGTTGAAATATAAAGGATTAGCCCCAAAAGAATTAATGAAGCACCAACTGAAATAGAAAGTTTAGTAATTGAAGTCATTTTAATTCGATATTATATGCACAAATCTAAGGGTCAATAATTATAGCTTAAAAAACGTTATTGCTTGGAGTCATCATAAAGTTTAATAATAAAAAAATTTATTTAAAATGCATACAGAAAGTAATAACTCACGAAGAAATTTTCTTACCACTTTGAGTGCGTCTATAATGAGTACTCCAGCCTTATTAAAGGCTGATCACCACAATAAGAAAAAACTATTTGATATATCAATCGCCGAATGGTCCCTACATAAGGCATTATTTGCAAAAAAAATTACAAATTTAGATTTCCCAATTGTTTCAAAAAAAGAATTCAACATATCTGCAGTTGAATATGTAAATCAATTTTTTAAGGACAAGGCCAACGACAATAAGTATCTCAATGAACTTAAGAAAATTTGTGACAGTGAAGGTGTTAAAAGCCTTCTTATTATGTGTGATGGCGAAGGCAGGTTAGGTGACCCAGATAATAAAAAAAGAGGTGATGCAGTTAATAATCATAAACGATGGATCGAAGCAGCTAAGCATTTAGGTTGCCATTCAATTCGAGTTAATGCAGCATCTTCAGGTACTTATCAAGAACAACAAAAATTTGCAGCTGACGGTCTGAGTAAATTAAGTGAATTTGCAAAAACACATGGTTTAAATGTAATTGTAGAAAACCATGGCGGCCTTTCATCTAATGGCGAATGGTTAGCAGGAGTCATGAAGTCTGTTAGCATGAAAAACTGCGGAACACTTCCCGATTTTGGCAACTTCAACATTGGCGGAGGTAAAGTCTATGATCGATATAAAGGCGTTTCTGAACTCATGCCTTATGCCAAAGCTGTTAGTGCAAAGTCACACAATTTTGATGATAAAGGAAACGAAACACATACTGACTATTTAAAAATGATGAAGATTGTGATTGACGCAGGCTACAACGGTTATGTCGGTGTTGAATACGAAGGCAGTAAGCTAAGTGAATATGATGGGGTAAAAGCCACAAAGAAACTCCTAGAAGCTGTTAGAGAAAAACTAAGCTAATTTTACTTTATAACTCTATAGTAGCGCTTGGAAACTCCTTTTAAAGGAACCAATTCATTTATAATCGACCCATCACCTAATATTATCTTTTCCATACTCATCCAATTTTTTAAATCATTGGACATTTGCAATTGATACCCTTCCCCTTTTCTTCCCGGAAAAAGAATCTCTAAATCATTGGATCTCTTTACAATTCTAGCTTCAAAACTAGGAGTACTTTCAATATCTTTTTCATTACTTCCAAAAAATATTTCTGTAGAGTCGTTATACCCATCACTATCAGTATCATTAGAGAGGGATGCTGGCAGCTGTATAAAAACAAATTCCCTGATCGTCTCTGAACTTACTAATAACTTTAAATCAAAAAACAAATCGCTACTAGATCTACTGCTTTGATGAACTTCAACGGCGAGAATGTTTTCCCCCTCATTCAAAAGTGTAGAGTCGAATATGAATTCGCTACTTTTGAGCTCTGATTCACCGCTAATTGTTGAAGTCGCTAAGGTATTAAAAACGGCGTCATCTTGGAGATTTTCCCTGGCTATTTCTACACCATTTAAATATACGGCGGCTCCATCATCTTTTCTAAGGATAACCTTTGACCCAACCACATCATTATTCCCCGAGAAGAAAAATTTCTTTCTGAAATATGCTGTCACAGGCTTTTGATTAGGATCATCACCAAAATCAATAACGCCGCTTATACCATCTTCACCATAACCAAGTGGCGATAATGCATTGGTCCAAGAACTGTCATCGAAATCTAAAAATTTCCACAATTCTGATAGTGGATTATTATCACTTATATATTTCCACACTTCACCAGTTGAGATGATTTCTGTAAATGGAGGCATAATTGCCACAGCCCTCATATCAAACTTGAGGTCATTACTGGATCTTGAACTTTTATGAAGCTCCACACAAACAGAATTGATACCAGGTCTTAATAACGAAATGGGGACTGAAATACTAATATTTTTTTCCTCTTCGATAAGGTCATTTGAAGCTAGTGTCCTGTATCCTGCATTAGGACTTAAAAAATCATCCCTGAAAACTTCTTCTCCATTAACATAAATGGCTACTGAATCCGTCCTATTAATATCGATAACAAAAGAGTCAATTGATGACGGTGACTCCAATCTAAATTCTTTTCTAAAATATGAAGTTACATATTTGTTACTTTCGTTAGGACCATAG
>MDSZ01141789.1_pt1 | contig 10538 bp, 11 predicted proteins | sample 811201 | NCBI WGS metagenome assembly MDSZ01 (sample SAMN05326647, study PRJNA326480) | marine metagenome | isolation source: seawater | place: Indian Ocean: North | collected 2010
ATACCACCTATACCGACAAACTTAGGTGAAGCATCCAGTACATCCCACAAGCCATCAATTACAGCGGCACCAAGCTTATCACCAGAGTCTTCCCCAACTATTATAAATATTTTCACACTGCGCTTTCCTCAGCTAAAATGAAGAAATTATTAGCCTCAGCTAATTTGACACATTTTTCTCTTTCTAAAAGCATTACAGAACCTGGTGAGATGATCAAACCGCGCAAACCAGCTTTACAAGCCAACTCTACTGTTCTTGGACCAATCACAGGCATGTCAAATCGCAAATCTTGATTAACTTTAGGACGCTTAACAAAAATACCGCCCTGGCCCTTTACTCTTAGGTTTAAAGCAGTGTTCTCGACAAATTTCAGTAATTCATTTGTACCTTGTATAGTTTCAATACCTAATACTAACCCATTTTCAATAACAATACCTTGCCCGATATCTTCTGGTGACAATGCTTTAAGGACGCTATCAGCCTTGAAAATATCCCTATTTAGGGATTCATATGAAGAACCGCAAAGAAAGCCCGAGCCAACAGTTAGATCAGGTATTAATTCTGAAGCCCCCAAAATTTGATAGCCTTTTTTTTCAAACTCTCCCGCTATAAAAGAAAGAAGTTTATTGTCACCCTGAACCAACTTCGAAAGAAGCTTTGGCATTAAATTAAGAGTATACTCATCCATTTTACTTTCTTCTAGGTGTGGCCTAGCTATAGAACCCGCCATAACTACGCGACGAATTCCATTTTGTTTTAAACTATCAAACAAATATCCAAGCTTCTCAAATTCACATTTAATCACCTGATTTTCTGGGATCAGGTTGGATCTGTTGAATGTCACATAAATAGCTTTTTTATAAAATTTTTTTATAATTAACGGAAGGTCACCAAATCCGCAGATGATTGCTAAGTCAGCCCCTTCATCCATTTCAAAAATCACCAGGCGTCAAAAATGATCGGTCACTAGATCCTAAGATAAAATTTGCTATTGCATCTACATATTCACTTGTTTTGTCTTCACCCAATCTTTTGGCTCTTTCTTGAAAAGTACCTTCGCCTTGCGCCAGAGTTTGAAAAGCCTCTCGCAATGCCGTTATGTCACTTCTTTCCACACCTTTTCGTTTTAATCCTATAATATTTAAACCATCTAAAGAACCTCTAGGGCCCTGAACCAAACCGAAGGGAATTACATCATTTGTCACCATCGTGACTGCCCCAATAATGGCACCCCGTCCAATCCTAACAAACTGATGTATACCGGAAAGGCCACCAATGATCACATCATCTTCTATAGTACAATGACCAGCAACAGCTCCGCAATTAGCTATGATAACTCCATTGCTTATTTGTACGTCATGAGCCACATGACTTCCGGTCATAAATAAACAATCGTTACCTATTAAGGTTAGCCCTCCGCCTCCTTCTGTCCCAGTATTGATAGTTACGTGCTCTCTAATCTTATTTCTTTTTCCAATTATTAAGCTTGTTTTTTCACCATTAAATTTCAAATCTTGGGGAACTTCGCCAATTACTGAAAACGGATATATGATGGTTTCCCGACCAATTTCTGTTTTACCTGTAACTACAACATGGCTTTTTATTTGTACACGATCATGCAATTCTACTTCAGCACCTATGTAGCTAAAAGGACCAATGGAAACTCCATTACCTATTTTAGCTCCAGGCTCTATTATTACCGAGGGGTGAATTAATTGTTTTTGCATAGATCAAATTTCAGACGGCAGATCCATCACAGCAGTAAACTCAACTTCGGCTGCAACTTCGTCGACCACAAATGCAGTTCCTGAAAATTTCCAAACTTTACCACCGCTTTTACCCCGCAACACATTCACGTTCAATTTCAGCGTATCTCCAGGCACAACTTTGCGTCTAAATTTACATTTATCTATACCCATAAAATAAATTAGTAAATTTTTATCTACTAAATTTAAACTAACTCCAACCATGACGGCGGCCGTCTGTGCCAAAGCTTCTATTATTGTAACTCCAGGCATTACTGGAGCACCAGGAAAATGACCTTGAAAGAAGGGTTCGTTAATAGTTACGTTTTTGATACCCATTGCTGATTGAAGGTTATCAATCTCAATAACTTTATCTACCAAAAGAAATGGATAGCGATGAGGAATTATCCTTTGTATCAATTGAATATCTGCTGATTTTAAATTTTCTGACACTAAATCTCCTAATATAATTTTTTTATTAAAATCCACAAAAACTATTTAACTAACTTATCGCCTACCTCAGTATCGGTTCCCAAAACTGTGTTAATTAGCTCGATAGCATCATCTGTTAAGTCAATAGAGCTATTCCACAATATAACGCTACGTTGATCAATTAAAACTTCACCCCCTCGATCTGACAATAATTGAGATAGTAAAGGATATATGCGCTTAAAAAAATCCGACTCAGCCTTACGACTTCGCGCAATTAAATTTTTTTCTTTTTCACTTTGCTGAGTTCTGATGATCGTTACCTTCTTATCAAATTCTATTGCTTTTGGACGAAATTCATCCGCAGAAAGTGTTTTTCTAAGCAAACTTAGATTTTTTTCTTCTTGGAGAAGCTCCTCCTCTAAAGCGTCATTCTCATCTTGAAGAAATTGACGTTGCTTGTTGCTAACAGACACCATATTTTTCCCAAAATCAGTCAACCGTAGCAACTTATTCATATCAACCGTATAGATGTTTGCATTATCTTCACTCTGAAGAGGATTTGCAAAACTAAATAAAAATATAATTAAAACAAATCTTAACATTAAAAACGCGTTGATATTGTTAAATCAAAAGACTCATCTTTATCATAAGCTGCTTTCTTTAGAGTTTCACTAAAGTTAAACCTCAAAGGTCCAATCGGCGTTTTCCAAAAAATGGTAGCTCCAACCACCTGACGCCAAACACCTTCTTCATAAAGCACATTGTTATTAACCCTATTTAAAGACCAAACGTTTCCAATATCATAGTAAAGTCCTCCACTAAATCCGTACTCTTCAGGTAATCCTAAAGGAAATTCCGCCTCAAATCGAACAACACCAAATCGTTCGCCTCCTAAGGCATCATCGTTCGAATTGTTACATTGTTTGTTTGGGCACTCTCTCGGACCAATTCCATCAGGTTCAAAACCCCGCATTTTATTGGAACCTAAAAAGAACCTATCTAAAACTCTACTGTTGCCGCTTGTATAAGAAAGAATTCCAGCCTCCAGTACAGCTGTAAGTTTTAACTCCTCATTAAGAGTATTTGTTTCAGCAGCTGCCTTTAATGTTGTCTTCAAGCTAGTTTTATCTCCACCAAGACCAGAAAAATTTTGCCCGAAATTTAAAAGCAGACCAGACTTAGCACCGTTGCTATACAGGCGTGTATCGTGACTATACTGGTATCCAATACTAGAAGAAGTAACTTTGCCTTCGTTCACTTCAGCCGTTATTAATGCGCCAACCGCACCGGGATTACTGAGTTCTGTTTGAGAAATCAAATATTCTATTTGTATTTTCGACTTTTCACTCAACGGATAGGTCACTAAGGGTCTGAACCTAATATACTTGGTATCATAAGCTGCATTTTGCTTTTCAGTATCCTTTATTGAAAAATTTACTCCAAAACCAAGATCATTTCTTAAAAACATAGGCTCGTAAAAGGACAAATCATAAAGCTGGTCGCCAGAAGTCGCTTTCAAAGAAAGAGACAAGCTTTGTCCCCTGCCTATAAAATTTTTCTCTGCATATTCAATAATACCACCTAGACCTGAGGCACTAGAATAACCCGCACCAAAGGATAATGTTCCGGTTGGTTGTTCCTTTACCTCGACTTCAACAATAACCTGAGAACCAGTACTGCCTGCATTAATTGTCACCTCAACCTCTGAGAAAAGGCCTAAGGCCCGAATTCTCTCAGTGGCTGCTCTTATCTCTCGAGGATTAAAAGGATCTCCTTCATTGATAAAAAATTGCCTCCTTATCACTCTATCAAAAGTTGCAATATTCCCATAAATATCAATTCGCTCAACAAATAAACGGTCTGATTTTTCAATGAGAAACTCCACATCCTGACTTAAATTTTTCATATTGCGTTGCGAAATTGCGCTAACCTTAATAAATCTGTGACCAAGGCTAAGTATTTCATTCTCTAATTTTGATGCTTCAATTTGGATTATCGCGGGAGAGTAAACCTGACCGGTATCAAGTCCCATAGATTTCTTTAAATCTGAAGGGCTAATGTCCTTCACATTTGAAATTATACTAATATTTCCAACCTTGAACCTTGGTCCCTCTTGTATGTTATATGATACAAAGTAACCGTCTTTTTCTTCTGATAGTTCAGCATTAACATCAAGAATTTTAAAATCAACAAATCCGCGAGATAAGTAAAACTCTGTTAAAAGTTTTTTATCGAAAGATATTCTTTCGTCAATTATTACATCGCGAGAGACTAATCGTCTAAAGGGACCAGCTTGTTTACTTTCCAAAACTCTTCGGAGGCGACCATCACTGAATGATCTGTTACCGACAAAACTTATTCGTTCTATTTCTATCTGGTTGCCTTCATAAATTTCAAAAATTACGTTAACTCGATTATCTGAAAGTTTTATAATTTTGGGCTTGATTTTCGCAGTAACCCTTCCTGAATTTCTGTAAACATTGGTTAATGAACTTAAATCTTCCTCCAAAGCAGCTGGCGAAAAAACAAATCTTGGTTTTATAGAAATAAAGGATGAAAGTTTTTCATCAGTAAATTTTGTATTTCCCTCAAAAGAGATTTCATTTACCGTGGAATATTCTTTAACAAAAATAATCACGCCTTTATTAAGTTGCTTAAGTTCAACACTACTAAAAAGACCAGTATTCAGAACTTTATTGTATGCATCATTTAAATTTTCAGAAGAAGTTGTTTCTCCAACTTTAAGTCTCGAGTAATTTACAACTGCTTCGTCAGATACACGATAATTACCCTCAACCAAAATTGAGTCCAGCCTGTAAGTATCAGCAATTAAAACGGATGGCTTCAATAAAAAAAGTTGGCAGAGTAAAGAAATTACCAATACCGACAAAAATTTAACCATCTTACCGTCCTAAATTAATATCTTAAACATGAGTTATCTGGTTATAAATCTAATGTCAAAAGCCTCTTATAAAAAAATCAGGGACATAAAAAGTCATTTAGTATTGAAAATAGCATCAAGGCAATCAACAATAAAAAGCCAAGCGTCATAAACGTATTTACAATTCTAGGATCAGGCTTCTTTCCTATTAATGCTTCAGCAGTAAAAAAAAGTAAGTGGCCCCCATCTAATACAGGTATTGGAAACAAATTTATCATACCGATTGCACTAGATAAAACAGCTATAAACCAAAAATAGTTTAAACCTCCTTGCTTAACCATCTGCCCAGAAGTTTCAGCTATACTTATAGGCCCAGATAAATTACAGGTGCTGATGTTACCAAATAAAATATGGTAAAGACCCTTCATCGACCCATCAATTATTGAATAAACGCTGCTAAGTGAATTAGCAAAAGCTGTTACAACAGATTGATTTTTCGTTAAGGGTTTGAAAGGAAAAAAATCACTTACAATTCCTATTCTATAAATACGTTCAAAACCACCCGACTCCAGAGGAACATCAACTATTGTAGGTTTTAGTTGAGTTACTTCTCGATTACCGTTGCGCCAAAAGTGTACATCTAATGTCTCACCTTCAGAGGCTTCAACAACATTTTTTATCTGGTTAAAAGTAAAAATCTCCATTGAATTAAGAGACAAAATTATATCGCCTTTTTTTAAACCAGCTGATATTGCAGCAGATTTTGGCAGAACCTGGGCAATTCTTGGTGGGTTTTGAATAACATTTTCTAGAATTACTAACCGCCCATTTCTTTCTACTTCATAAGTTATACCTTTTCCAAAATCACTTTCCTGAATAAATCTAGCGATTTGATTAAAATCTTCACCTAATATCTGACCGTTAACTGACCGTATAATATCTCCCTTCTCAAAATTGGTCTGATAAGGCGCATCATAAACCTTTTCTACAGTCAGTGGTAAGCTGGTTACTCCTTGATTCATAAAAATGATAAAAAAGATAATCCCTGAAAAAATAAAATTGAAAAAAGGACCCGCAGCAACGGTGAGAAAACGCGCCCATAAAGGAGCTCCATGCATAGACGCACGATTGAGAGTACCATCATCCGCGGAGGAATAAGTTCCTGACTCAGAAGCACCTGCCGAGTTTTTATCCCCCAAAAACTTTACAAAACCACCAAAAGGGAACACTGCGATTTGCCACTTGGTACCTTTTTTATCTAAAGTAGATATCAAAACAGGCCCAAAACCTATGGAAAATACTTCAGCATGTATTCCACTTAATTTTCCAACGAAATAATGTCCAAATTCATGTACAAAAACAATTATAGATAGACCTAAAATGAATGCCACAACAGTTACTAACAAATTGCCAAACTGGGGAATAAGAAAAGTATACTCCAAAACTTACCTCAAATTTTTTCGACATAATTTTTTGCAATCGACCGTGCCAATAAATCAAGCTCCATGATCCTCTCAATATCAATTTCGTTATCAAGCTCATTTTTTGAATTTAACTCATCCATTGTAGCTCGCACAACATCTGCCATTGCTGGAAAACTTAATTTATAATTTATAAAGCTGTCCAAAGCCTCTTCCTTTGCGGCATTAAAAGCTGCTCCTGCTAAACCTCCATGCTCTACAACTTCATAACCTAATTTAAGAGAAGGATACTTCTGCAAATCTGGTTTTTCGAAATGTAATGTTCCAATTTCCGCTAGATTAACCTCATCCAGAGACAATTTAAGCCTTTTTTCTTCATGCAATGCATAAGCAATAGCATGCCTCATATCAGCAGGGCCAAGATGAGCTTTCATTCCTCCATCATGAAAACATGCAATGGCATGCACCAAGGACTCAGGATGTATTACAACTTCAATCTCAGAAGCCTTTAAATTAAAAAATTCTTTAGCTTCAATTACTTCTAGGGCTTTATTAAATAGAGACGCACTATCGATTGTTATTCGTTGCCCCATGGACCAATTAGGATGAGTAGAGGCTTGATCAGGCGTTACATTAACTAATTCGGACTTTGAAAAAGTTCTAAAAGCACCGCCAGATGCAGTAATAATAATTTTAGAAAGGCTATTCCTTTCCTCGCCCCTTATTACCTGAGCTATAGCGGAGTGCTCACTATCAACAGGTATCAACTTAACGCCATTTGTTTCAGCTAGTCGCTTCATAATTGGACCTGCAGCTACCATACTTTCTTTATTTGCCAGAGCCACATTAGCACCAGATTCAAGTGCTCTTAATCCAGGCAATAATCCAGCCGAGCCGACAATTGCAGACATAACCCAATCAGTTTGACGGCTTGAAACTTCTAAAATTCCAGAGGGCCCAGCACATACTTCAATTTTATGTCCGGAAAGCAAGCCTTTTAAATCAGAAAATTTACTTTCATCAGCCGTTGCAACAATATCTGCACAAAAATCGATTGCACTGCGGGCTAATAGATCAATATTACCTGCACCAGTCAAACCGACAACCTTGAAATTTTCTTTTTTATTTGAAATTAGATCTAAAGTATTTCGGCCAATTGAACCTGTTGCTCCCAAAATACTAATTTTTTTCATTAGTAGATCCACTCGAAGACAAGACCTGTCACGACAGTTGCTCCAATAAATCCATCAAACCGATCCATAAATCCACCATGGCCGGGAAGCAAATTTGAGCTGTCTTTAACATCACTTCTTCTTTTTAGGTGGCTTTGTATCATATCGCCTATTTGAGCAGCAACAGACAACAAAATGCTAATAGAAACGAAGGTAAAAAACAGGTTTTGGGGAGCAACATTCTCTACAAAACACCAAGAAAATATTCCAACCGCTAACCAACCAGCCAAAACACCCGACCAAGTCTTTTTGGGACTTATACGAGGAAAAACTTTTGGGCCGCCAACCGTCCGTCCAATGATGTAACCCGCTGTGTCGGTAACCACAACTATTCCAATGAGCCATACAGTATGAAAAAGACCAAATTCTATGCGTACTTTATAAAAAACAATACCGCAAATGATAACAGCCAGTGAATATACCGCCCCAAAATTACGACTATGGTGGAAAAAGTGTTTCTGAAAGTGAAAATTGATAAGTAACATTACTAATGACCAAAAAAGGCTTTGAGAACCCACAAGATAAAAAGTAACTATTATTGACAGAACAGCACTAAACCACATCGCCTGTGTAGAAATAGGAGACAACATTTTCCCCAATTCCCAATGCATTATTCCAACAAGTAGAATTATAAAAAGGGTAAAAAAATATCCACCAAGATAAATACAAACAAAGCTTACACACAGCAAAAAGAAGCCTGATATCAATCTGGATTGAAGATCATTCCAATCGCTGGATCTAATCATTATAGAACACCGCCAAAACGACGCTCTCTATTTTCAAATTCATTAACCAAACTAGAAAAAATTTCTTTAGTAAAATCCGGCCAAAGAGTATCAATAAATTCGTATTCTGAATAAGCTGATTGCCATAACAAAAAATTCGAAATGCGCGCTTCACCTGATGTTCTAATTACTAAACCTGGGTCTGGTAAAACATGAGTGTCTAAATAATTCGGTAGAGTTTCTTCATTTATTTTCTCAATATTCAGGTTTCCGTTTAAGACATCTTTTGCCATCCTTTTAGCAGCTCTAGTAACTTCATCTCTTCCACCGTAATTAATAGCAATAGTCAAATTAACGGCAGAATTTCTTTCAGTAAGCTGTTCTAATTGTTCCATAAGGCTTATTAAAGCAGGCTCTAAACGTAATCTATCACCAATAAATCGGACACGAACACCTGCTCTTACAAGTGGTTGTGTTTCTTTATATATATATTTCTTAAACAACTTCATTAGACCGGTCACTTCAAGTTGAGTGCGCTTCCAGTTTTCGGTTGAAAATGCAAAGATTGTTAGATATTTTATCCCTAAATCAGGACAACTTTCTACGATTTCCCTCACTCTTCTTGCACCAGCCTGATGACCAAAAAGCCTTGGTCTTCCCTTATTTTGAGCCCAGCGACCATTACCATCCATGATTATTGCAACGTGCTCTAAACCACTTTCTTTTGATTTTCGAACCAGCATCTTATTTCAAACCTGCATTATTTCTGATTGTTTTATATCAAGTGCGGCATCAATTTCTTTAATTGATTTGTCAGTGATTTCCTGAACAGACTCTTCCCAGAATTTTTGATCGTCCTCCGACATACCATCAGACTTGGCTTTTTTTATCTGATCCATGCCATCTCTCCGAATATTACGAACCGCCACTCTGGCGCTTTCGGCATACTGACCAGCCACTTTAGACAGCTCTCTTCTTCTTTCTTCATTTAGCTCAGGTATGGGAAGCATAATAATCGTTCCATTTAATTGAGGGTTTATACCCAAGCCACTTTCGCGAATGGATTTTTCAACGATTGTTACATTCGTTTTATCCCAAACATTGACTGTAACCATCCGTGGCTCTGGAACGTTTATCGTTCCTAATTGGTTTAGAGGTACCCGCTGCCCATATACATCAACAGTGATGGGATCAAGCATACTTGAAGAGGCTCGACCAGTTCTAAGTGATGCAAACTCTCCCTTCATTGATGAAAGCGCACCATTCATACGTCTCTGCAAATCGTCGGTATCTATAAAAATTTCGTCAGACATTCGCTCTAATATTCCCTGCTCACAAATCTTTTGACAAAGCTATAAACTACTCTGTAACTTTTGTATATGTTCCTTTGCCATTCAGAATTCCCTTAAAACCACCTGGCTCATCCAAAGAAAAAACGATAAGAGGCATTTTATTGTCTCGCATTAAAGCAATCGCACTTGCATCCATAACCTTAAGATTGCCCTGCAATACATTGTTATAACTAATATTTTCATATCTTTTAGCATTAGGGTTGGTTTTCGGATCCATATCGTAAATTCCGTCTACCTGTTTACCCATAAACACGGCGTTACAAGCCATTTCACTTGCACGTAATGCTGCAGCGGTGTCAGTTGTGAAATATGGGTTCCCAGTACCAGCTGTGAAAATACAAACTCTGTTTTTTTCTAAATGCCGGACTGCGCGGCGCCTAATGTAAGGCTCACAAATTTGATCCATCGGAATAGCAGATATAACCCTTGTATAAACGCCCTGTCCTTCAAGAGCACTTTGCATCGCCAAAGCATTCATGACTGTTGCTAGCATTCCCATATAATCGGCTGTTGTTCGCTCCATACCTTGAGCCGACCCCTGCAAACCACGAAAGATGTTTCCACCACCTATCACCATGCAAACCTGAACGCCCATTTCATGGACCGACTTAACTTCTGATGCTATTTTTTCGATTGTTGGAGGGCTGATACCGTAACCCTGATCTCCCATAAGTGCTTCACCTGATATTTTAAGCATTATTCTTTTAAATGAGGTTTGCGACGGCTCGTTATCTGACATATAGTTGTTCC
>MDSZ01201064.1_pt1 | contig 10538 bp, 3 predicted proteins | sample 811201 | NCBI WGS metagenome assembly MDSZ01 (sample SAMN05326647, study PRJNA326480) | marine metagenome | isolation source: seawater | place: Indian Ocean: North | collected 2010
TATGTCCACAATCTCATTTGAGATTCTCATTCTGTACATACTATCCAAAATAGGTTTCCAAATTGCTTCGACACGCCCCCGTTGCCTTGCACATTCAGCACCCTTCCATGAAGCAGGTTTTGAATTCTCTTTTCTCATGAAAAAGAGCACCTGATTGGCTGTTCCGATTAAGTGATGTTGTAAAAGAACAAGACTGAATGCTTGACCAAGTTCAGAAGATTTTTTCGAAATCTCATCAAATTTAATCTTCTGATTTGTATCAATTTCACGTATTTCCTGTTGTATTTTAATCAGTGCTCGCCCTGTTTGACCGGCATCTTTAACAAATAATGAATTCTGATCTTTTCTGGACTGCTCAACTTCCGAAAGCATCATAGTTTCCGAGATAACGATATCCGATTCGCCAAGTAAATCATGGGTAATTTTATCGAATTCATCAGTTTTTGAATTCATCAGTTTTTTCCATTTATTACCTAGTCTATCCCAAAGAAGATAATTACGATTAAGATTCCAAAAAAGCTCTTCTGATTTTTGTCGAAAAGATTCGCGTGATTTAGAGGCAAGTTTTTGCCGGGTTTCACGAAGAATATTCTGAATTGTTTTTTCCCATTCCAATATATTTTTTTGTATGCTTTTTCTGTCGTCCTTTCCATTTTTCAAGGACTCAACTAATTTTAACTGTTCAGATTTGATTCTTTTTAAGGTGGAGGATTTTGCCCAATCGCGGGAGTAGGAGAATGTTTTGGCAATCGGGTCCCATTGACCAAGGGCAACCTCTTGCCTTCTAGAAATAAAGGGTAGGGGTTTTCTTTCCTCAAGATTCCCAATTAATTCTTTTTGTCTTTTATGGAGTGAATTGAGAAATGAAACACCGATAGTTTCAGAGTGTTGATTAAGTAAATCCTGGGCAACATTACGAAAATTCCCTGCCATTGATATTCGCTTACTAAGGACTTTCTTTGCGAGTTCATTACTCTTTGTCCGAGCCTGATTTCTATCATCATAAATTTCCAGATCGTTCATATTTTTTTTCCATGTCGTACCCATGGTATGAAAAATCTGTCCATTCATCTGAGCCATCTGCGAAAGCTGAAAAGAATCTGCACCTCTCGGCATTGAAACCAGATATCTAAGACTGTCTAGGTATGTGTTTTCTGCCGTTACAAGAAATTCATTTTCTGCCTGATTACTTTTTTCAAGAAAATATTTTTTATTCTGTTTATCTTGCTGAAATTCTCGTAGAGATTTTTGAAAATTTTTCTGCATCTGTACAGATTCAGTTTTTATCCTATCAAGGTTTTCCAAAACCTTTGCTTTCTTCTCCAGTAAATGAAGATAACTTAAATCAAAGTCCCTTGAAACAATCGAAAGCTCAATTATTTCAGTTTCCGCTCTCAATCCCTTTAAGTCTTGTGTTCTTAGTTTAAGGGAAGCCTGTGTTCCTGGTTTTAAGTTATGAAGAAGTAGATCAAGATCAAAGGAAATTGCCGATGCAACTTGCCCTCTAGGATCAATCAAACCTGGTATCGCAAAAGCTTGCCATTTCCCCTTGTTTTTTTGAATCAGATATTCGATTCGGGCCAACCCGAGATCATCTTCTGCAAGAGCTGAAAAACTTAGAAGATCATTTGGAGCAACAAGTAATTTTCTTTCCGTTGGTTTAACCCATTTAACTGAGGGAGCCAAGTCCGGTTTTACCGTTATCTCAAAAAGAGAGGAAGGTCTCCCTTCCCATCCAAGTTTCTGATCAATAAGATTTCTTACCCGAAAAGTTCCCGGATGGGTCATCCGGATAGAGGTTTGTAAAATATTGTCTTCTGTTTCAGGTTTTAAATCCCGAACTTCTTTGGGTTTCTCAACCCATTGAAACTCGAGTTTTCCAGATTGAACAGGTTGGTTGGTAATTAGCGCTAGATCAACGGTTGTTCCTTCCCAGGCTTCAAGATCACCATGCCCTTCAGTCAACTGAAGTGGTTCCAGTTCTGAATATTCTGGATATTGAAAATTCTTTTGGAAATTTTTAACATAAGGACGGGAACCAACATCCATATTTCGCCATTCAGTTTGCGGAGCGTTATCAACAAGAATCCGATATTCGAATTTTTGATTCCCCACATTGTAATCGACAAAAAATCGTTCGTCATTCCGCTTTGATAATGGGACATTCTTACTTTCCTTGAGTGATTTTGTTTCCAAAGAAATTTCCTTGAAGGTTAATCCTTCTTTTTTTGGTTTTATAAGGGTTACAAAACGAAGCGGTTCATTGCTCGGAGTACGGGTAACATTCTCATCTGGTGCAAGAATGCGGACATCGTATAAAGTCAAAGGTGGAAGATTTGAGCCCGGAACGATAGCTCTTTGCATAAGCAATTTTAGATCACTTCCAAAATCGGGAATTTGAAGTAGGCCTAATGTCAAAATAATCAGGGTTACAGTTCCCCGAAGCCAATACTTTAGTCTTCCAAGTGGAAGAATACTTTTAATGTCAATTTTGCTCGCCTTCACGGATGCCTGCTTTTGAACAAGTTTTCTGAAAACATCAGAATCCACGGAGCTATCATTTGTGATCCCCAACTCTACGGCGGAAAGTAAATCTTCTTTCAAATCGGGAGAACTCTGCTCAAGCAAACGGGCAAGTTTTTTTGCACTTGGAAGTTGCAAAAGAGGGCCGATACAAGTCCTCCATACCATCCCCAAAACAATTAAATAGCCGAATAGGGAAAGCCCGCTTCTTAAGTCTGCAGACATTCGCCCCTGAGTTAGATAGTCAAGCAAAGCAATGAGTACAAAAGTTCCGAGAAAACTAAGAATGCCGGAACACAAACCTCGAAGTATGATAAGATTTTTTCTGCGGGCTCTAAAATCTTCCAGTTTGCTCTTAATAATTGGATCTAATTCAGGATTCATTTACTATTCTCCAATAGGGGTTATAACATACCGGCTCGTTTACGGAGAAACATCTCCAAGCCAAGTAAAAAAACTACAAAAATAAGCCAACCATAGCTTTGCCATAAAATAATTTCATTGATTATAATTCTCCCCGAACTGATTGGTCTGAGAACTTCCTTTAACTCATTGAAATTTTCTTCACGGAAATAACTACCCCCTGACAGTTCTGCCATTTCGGATAATAAATTTTCGTCACAAACAAGGAAGTTTTTCTCTTTGTTTAAGCCAGGCTTTATCTCAAAAGGAAGTTTTTGTTCGGAAAATTCCATTTCATCTAGAATGCCTGGTGCTCGGACTGACATCTGGTAAGAATTTGCATCCAAACCAAAAACCTCACCAATAAAAAGCCCATTACTTGAATCCACTCCTTTTAATGGAACTGTTGCAATTACTTCATCTTCATCCCAGATAAGGGCATCCACCTCTGGGTAAGGCTGCTCCGGAATCTTTCCATTTTTATCACGAAGTCTAACCCGAATAGGAATTGCTTTTCCTTTATTGTGTGCACTGCCTCCAACATCCATTGATAATTGATCTTGGTTTAGTGCAAAGGGCCTTTCCATAACTTTGGATAATAATTGATTCCAAAATCTTTGGTGGTAAAGGTCGGCCACTTCGTAGCGCCATCTCCAAGTTTCATCAAATCCCATATAAAATGCTTTACCAGCCCCAACTAATCTTCCAGTCAGTATGGGTATTGTATTTTTGGCCGATTTATTCTTGTCGGTCCCGTCGGTTGAAGCCTCAAGATAAACATCTGAACCAGGTAATGATTCAACTGGAGATATCCAAGCGGGAAGAGGAAGGTGTTTCCAAATTTCTTCATCTCTTTCCTCAATGGGATCAAGTGTAAGTGCATTTAAACGATTTTCTTCCTCTGGTCGCACAAAAGAAGATGGGCTAATACGAAGTGGACCATTTTTTTTCCATGTTACTGGAAAAAGAGCAGAAATTGGATGTTTTTCTTTATTTTCATATGATCTTAAATTTTGTCTCGGGCCATCGATAAATAATATTCCTCCAGCTCGTTGGGTAACAAAATCAACAATCCAATTTTGTTCTTCTTTGCTAAATTCTTCAGTTGGAATCTCTCCAAATACAATTAGGTCAAACTTAAGTAATTCTTCTTTGGAAATTGGAAATTCATTAATTTTTTCACCTCTCGGTAATATTTGTTCATCCGAATCGGGTTTTCCCCAAACACACGCAACTTCCCAGCGATCATCTCGTTCGAAAAGATTGTTAAGATACCTCGTTTCCCAGCGCGGTCTATTATCCACAATGAGCATTTGATTTTTTCTACGACTAGCGTCGATTGAAAAAGTTAATTGATTATTTTCTGTTTCGGCTTCATTTTCAATGGGCTCGACTTCAATTTTAAAGGACAGGGGGATGGTTCGAATCGCTTCTTTTTCAGATTCAGGAAAATCAGCTAATCTTTGTTCCACGACTTTTTTTGCCGGAAAGTCAAAAGTAATTTGACCAATGCCCACATCCATGCCCACCATTGATTTTTCCCAGACATTAAGTCCCTCGGAATCATTAATTCTAATAGAGTACGCAGTTCCCGGGGTGAGATTATCCTTAATTGAAATAATCCCTTTAATGCGGTCTTCTTGGTAAACAGAGTCCGGTACTACAGTCTGAAGAAGTGCCAAGTCTAATGGTTTTTGATCGCTACCCAGACCGACAGAGTAGATTGGCAGATTTCTAACGGCTAGAAGCTTTGCGGTTTGAAGGGGAGAATTTTCCTGATTATGACCACCATCAGAAATTAGAACAGCTGCTCCACGTATATTATTTTCTTCTTTATTTTGATCTTCAACTCTTAGGGAGCTTAAGATTCCGTCTGATAAATTAGTGTATTTGGATACCGGATCTATTTCTGTGTCAAATTGTTCTGATTCAGAAAAATTATCCCAGAGAACTTCGGTTGCATTTTCTGACAGATTACGAATTTCAAGCAAATGCGTATCGCGGAATTCTTCCAAAAGTCCATTTTTGGGATGAGATAAAAGCTGGGTTGCCCGTTCCATTCTAGTAAATGCTTCGAAATTTTTCATCGCCTCATTCAAAGCGAGAATATTTTGTTTTAGTAAGGATTCCGCATAATCATCAAATTTTTCCTGAAGAACGATAGATAACTCCATTGCACTGATGGCAAGATTTTCAAAATTTACAGGCTTATCTTGGGGGTCAGATTGAAAAATAGCTTCGAATTTTTTACTGATTTGATTTTGAATTTCCATTTCCTCCGGAGTGTCTTTTGAACTAAGTGGAGCAGAAAAATATTTACCATTAATTGGCTTTTCTTCTTTTCCGGAAGGAAGCGTCCATCCAATGGCACAAAAATCATCCCCTGAACCTTCCTTATGAATAATTTCAATCGGATAAATCTTTTGTTTTTCGAGAAAGATTTTTTCACTCCTTACACTTTCTTTCCATGAGGAACCAGTATACGAGTCAACTTTGACAATATTTTTGAAATTCTCGGATCTTGGCTGTGCGATTTTAAAGACAGATGAGTCATCTGAATACAACCAAAATATATAGTCTCCATCCTCTGGTGGATTAAGAAATGCTTTAATTCTACGTGCGTATTGATCGCCCGTATTTCTTTTTGTTTCCGAATTGGAGAGATACGCATATTGATCAGGACTTTCATCCGTGTATCTTTTTTGGTTTAGTAAGTCTTCCCAATTACTGCCGTCTAAATTCAGCCAAACTTCTTCCAGTAAGAAATTATCCCTGGTTAACTTGGAAAAGGTGGATTTTTCTTCTCCCAGTAATTTCAAAATTGATGTTATTTCTTTTTGAATCCTAACGAGTTCATCTTTCCCGGTATTCTCGGTATCTGTTTTTCTTAGTATTTCAGCCAGCTTTTCCAATTTTCGACTACCTTGAGCAAATCGGTAATCTACAATGTCTGATTCTTCTGGAAGAAATCCATGTTCTTTTGCGAGAAGTATTTTTCTTCCTGCTTTATAACTTTCATCTTTTAAACTCATACTTTCAGATGAATCAAGAAACACTGTGATTTTTCCCCGGTTACCTTCTTCTCTTTGTAACTGAAGAACGGGTCCGGCAAGAGTTAGAACAATAGTAATTAATGAGAGACATCGAAGGGTGGGGAGTAACCAGCGAAGTCGACCACTAGTTCCCCGCTTTACTTCCGACCGATAAATCCAAACTGCCAAAAGTACCAGGATCAAAGACAGTACCAAAGTCTGCCATAACGGCCATTCACCAGCCCATAGCAGTCGAATATTTTCAGGTGCAGAATTCATGTCGTGACCCTAGCAAATTTTCTAAGCAGAATGATTTCCACAAAGACCAGACACAAGAGGGTAGCCAAAAGAATTTGCCAGGTTTCCCGTCCGAATTTCCTTCGACTATCCATTATAGAATAGGATTCCCATCCTTTTCCATCTTTACCATCTATTCGGATGATGTTGTCGTGAATTGCACCGGAGGCTGATTTGATTTGTTCCTCTGTGATTTTTTCTAAAATTGATTCAGATAAGGAGGGTAAAACTACAAATTTAGCCACCACATTTTCAGAATTTTTCAATTCGTAAGTTCCGGGAAGGCGTGTATTAATGAATTCAAGGATGTACCGGTCTTTTCTTTTGCGGGGTATTAAAGATCGCGATGATCCATCTGGTAAATTTAGACTGAACACAACATCTTTATCTTGTTCGACAATATAATGAGTAATAGGTAGACCAGCATTTACCGTTCTGGGGGGTAGGACTTTTTCAGAGAGATAAGAAGCAATTTGTTGAGCAAAGGGGAGATAGCTTGGGCGAGCTGGGAGATTTGTCCAATCCGTATCAATTGATGTCCCCCAAAACATGACGACGCCTTTACCAAATTTTTTCTCAGCCAAAATAGGCTGACCATTAGCAAGTCTAGCAAGGGTAGTCACATTAGGATCATTTCTCACCTTTGATTCATCCATGACCAGCCATTTTTTAATTTGTGCATCTGCTAGGCTTCCATTACGCGGATCATTAAACATAGATAAAGCAGGATGTTCAAAATAAGAACTGGAAATCCTCGAGTAAGATAATTCATTCTCAAGGATTCCTTTTGATCCGGTTATTTCCATGGGCATAAATTGAATCCCATTTGTTCCCCAGTTTTCGTTATACCAGTCACTACTAATCCGGTTGCCAGAGCAAATGAGCAATCCCCCGCCGTTTTCAACAAAGACTTGTATTCTTTGAGCTGCTTCCTGATCAAGCTTTTCGATATTAGCAAGTATGATCAAACTGTAGTTTGAAAATGAATCGATTGTATTTAATCGGTCGGAAGGAAGTGATGTGGCTAAAATAAGGTCTTTCATTTCTCCTTTTACAATCGAAGACTTTTTCGAACCGCTCTCTTTGTTTTCCTCAAAAGGTGTAAGAGCTAATTTTATAAAGTCTGTTTCGCCCCTAAGCCATTCTTCGGACGGATCTCCATCCACGAGGAGAACATTGATTTGTTCAATAACATTAAGTGCGGAACTTCTTCTGTTATCTTGGGGTAAATCATCCACAACTTTTATTTCGGTATGCACAACTTTTGGGCCCGCAGTTTTAAATTGATGAGTGAATGCAACTTGGGCCGATGCATTTGGCCCAATGGAAATAAATGCTTCATCTATAGCTGTTTCGTTTTGATCAGCAAAAAGGCTGACTTGTAAATTTCCATCAAAAGATTCCAAACTGTAATTTTGAATGGTTGCTCTAATCCTCACCGGGTGTCCGATTCCGATCGTCTGTGAAGAAAGCACAAGTTTTTCAACCGATAAATTTTTTGTGGATTCTTTACCAACATCTATAAAGGTTAAATCTGGACTATTTGGAATGGAAGATAATCTTTCCTTAAAAGCATTGACTGCTGTTCCATCCCAGTCTTTCCAATCCTGCTTTCTAAAGTCCGAAAGTAGAATGATTTCCCTCTTTAAATTTTTTCCATCTGCAACGATACTAAGTGCCTGGTCCAATCCGGAAAGCAAAGATATTTGATCGCCTTGGGCATTCAGGGAGTCGTTTCTTAGGGCAAGTGCATTGGGATCAGAAGTCGGCTTTTCAAAAACGGGAGTGGTAATTCCACCAAGCTGGAGAATGCTGGTCTCAGATTGTTGATGCATATTCTTGAGGTACCCAGATATGAAATTCTGTGCTTTTGAAAAACTTTCAACGGCATTCATTGAAAGGCTGTCATCTAAAAGAATTACCGTGCTTGCCGGTACATCACCAGAAGCAGCAGAGAGCTTATTTTCTTGTCCCCAATCAGGAAGAAAGCCTAGTGCACCCAGTCCTGTTAAAAATAAACATGCAAAGCAAAGCAGTCCCCAAAAAACCCGAGTTTTTTGAGAGAACGCCATTATAATCAAAAAGAGTAGGGCACCCAGTGGGAGTAATAAAAAAAAGAGAAAAGAATTCCAATTCATCACAACCATGCGTGCTAAGGTCAGTGCAAGGAGAACTGGGATTGTGCACCGGATAATTAGAATAATCCATTGTTCTAACTGAATTTGTTTACGATTTTTCCTTAAAACTGATTCAAGTAAATGGGTTGCTCCCCATTTTATTATTTTAAAACGACTGCGGTTGAATAAATGAATGATTAGGGGAACCAGCGCGGTCAATGCACCAAGAACTAATGCTCCGTTGAGAAAGCTCACAGGTGAATGGGCATCCCTGCTTTTCCACGGGCTGCGAGGAAAGATGCCAAGCCTTCGGCATAGGGTTCATCAGTGGTCATCGGAAATAATTGTACCCTGTGTTTATGACAACCTTTCAGAAGTTCTTCGCGGTACTCTCGTAAGTTTTCCAAATAAGCTTCTTTTAAATGAGCGGGATCAACAGTATGGTTAAGCCCTGCACTTTCCAGGCAATCAAAACGGGTCCAGTTCCGAAAAGGAAACTCCAGTTCATCACGATGCCAGATTTGAAAAATTGCCACATCGTGTTTCGCATGATTAAAATGGGCCAATCCTTTGAGGATGGAGGGAATATCTCCGAAACAATCGGATATAATTACCACCATGCCACGCTTTTTAAGTTGGGGTGCAATTTCGTGAAAAACTTTTCCTAGGTCAGTTTCTTCACCCGCTGTGGTTTTTCCAAGCAGATCAATTATTTGACGCGTATGCGAGGCACCTCCGCGGGGAGGAACCACAGAACGGACAACGGAGTCGAAAGTGGTTAGTCCAACACTATCCGTTTGTCGTAAGCAAAGATATGCAAGGCAGGCGGCAAGTCGTGATCCGTACGCAATCTTACTTATTCCGTTCTCTTCATCGCTTCCGTATGACATTGAACCGCTGGCATCAAGAAGGAGATGGCAACGGAGGTTGGTTTCTTCTTCATATTCCCGAACATAATAACGATCCGTTTTGGCAAATACTTTCCAGTCAAGCCTTCGAATTTCATCTCCCGGTGTGTAGGCTCTGTGTTGTTTAAATTCGACACTAAATCCTTTGTGGGGCGACCGGTGCATTCCTGAGCAAAATCCTTCAACTACACGCTTTGCCAACACTTGGTGATTGGCAAGCCTTGATAGATCCTTTGGATCAAGAAAATCGGTAACAGTGGCCATCCGGGCAAGGGAATGGGTTACTTAAAGAATGGCTTCTTTTTTTTCAGTAACCGCTTCCAAACAACGATCAATAATCGATTCAACCGTAATGCCTTCTGCCTCAGCATTGAAGGTTGGGACAATACGATGTCTAAGGACTGGGTGTGCAAGTTCTTTGACATCCTCAACCTTGGCTGCAAATCTTCCATTTAATAGGGCTCTTACTTTGGAACCCAAAATTAGCTGTTGGCATGCACGTGGACCGGGTCCCCAATCAATTAAATCCTTCACCCAATTTTCAGCACCCTCTTCTTTTGGGCGGGCCATACGAACCAGGTCGAGCACATAATCATAAACATGATCCGGGACCGGTACTTTTCGTACTGTTTCCTGACACTTTTGGAGGGTTGGCCCATCAATAACAGGTTTCAATTCAGATTCAAAAGTTGATGTGGTTTGCTCAATAATTTTTCTTTCTTCTTCTCTGGTTGGATAATCAACAATGACCTGGAATAAAAAACGGTCTCGTTGAGCCTCGGGCAGAGGGTAAGTACCTTCCTGCTCGATGGGATTCTGGGTGGCGAGAACAAAGAAAGGTTCGTCCAGGTCGTAGGTTGTTCCTCCAATGGTTACTGAATGTTCCTGCATTGCCTCCAAAAGTGCAGCCTGTGTTTTCGGAGGTGTACGGTTGATCTCATCGGCTAGAATAATTTGGCTAAATATCGGGCCTTTTTCAAAAATAAATTCCCGATGCCCGGTCTCTCTATCTTCCTGAATAATATCAAATCCCGTAATATCGGCGGGCATAAGATCAGGTGTGAATTGAATTCTTCTAAAACTTAGATCAATAGCCTGAGATAACGAACGAATCATCAAAGTTTTAGCCAGTCCGGGAACACCTTCTAAAAGACAATGGCCACGAGCAAGCATGGCGATTAGAAGTTGTTCAAGGACTTTTTCCTGCCCAACAATTACCTGATGAACCTGTTCCCGAATTTTTTCGTAGGCTTCAACCA
>MDSZ01208915.1_pt1 | contig 10538 bp, 9 predicted proteins | sample 811201 | NCBI WGS metagenome assembly MDSZ01 (sample SAMN05326647, study PRJNA326480) | marine metagenome | isolation source: seawater | place: Indian Ocean: North | collected 2010
GAATCCCCAAAAAAAATATAAAACTCTTAAATGGGAATCCATTGATTTGGTATACGCATCAATCAGTGATTAATTCAAAATTTTTAACTCGAACTATTGTGAGCACGGATGATAGTGAGATTAAATCAGTATGCTTGCAATTTGGAATGGACATCCCTTTCGAGCGCCCCAAGTCTTTAGCAAAAGATAATTCCCCGACAATTGATGTTGTTATTCATGCCCTAGAATATATGAAATCAATCGGTGAAACTTATGACGTTGTTTGTTTGCTGCAGCCGACATCTCCAATAAGAGAGGATAATTTAATTGATACAGCCATCTCACAATTTTGCAATTCGAATGCAGACAGTCTCATATCAGTAAAGAAGGTACCTCACAATTATAATCCACATTGGGTATTTAAGGAGGATAGCGATGGTTTTTTAAAAATTGCAACAGGTGACCAAATAATGATTTCTAGAAGGCAAATTTTGCCATCTACATTTGTAAGAGATGGTGCAATTTATTTGACAAAAACAAATGTAATCTTTGAGCAAAAGTCGTTATTCGGTAGAAAAATATCATATTTATATAACAGAAATAAGGAAATATATAATATTGATACGGCAGAAGATTGGAATAAAGTTGAGACTAAGATGAAGGAAGAATTAAAATAAAAATTTTGATTTCAAGTTTCTTATTTTGATAATATTTCATATTCTGTGGAAACATATTTCTCATGGAATAATTTTTGATCTCATGTATTAATCTTATAAGAAATAATGTATACAATAATTATTGTTTATTCATGCCATGTTTATATAAACGAAATCCTATCTAAAACTATACTAGTGATGAGTTTTCAATATTGAAAAATATACTTTTTACAATTCAAAATGGTTTTAGTTCAAGATATATTGTTAGGAGTGGATTCATTAAGCTTTGCGCAGAGGAAATTGATAGTACTGTATATGTATCTGTTCCCGATAAAATTGATTTTATCAATAGTATGAATAATAATGAAAAGCAAGTCGTCAAGATCATTCAACAACCAAAATTACTTGCTCAGTCATTTTTCAAAAAAAATATTCTATCAATAATTAACCAAATACAGATATTTGGTATGCCAAGAGATTCAAAATTTTCAGCTTTATGGGTCAAAAAATTATTATTTAAAAAAAATGTGCATATATCATACGCATTAAGAATATTTATACTTTCGATGTCACATATACATTCAAAATTATTTATTATTAGGAAATTTTTTAGAATAATTGTTTCAAATTATCAAACAGATGAAAATTTTAAAAAGTTATTAATAGAGTTAGATATAAATGAAATTGTTCTTGATGGTATATCTTCAACAATACCAGATAATACTTACTGGATTTCTGCCGCGAAACAATTGGGTATCAAAACAACAATAATAATCACCAATTGGGATCATCCAACTACAAGGGGATATCAAACAATAGAGTCTGATGAATACATAGTATGGGGATCATCAATGAAGCATGAAATGACTTTTTATCAGGATTCTCCCGAAAAGAATATTAGAGAAATGGGGTCGATTATTTTTGATTATTATCATAATAATTCATTCCACAAAAATATTAAACACACGCTATTTCCAAAAGGAAGATCTAAATCTAGTTATATACTATTTATAACAAATTCACCATATTATCCACACAATTTTTCAATTATGAAATTCATAAACAATATTTTACCTAAGGATATCAAACTTTATGTAAGGCTTCACCCACTATACCTTACATGTGGCCTTGAAGAAGAATGTGCGAAATTCAAAGACTTTGATAACAAGAACGATAAAGTAATCATTATTTATCCAAAATCACAGTGTAGGAGCTTGCCTGGTGATATGAGCTATGATGAGATTCAACTTTCTAGCGTTTTACTAGCAAATTCACATTTAATTATTTCCACAATGTCGACTATGGCGCTTGATGCGATCATACTTAACAAAAAAGTTGTAAATATTTCATTTGATTGGGTAAAAAAAGAGCTGATTCCATTAAAAATGTCACTTCTTCAAAATCGAATACATGTGAAAAGAGCTGCTGTAGCAAAAAATATTTTTCATGCCCGATCCAAATCAGAGCTGAAACATATGATTTTAAATAACTTAGAATCGAAAGATTATAATTACGACCATAAGGCCAGATTGAAATTTCCACTCGTTATACAAGAATGTGGTAAGATTGATGGGCTAGTATCAAAAAGAATCACCAAGCACTTAGCTACATAATTTTATCATATTATTAAGGTATTAAAAAAAATTATAACAAAAATACTTAATAAAGTTGTTCCTTTATTATCAAGTTTGTGGTTTGTGCAAGTATTTAAAATATTTACTACTGAAAAGAAAAATAAATCTACCCTATTAAACATACTTGGAGTTCAACCATTAAGAACATTTATTGCTTATAGACTACAATCGAGAAAAAGGGTTTCTTTGGATATTGCTTTACCACAAAATACAAAACAAATGATTGACCAAAATGGCTATTTAAAGTTAGATGATTTTATTGACTCTAATGATTTCGTTGATTTGAAAAGAGATTGCAAACATGCATTTGAAAACCATCCAAATCGTAATATTGTTAATGAAATAAGTGTTAATTATGTATGGGTACCGATTACTAAAGAGAGGATGGTTGAATACCAAGCCATTTCAAAATTTCTCGTATCAAAACAATTAGAATTTATTACAGAGTTGGCTTCATATAATCAAGGACAAAAATTATCTACTGAGGACATTGAATTATATTTACATAGAGTTTGGACAAGTGATGGCTACAAAAATGAACCAAATCAAATGATGCACGTTGATACATTTCACTCTAGCACAAAGGGTTGGATTTATTTAGATGATGTTGGGAAAGATGAAGGCCCACTTAATTATCTTCCGAAAAGCAATTGCATAGATAGCTGGAGATTAGGTTTTGAATACAGATCCTCCATTTTACAAAAACAATGTTCCGGGTCATGGCGCATTGAGGATTCAGAATGGAAAAAGAAATATGGTTCACAAAAAGAATTTATTGTGAAAGAAAACACCTGTGTCATTGCTGATACTATTGGTTTTCATCGGCGTGGAGATGCAAAACAAGGTATCAAGAGAGATTCTATATTTTTTTCCGTAAGAAAATCACCATTTTAATAATATTTTGAAAAATATTGGTATAATGTATGGTGTTGTTGGATATGGTGAATATAAAGTTTTAAAAAATTGCTTAGATTCAATTTATAGATTAAAAACCCCCAATGATCATGTGGTCTTATTTCAAAATGGAATTCGTTACCTAAATTCTATATTAAATAAATTTGATGATATATCCGTTATTCGATCTAAAAATAATGTTGGCCCTGCATCGGGTAGAAATATTTTAATTGACTGTTTTTTAAAAAAGGACCAATTCACTCATTTATTTTTTGTTGATTATGATGCATCGATAATAATTGAGGATAAGAAAACATTTTATAGTTTAATGAGGAAAGAATTTGGAATCTTAGCTCCAATATTAAAATATCCTAATGGTAAAATACTTTCAACTGGTATTGATATTTGTCTAGATAACATTGAACCTATTTACTATAATAAAGAGATAGAAACCCTTACAAGAAGAGATACGGTTATGACCACAGCTGCGATCATTAGTCGTAGGGTTCTCAAAAAGGGAATTAGATTTAATTCGGGGTATTTTGCATATTGGGAAGACTTAGATTTTTCATATAAAGTTAAAAACAATCATTTCATTAATTATGTAACGCCATGCATAATTGCAATACACCCTATTCAAGCACAAGAAGAGAGATTCCATGTTTCTTATTATATGGCAAGAAATCATTTATACTTTATTTCAGATAATTTCAAATTAAACAATAAACTAATTTTTCGTAATCTATTTAAATATTTTAGAGATTTCTTTTCTATTTCTTTTATAATCAATTCAGATTTTCGAAGGCACCTATTTGTTTCCTTAATTGGTATAAATGATTACTTTCTAAAAAGGAAGGGTCTAAATGAAAAGATATATATAAGTTCAAATTAATTTGAGAAATTTTAAAGATTTATACTTTTTAAAGAAAACTACAGAGTTTTGTAGGAATAAAAGGAATTAGGATAACCAAGATAAATAGGATTGAACCTAAGGCAAAATTATTACACATAACTTTCGTAGAGGCATATTATCCACGAGGTTCTGGGAGAATAGGTGGAGCAGGAACTTATGTGAAAAATATTGCAGATGAATTGACCCATTTTGGGCATAAAGTTTCTGTAATATGTGCAAAAACGAATAATAACATATCAAGCTATAATGATGGAAAAATTAATATTTACCCTGTCATAGAAATGAAACCTACACCTTTTATTTATTTCCTTTCTCGTTTACCCCTACTAAATATATTGTCAGGTGTTTCATTTTATCTTCATAATGGATACAGAGTGCATTCCTATTTAAATAAACTAAATCAAAAAAATAAAATTGACTATGTAGAGTACACTGAAGGTGGGGATTTTTGGAATGCAATTTCTAGAAAATTTAAATATTCATCGCATCTGCATGGATCTAGTTATACTTTTATGAGTCAATCTAATAAAAAACCAAAATTTGTAGATTGGTTGAGGAGAAAATTCGAATTATTCTTCATAAAAAAAGCAAATATTGTTTTTTCACCATCTGAGGCTATGTTAAAACTTGTTGAGCAAGAGAATGGAAATTATTTTTCTAATGCTCATGTAATACCATATCCAATAGAAAAAAATTTAATTAAAAAGGTCGAAATAAAAGATGTTAATAAAAAGATAAATATTATATTTGCATCAAGAGATGATCCTGTCAAAGGTGGTGAATTATTTATTGATGCATTAAGAATTTTACCTAAAGAATTAAAAGATATTATTGAAGTAAAAGTTTTTGGCTACGTTCCTAGAAATACAGTAAATGACCTAAGTTTTCTAAAGATTAAAACATTTATACCAAGAGATGATTTAAAAAAAGAATATTTTAGTTCAGATATTTGTGTAATTCCTTCAAAATTTGATAATTCCCCTAATACAGTTTACGAAGCCATGGCAGCTGGTAAGGTTTTGGTTGTAAGTAATGCTGGAGGTATACCTGAGATTATAGGTAATCCAGATTATGGATATATTTTTAAATGTGGTGATATTATCGATTTAAAAATTAAACTAATTGATGCAATCAAATTGGTAAAAACAGGAAATTGTACATCTATGAGAATTAATGCGCAAAACCATATTATTAAAAAGTCAGATATAAATCTTAATTTTCAAAAAAGGTTTAACCTTCTTAACAAATGAGAATTCTAGACTTAGGTTGTGGTGAGAATAAGGTTGAAAATTCAATTGGGCTTGATTGTGCAGATTTACATGATGTTGATGTTAAGCACGACTTGCTATCCTTCCCATACCCTTTTGATGATGAATCATTCGAATTGATTTATCTTAGACATGTAATTGAACATTTTATCCTAGATGATATAAATAATATTTTTAATGAGTGTTGGAGATTATTAAAAAAGGATGGGAATTTGATAGTTATTGTTCCCCATGTATATTCAATATCCGCGTTCATGGACCCTACTCATAAATCCTATTTCACGTTTGGTAGTGGTACTTTTTGGGATAACAATAATCAGAAAAATTATTATAAAAATATTGATTCAAAATGGGAGCTTAATAAATGTTCATCAAAGGTGACTTGCTATAATTGGAAAGGATATAGATTGAAAAAACTTGATAGGCTAATATCAGACTTTTATGAAAAAAGAATTAACAAATTTATTAACTCAGCTTCTTTTCCATCCAAGTCAGACCAAATTGTTAAAAAATCTGCTTTTCATAATGTTGATATAAAATGGCAATTCAATAAATAAATAATGAATAAAGACAATAGACACGTTAAATATATAAATCATAAGAATAATATTCTTGCAATCATTATTCGAAATTCTTTCTCAAAAGAAGGTATAGAATTTTTCACTCCAAATGATTATTCCCAACAAGTTGGTTATATGAAAAGACCAAAAGGATATCATATTAAACCACATCTTCACCATCATGTACCACGCAGAGTTAGTAATACGCAAGAAGTATTAATAGTGAAAAGAGGTAAGGTAAGGGTAGATTTTTACGATGCTAAAAAAAAATACTTGATGAGTGAAAATTTATTAAAGGGAGATATTATTATACTTATCAGCTGTGGCCATGGTTTTTTTATGGAAAAGGAATCTGAGCTAATAGAAGTAAAACAAGGTCCTTATCTAGGAGAAAAGGATAAGGAAAGATTTGATTCTATTAGTAATGATATGGTTATAATGGAAAAAGACTAGATTGAACAAATTTATACCTGTCAACACTCCGTTACTTGATGGTTCAGAGATGAATTATCTGCAGAAATGTATTGAAACAGGTTGGGTATCATCTGAAGGACCTTATGTTCAAGATTTCGAGCAGAAATTTGCAAGGATATGTGGACGGAAGCATGCAATTTCTCTATCTAGTGGATCCGCTGCTTTAGAAATAGCGGTACATGCTTTGGGAATAAAAAAAGGTGATGAGGTGATTCTTCCGACTTTTACAATTATTTCATGTGTAGCACCATTGATCCGGATTGGCGCAATTCCAGTATTAGTCGATGCCGATCCATTGACTTGGAATATGGATGTAAGTCAAATAGAGGAGAGAATTACTTCAAGAACAAAAGCAATTATGGCTGTTCATATTTATGGTTTGCCAGTTAATATGGATCCATTATTAAAATTGGCAAAAAGTTACAAGCTTTTGGTTATTGAGGATGCTGCCGAAGCTCATGGTCTTTTATATAAAGATAAAATATGTGGGTCCCTTGGTGACATAAGTACCTTTAGTTTTTATCCTAACAAACTTATTACAACTGGTGAAGGAGGAATGGCGGTTACAGATGACGACAGAATTGCTGAAAAGTGCCGATCTTTACGAAATCTATGCTTTCAAAAAAATAAAAGGTTCATTCATGAGGAGCTGGGTTGGAATTTCAGAATGACAAATATTCAGGCAGCACTTGGATTGGCACAGATTGAACGCTTAGATGAGTTTATCAACAAAAAAAGATGGATGGGGCAAAAGTATACTAAAATTTTAAAGAGTCTAGATAGTATTCAACTACCTATAAAAGAAACAAATTATTCTAAAAATATTTATTGGGTTTTTGGAATTGTGCTTAATGAAAATTTTCCAGAGAACGCGGATAGTTTAATGAAAAGACTTAAAAACTGTGGTATTGGAACAAGACCTTTCTTTTGGCCAATTCATAACCAACCTGTGTTAAAAAAAATAGGGTTGTTCAAGACTGATACATTCCCGGTTGCTGAACGAATTGCCAAAAAAGGATTTTATATTCCTAGTGGTTTAGGTCTAACAAATTCTGAAATAAACCGTGTGTCAAGAGAACTTTTATCAATACTGGATTGAACTAATATTCAAACGATTTAAAGATAGTAAAATCGATATTAATATAGAAAAAGAACCTAAAATTAAATTTAATGATTGATGAAAAATTAAAAATCATAACTCGAGAAACCTGCCGTGTTTGTGATTCGGAATTACTTAAACCTTTATATTCCTTAGGTACCCAGTATGTAAATAATTTTATTGAAAAAGATGAGATTACAAAATGTGTAAAAGCACCTTTAGAGATGGTTATGTGTGGTAATTGTTCATTACTTCAATTGAAACACACTGCTCCTCAAGAATTATTATACGCTCGTTATTATTGGTATAAATCCGGTGTTACGAAAACAATGAGGAATGCTTTGCGGGATATCACATCTAGTGTTGAAAAGATATTTAATCTTAAAGAAGGTGATGTGGTTTTAGATATAGGATCAAATGATGGCACACTACTAAGGAGTTATTCTATGCCTGGTTTAATTAAGGTTGGTGTGGAGCCTGCAGATAATTTAGTTGAAGAAGGTAGGCAAGGTCTTGATCATCATATACATGATTTCTGGAATTTTAATGCCTACAATGAAGTTGTACATAAAAAAGCAAAAATTATTACTGCGATTGGTATGTTTTATGATATGGAAGATCCTAACCAATTTATTTCAGATTCTGAAAAAGTTCTACAAAAGGATGGCATTTTCATTGCGCAGTTAATGTGCCTAAAGAATATGCTGGACTCAAACGATGTAGGTAATATTTGTCATGAGCATCTTGAATATTATTCATTCAATTCACTCGAATATTTATTTAATAAGAATGGCTTAGAAATATTTGATGTAGAAATAAATAATATAAATGGTGGCAGTTATCGCGTGTTTGCCAAAAAGATTGGAGCTATTGTCAAAAAAAGGAAAGATGCAGAAAAAAGAATTCAAGATGTCCAAAGAAGTGAAGTTGGACTTGATAATAAGAATACTCACCTTGATTTTTATAATCGTCTAGAGAAAAATAAAAATAAATGTATTGATTTTATCAAAAGAGAACACGGCAAAGGTAAAAAAATATGGGTGTATGGTGCTTCAACCAAAGGGAATGTAATCTTACAATATTATGGCCTTGATAATACGCTGATTGAAGCCGCATCAGAGCGTAGTGCATGGAAATGGGGTAAATATACTGTGGGTACAATGATTCCATGTTTATCCGAGGATGAAGCACGGAAAGCTCAACCCGATTACTTTCTTGTACTCCCCTATGCATTTTTTGATGAATTTTATAATAGGGAAACAGAATGGCGCAAAAAAGGTGGAAAATTTATATTACCCATCCCTGAATTCAGAATTATCCCATGAAGAAAAAAGCACTTATATTTGGTATCACAGGTCAAGATGGAAGCTATCTAGCAGAGCTACTTTTGAAAAAAGGCTATGAAGTCCATGGACTATTAAGGCGGTCATCCACAGGAAATACAAAGAATATCGAACACATCATTGACAAAATTTTAATACACAGAGGTGATCTTGCGGACACTACATCAATTTATAGGGTAATTAATAGTGTAAAACCTGATGAAATATATAATGAGGCTGATCAGGACCATGTTTCTTGGAGTTATGATTCAGTCGATTATTCATGCGATATTACAGGATCAGCGGTAGCAAGAATACTTGAAATAATTAAACAAACACTGCCTAATGTGAAATTTTTTCAACCATTATCATCTAATATATTTGGGAAAGCAATCGAAACACCACAGAATGAAAATACTGCATTTAATCCTCAAAGTCCCTATGCCGCAGCTAAAGTTTTTGCTTATGTATTATGTCAATATTATAGAGAAGTTTTTGATATTTGGGTTTCTACAGGCATTTTTTATAATCATGAATCAGAAAGAAGGACAGAAGATTATGTAACTAGGAAAATTACAAGTGGTGTAGCTAAAATATCATTAGGTCTGCAGGATAAACTATACCTTGGTAACCTAGATACGTTAATTGATTTTGGATATACTCCAGAATACATGGAAGCTGCTTGGAATATAATGCAGCTTGATGATGCCAATGATTATATAATATCGACCGGAGAAGCGCATACCGTTAAAGAATTTCTTGAAGAAGCTTTTTCGATCGTAGGTCTAAAACCTGATGATTATGTTGAATTCGATCCAAAATATGCAAGACCCAGTGATACCAGTCTCCTTATTGGAGATACATCGAAGGCAGAAAAAGCATTTGGTTTTCACCCCAAGGTAAAATTTAAAAAACTGGTAAGACTGATGGTTGAAAATGATATTAAGATATTAAAGGAAGCTTTAGAATAAATTATCTTTATTATATCCTACCAACTCTAATCTGATATTGGCTAAAATTTTATACATTACGCCTTTTTTTAATTTTCCACCAAAAGATGGGGCATCATACAGAAGCATATATTTTTTTGAAAAGCTCAGTCAAAGGCATGATGTCGTATTACTAACATATCCAAATGAAAGCCTTGAATTTTATTTAAATCAAAATGACTGTAAACCTAAAATACATGAACTTTCTGAAAAATCAGGGTCAAATAAAATTCTTTCATTTTTTCAAAGATTATTCTCTTCTGAATTGCCAGGATTTGCTTCTCATGACATTAATTCTATTTCTGAGAATATCGAAAAAGTTATTTTAGAATATGGGAAATTTGATGTTTATTATTTTGCGACCCAACTTATGGGCCAAGCAATACTCAAAAAGAAGCTTAATGGTATAAAAGTTATTGATTTATATGATCTATATGTTGAGCATAGGCAAGGGAAGAAATCAGACGTACCAATGTGGAAACCTTATTATTGGTTGTTTCTTTTAGAAGCAATGAGAGTGAAAAAATATGAAAGAAAAATATTTGAAATGTTTGACCATGTTTTAGTCACTTGTGATGAAGAAGCAACAATTGTTGATAAACTTGTTAACAAAGCATCAATATTTAAATTACCTAATGGTGTCAATTATCCAAAAAAAATAAAAAAGACATCTGAAATTGGCAATATTCTTATGGTTGGGAATTTTGAACATGCACCAAATAGGGAAGGAATATTGTGGTTTTACCATAA
>MDSZ01005041.1_pt1 | contig 10537 bp, 8 predicted proteins | sample 811201 | NCBI WGS metagenome assembly MDSZ01 (sample SAMN05326647, study PRJNA326480) | marine metagenome | isolation source: seawater | place: Indian Ocean: North | collected 2010
AGTCCGAACGAGTATGACCATGAAAAGAACTAACCCGTATCAGGCGTTGGGTTTCCGAGAGAGAAAAAGCGAGTGCCTGGGCGATGGGAGAACCACCTGATTTCGTGGTGGAACAGGCGGAACCAGTGGATACCTGAAAGCCGAGCTTATCGAGCTTCCCGACCCAATGGATGTTCTCAAATTCGGGCATAATCAAAAGAGATGTGTTCCATAACCGGGAAGAGGTCTTGCCGATTATCCTTATGCCGGGGAAAAGTTTCTCCATTTGTTCTTCAAAATCATCTCGCAGGCTAGATAATCCAACCGTATCAATGGGGGCTTGCACGATCGACTCCCAAGCCCGGTACGCGGAAGCGATGGCAGGATAATTTTCGGTACCTCCACGCCTGCCTTTCTCTTGTTCGCCCCCGACTAACAAGGAGGAGGCCCCCTCCCCGATAAGCCAACCGATCCCCTTGGGGCCACCAAATTTATGAGCACTGAAAACACTGAATGTACACAGGGAGATGACATTCAGGCTCTCCTTTCCCGGAAGCTGGGTGCTGTCACAATGGTAAGATACTCCGTACTTCTGACAGATGCGGGCGGCTTCCCTCCATGGCTGAATGACCCCCGATTCATTACTCGCGGCAAGGATCGAAACAAGCGCAGGCAAGGAGCCCTTACTCAAATATGCCTCAAGGTCGTCGGTGGAGACAGTACCATCGGATTGGGCAGTGAGAATATCAACTCGATCAGAAAACCAAAGGTGGGCGGCTTCCGTAACGCTGGGGTGTTCATAGGGGGATAGTAATACCCGGGAAGATGGGTCGGCGGTGCGGGCAAGGTTGGAAAAAACGGAATTGTTGGCTTCAGTCGATCCCGAAGTAAAGGTGATCTGATCAGGGTCTGTACCAAGGTATGATGCGATCGACTCACGGCATTTCTGCATGGAGGCCCGGACTTTTGCACTTATACGATATGGGGAGGACGGGTTTGCCCAATTTTCCGTACTCGCATCGAGAAGAGCCTGGCGTGCGTCGGGGTGCAAGGGGGTGGTCGCGTTATTGTCGAAGTATGCCATCCAGACCTTGAACGGTCAGCGATTTAAGGGAACCGGTGGTATCCGTAATTTTTGCCCCACACTTAGGCTGTTTTTACTACGCATGACATCACGGTTCGCTTCGAAAATCAGATCTATGTAGGAAGAGTCCCCATAAAACTTGCGGCTTATGGCATAAAGACTGTCTCCACTTTGTACGACATAGGTTTGCATCTGAGTGGGACCGGGCGGGCGGGCAGGTTGTATGGGTGGTATATTGCCCGGGGTGGCCAAGACGGGCACCGGCTTATTACTTGCAGCTGGTTTAACCGCTGGAAGCGATGTCTTGGAAACGGGTATCCCCAACCGGGCACGGAGGTCGGCAATTTCACGGGTCAAACGGTCATTCTCCTCTTTCAGTTTGAGGGAATCGAGGTAATCTCCGTAAGGCTCGCCCGGTAGTTTGCGAAGAATTTCGCGTTCGGCGGTAATGATAAGTTGCTCAACTTTGGAAGACTCACGGGAGTTTGGCTCCAAAAGAAGATAGCGGCGGAAATGGTAGATCGCGGCCACGGGATCCTTACGGGCATCCAGGGATAGAAGAAGGCGGCCACACTCCAGATGAGATTGCGGACACTCGGTGAGGCGGCGGGTAACGGCAAGAAACTCATCCAGAGCCTCCTGGTTTTTTCCGACTTTGAGCAGGGATTTGCCCCTTTCAAAGGCAGGATGATCCTTTTCCTCAATAACATCACCAGATTGCATGCAACCGATAAATAAAAAGAAGAGAAGACTGAGAAAAGATATTTTGGTTGGTACAGGTTTCATTCGCCAAGAAAGGTAAAAATAAGTTTGCGGTTATGCGGAGCGACCCGGTGCTCCCATAAAAAAATACCCTGCCAAGTACCCAATTGCAGTCTCCCCTGACTGAATGGAATGTTTTCACTACTTCGGGTAAGAGCCATCTTGATATGGGAAGGCATATCATCAGGTCCCTCATAAGTATGGATGAAATGAGGATTATCATCGGGCACAAGATCGTCCATGAATCGCTCAAGATCGGTGCGGGCAGTGGGGTCCGCATTTTCCATAAGCACGAGACTGCAACTGGTGTGCTGGACAAACACACTGACCACGCCATCGGAAAGCCCCAATGATTGCAGGGCATCGGAGACAGCGGAAGTTATTTCATAAGTTCCCTTGCCTGATGTTTTTATTTGCCAATCTTTTTTAAAAATCCCCATTTTCAAAAGTTCACTTGGATAAGTTTTGATTTCGTTTCTATGATTCGTCGAGAAAAAAAGCGGAAACTAACACCTCAGCTCCGTTTCTGCCCGTAACCAATGGCAAAGCGACTCAAGCAGAAGAGGGGCCTGCTTATTGAGGCTGATTGATTCCTTTACTGGCAGGCGAAGAAGGGAATGAGCCACTTTCGCAAATTCCGCGGTCAAACCGGAAAACCAGGACTCCTTGACCGGCAGACCTTCTTCCCTGGCAAAAAGAAACAAGGTCTTTACCAGTACGGTCGGTGGATGCCCCTGATTAATGAGGGATGTGAGTGCGTTTTGCAGAATTCGGTAGAATTGGATTGAGTCCAGCAAATGCTCCCCGTTATCGATGTAAAAGCGTGCCAAGAAACCTGCGGCATCAAAACGTTCACGGTCAAAGGCCAGTGACATCCTTTTTTCCAAAACCTGATGTTCCTTAATGAAAGGAAGTCCCTGGGAGTTGTTTGCCTGAAGGGCGATTTCCGTTTCATCGAAGAGGTCTGGAGGTGAAATGGCAGAAAGTTTTCTCACCTTACGCAAAAGGCAGCGGCGAAGCCCATTTGGGCAAAAGAGGGTGAGTCTTATAAAATTCTCTCCTGTTTCTTCCTGATTAAGGACTACCCCTCTGATTTCGAGCTCGGGGTCAAGCATGAATCAGGAATCTTCGGACTTGGGCTTCCGGAGTCGGCGGTTGGTCGGCTTTCGTCCATTTGGCTCGGGAGATGAATCTGAGGACTTCGATGTGCGGGGGTTGCCTCTTCTGGCACTGGTCTGGGATGAACGCTGCCCACGACCTTTTCGAAGCCCCCTCCCCCTTTTCCTGCCCGGAGGTGGAGCAACCGCCCCGCCAGAAATAAGCATTTTCATGCCATCACCGACAGACATGTCCAAGGGGATGACATCTTCATTGGGGACGAGAAGGAGAAAACCGCTCGTTGGATTAGGAGTGGTGGGAACAAATACATTTGTGATTTTCTTTTTGATTGCCGATTCGGTCTGCTTGGACCCAGATGCCGTAACAAAACCAAGAACCCAGCAGTCCTTTCTGGGATATTCAACCAAGACAACCTGACGAAAAACGGCCCGGTTATCCTTGCCGAAAGTTTCCACAATCTGTTTTACCGAACGGTAAACCGTGCTAAGAAAAGGCACTTTATCCAACACTTTCTCGGTAGTAGATATAAAAAATTTCCCAAGAACATAGTTTGAAAGGAAACCAAGGACGGTAAGGGCCAGTATTCCACTGAGCAAACCTACGACTGCGAGCAGTGTTTCAAGACCGAAAAAGAACTGCTCATACTCCAAGCCCAACTGGTTAGCCATGCGGGTGGCAGGCTCCTTAAACATATCAAGAAGGAAATCTAAGACAAAGATTGTCGTGCCAAGCGGCAGAAAAATCAACAGGCCCGTAAGGAAAGCGTTGCGAAAGCGTTTCGCGAGTGTAATCCTTTTGGAGGTTTTATCAGACATTCTCTTGGGGTTATCCCTAGGAATCAATGGGGGCGAGAATAAAATCCGGCCAGGCTTTCATTTTTTCGATATGTTTGAGACTTCTCTCCTCTTCAAACCTCATTTGTTTACGCTCCACTTTTTCAATATCATCAAAGCCAACCAAATGTAGCCATCCATGAATTAGATACAGGCTCAACTCTTTAACAAAAGGTATTTTGCGAGATACCGACTCCTCCCATGCCTGATCCACCGAGATACAAATCTCTCCGGCCATATTTTCATCAGGGTCAGATGGAAAGGTAATCACATCGGTGGGCCGAAAGTCCTGGAGAAATTCCCCATGTAATTGATTGTGCTCAGCTCGTTCCATGAAAACGATCGAAAGTTCGCCCGCTGGCCCTTGTGGATACAGGGTAAAGAGTGCTTGAAAAAAGGTTTTAACTTTAGACTCTGAAAAAGAGAGCCGGGGATGAAGGTTCGAAAAAGCAAAAGAAACCACACCTGGGAGGGAGTCAGCTTGTTGATTCATTGAAGGGTGTATGGGTATCTTTTCTTTTACCGTTAATTTTCTCTTCTGAGGGATACTCAATGCGAGAGTGCAACATATTGAGGGTTGTTTTTACAAAACTACGCTTAATTTTAGAAACTTCTTCGAGGGTCAATGGGCACTCGTCCAATTGGCCGTCCTCCAGTCTATCATTAAAAATATTCTCCAGTAACTCCTCAATACTGTGCTGGGTAACCTTTGGAAGACTTCGGGCAGCCGCTTCCACCGAGTCGGCAAAGAAAATAATCGCACTCTCCTTAAATCTGGGCTTCGGACCATCGTACCGATAGGTAGACTCATCAGGTTTAACACTCTCCATATCTCCGAGTCCAAGGGTTTCCTGTTTCATTTTTTCCTGAGCCTGATAATAAAAATATTTAACCAAGGTGGTTCCATGATGTTGGCGAATGACATCCCTCAAAATTTTAGGAAGTCTATGTTCGCGAGCCATATCGATACCTTCCTTTACATGGCTTTTGATAATCAAGGCACTCATCGAGGGATTTTTCTGTTCGTGTGGATTATCGAATTCTCCTTGGTTTTCCGTAAAGTAATGGGGCTGGGTCATCTTTCCGATGTCATGAAAAAGCGATGCGGCACGACAAAGGATTGGGTTTGCCCCAACGGCTATTGCTGCATTTTCAGAGAGATTCGCGACCATCAGACTATGATGATAGGAGCCCGGAGCCTCGATCTGCATTTTACGCAACAAAGGATGGTTGAAGTCCGTCAGTTCAAAGAGCGTTGCATCTGTTGCCACCTTAAAAACATTCTCCATAAGGGGCATTGCACCCAATACCAGGGCTCCGGTAAAGACGCCGATTAATAAGGAGATTCCTGCGTGATTGACAGAAGCAAAGGCACCGCTACCAGATGCGATTCCCAGGCCAACTGCCATGACCGCGGCAGTCAAACCAGCCAAGGCACCGGCCTTGAGGGCAGCTCCGCGAAGACGAACTTCGCGACAGAAAAAAGCACCGACTAAAGCAGAGCTAAACCCGGTCGCAAAGACATCAATTCCAGCATTCTGCATAGATGCGTGAAAAATACTGGTCATCAGTGCCGTCAGCGTTGCCATTCTTGGACCGACCGTTGTCATCACAATCATCGAGGCAAAGGCAACGGGCAATAGATTTGGTAATAGCCCGACAAGCAGTGCATTTTCACCAAAAAGATCAGTGCCACCTAACTCCAAAATAAATCGGGAGAGTCCGAGATTGGCCAAAATAGCAACTGAAACAATGCCTGCACGGGAAGAATCTCTCCAGAAGCCTGGCATAATCAATGTGATATAAATGACCGAAAAAAGAAAAGTGCCCAGTGTTATAAAAACCCGCTTGGGCAAAAGGTTTCTATCTTTAACGGTCAGATTTAAAAACTTGGAATATTTCTCGAGATCTAGTGCGTTAACCTTGGATCCCATCTTTAATATGATATCCCCTTCTTCCACAGAAACGATTGGAGGTTCCATCTGGGCAATGGCCCGCTCCTGAGATGCCGTGGTGGCCTCCCGGTCAATCGATCTTAAATGAAGTCCCTTGAGGGCAAAGATTGAGTAGGCCGAGGCAAGTTCATTTCTGAATTTTTGTGCTTCAAAGGAAGCATTTTCATCCGCACTCTCTATTAGATCATGCAAAAGAAGACCTTCTTCAGGAAAAGGGCCTCCTTCTTCAAGTAAAAGTTTAATTTCGCTGAGGTTTCGAGCGAGAGCCGGATAATCGGTTTGGACTTCCTCAGGTTCAATTGAGAACCGAAGACCTTCTTCAAGCCCTGAGATGATAATGAGGTCAGTGCTTAGTTTAAGCATAGCTGCCTCCAATTCTCTTGTTGCGTTGGCTTCAGATATAAATTTTTGATCGGTGGATGGGTATTTAACAACTCCTCGAAGATGAAGAAGTCTCAGCTTCTTACTAATGGTCGAGAAGAGATCCTCTCCGAGAGGAAAATTCTGCCACTTCATAAGCCAAGGTAGTTCTTCTAAATCGATTTGAAGATTAAAATTTGCCTTCAATTCATTGAGGAGGCTTTGACGAGTCTGTTCTTGGGATTCCTCCGGCAGACTCTGAACAGTCAGAAGTCCTTCCTGTAAACGGATAAGCGCCTTGGCGAATGCCTCTTCCCCAGAGAAGTTCTGAGCAAATTCCCGTGGAGTACTGCTACGGATCCACTCCTCCGCCTCTGCTCTTCGTACCTCACTGAGGTATTTAAAATCACGATCCGCATAGACATTTTCCGGTGCAACCTCACCCAAAGTACGCAAGCTCGGTGGATCCTGTCCCACAAAACAAATAAAAATCAGAGCGGTCGCAAAAATGCCTGTTAATAAGACTTGCTTCCCCAATTTGACTGCAATCTTCTCTTGTCCATTGACTTGTTCATCCTGCCGTTCTTCCCGAGCAAGTTCTTTTCTCCGCTTTGCTCGTTCACGGTTCGATTTACGGCGGATGGATCTGTTTTCCTCTTTGGCCATTGGTTAGAAAATCATCAAGAATCTTTGGAGGGTGGTTGGTACGCTGAGATAATTGCACTTACCAGGGGGTGCCGAACCACATCATCATGGTCAAATTCGTGAAAATATAACCCAGGTACCTTCTTCAATAAACGCCTTGCTTCCATCAAACCAGATTCCTCTCTGGGTGGCAGGTCGATTTGAGTAAGGTCTCCGGTAACCACCATTTTACTACCTTCTCCCAATCTTGTAAGAAACATCATCATTTGAGATCGTGTGGTGTTCTGCGCCTCATCGAGCAGGGCAAAACACTTACTCAGAGTGCGTCCACGCATATAGGCGAGAGGGGCAATTTCGACGACTCCAGTCTCCACCAGTTTCCTTGCCTCTACAGGGCCTAAAACCTCATCCATCGCATCGTACAAGGGACGTAGATAAGGCAGTAGCTTTTCTTCGAGATCACCGGGTAAAAAACCCAGTGCTTCCCCGGCTTCAACGGCTGGACGGGCCAGGACAATCCGCTGAATTTTTCCTTCGAGCAGCGAGTGAAGTGCGGCAATCATGGCCAAATATGTTTTACCAGTTCCGGCAGGACCGATGCCAAAAACTAGATCATTTTTGAGAATTAAATCCAAGAATCGCCGCTGTCCCAAGTTTCGAGGGACTACAGATTTCTTGCGGATTTTTAGAACAAGCGGATCATTTAGTAAATCGCGAAGTTCTTGCCCCCTGCCCTTCGAAACCTTTTCCAAAAATCTCATGAAATCTGATTTCTTGGTCACCATTCCCTGCTCCCGACCCATTTCTAAAAGCCCAAAGAGTTCTTCACACTGCTTCAATGATTTCTCATCACCTTCCATTTTGAGCAGATCTCCTCGGGCAACAATTTTTAAACCCAGAAGCTTCTCAATTTTCTGCAGATTATCAGGATTCTCACCATAAAGCTGATGAAAATGTCTCTCGGATTCAAATTGCAGCGTTTGCTCGCTCATCTAAGGAAAAGTTTTAATAAGGAATTAACCTCGATTAATTGCTCGGAGTTATCCTTAGGCAGGAATTGAATAAGAGAATTCTTTCATGATGTTCGCTAACTAAAATATTTTAAGTTGAAAGCCGATGCAAGGCATGAATCAGATGTGCAAATTGATTGCTAATTCCTGACATTATGGCATCAACGGGAGTCACTCCATTCTCATGAAAGTACTTTTTGTAAGTCCTGAAATAAGCCCATTTGCCAGAACCGGAGGACTCGGAGAGGTGGTGGGAAGCCTTCCTTTTGCTTTGAAGAGAGCGGGAATCGATGTGCGTGTCCTTTGCCCTCAGCACAAGTGTTGTAAAAGTTTACCCATTCGGATTCTTAAAAAAGAAATCACATTTAAGCATAAATCCAAAGATATAACCTCTAAACTAGGGGTTTTGAATGATAAAAACTATCCCATCCCCATCTATTTTCTAATCAACGATCATCTTTTTGATCGGGAAGGTATATATGCTGATCAAAACGGGAATTATCCAGACAATAGCCTGCGGGCTTTTGTGCTCTCGCATGCTGCCTGCGAACTAGAAAAAGTGACCAGATGGAAACCCGATATCCTCCATGCCCATGACTGGATGGCAGCCCCAACTTGTGGCTATCTCAATGCGAAACAGGAAAAGATAAGTAAACTCAAACCCCAGGGCTCTTTGCTCACAATCCATAATCTTGAGCACCAAGGAGTCTTTACTCATGAAGATTTTCTTGAATCTGGACTGCCTCTTAAATACTGGGCCATGAATGGATTTGAGCACCACGGCCGTTTAAATCTTTTAAAGGGTGGCATTCAGCACGCTGATAAAATTTCAACGGTTAGCCCAACCTATGCAAAAGAGATTCGTTCGGTTAAAAATGGACAGAACCTTGAAGAGTGCCTCCTCTTCCGAGGAGCTGATTTGATTGGTATACTGAACGGTATTGATGAAGAAGCATGGGATCCACTAACCGATGCGTCTATTCCTCACCCCATCGATCCATCTGCTCCAAGTGTGGGAAAGAAAAAATGCAAGGAATCGATTTTGAAAGAATTTGAACTATCTTTTCCAAACAAACCACTTTTGGGAGTTGTATCCAGGCTGTACCAACAGAAGGGATTGGATTTACTACTTTCTGCCCTTCCTGAAATTCTTAAAAGTACCGACGCATCATTTATAATTTTGGGGAGCGGGGCTGAAGATCAAGAAAAGGGATTCTTGGATATGGCAAAGACATATCCTGAAAAGATAGCGGTAAAGATCGGTTTTGACGATACATTGGCCCGGAGAATTTTTGCAGGCTCTGACTTTTTTCTCATGCCGAGCCGATTTGAACCATGTGGATTGGCCCAGCAATACGCCATGAGATATGGGTCGGTCCCCATTGCCAGAAAAACGGGTGGACTAGCTGACACAATCAAACCTAGAACTGATGAATCAAAAGACCACACCGGATATCTTTTTGATCAAGCTGATAAAATTTCCCTCACTCATGCGATTGAGCAAGCTTGTCATGACTGGCGAACGGAAAAATTTTATTCCGAAATGCAAACGAGGACGATGCAAATTTCCTGTTCTTGGGAACTCGCTGCTCAAAAATATGCCCAGCTCTACAAATGGATCTTAGCTAAAGACTGAAAATCTTAAAAAAGTATTCCTATTCTTTTCGATTACACTTGCCGGAATAATTTCAAGAAGGTTAGCCTAGGAAGTAATGCACCTTGATTTTAAAGCATGATATCCAACGGACCTTCCCGCAGTTTTACTCAGGAGTCGGTAGAGTCATGGTTCATTAAGTTATCTGACTTTGATTGGGAAAAGGAATTTAATGAAAAAGACCTCCTTGAGGGTAGAAAGTTTTATCACCAGGGAAAGATTAGCGGACTCGATATCAGTCCTGAGCAAATTATTCTAATTCGTAAAATCAAGAGGGAAGAATCTTACTCTGTTATGGAATGGAGAGGTAAAAAGTTGGATTTCCGTACCTCCCTGGATGACGAGAGCCTGGGTCGAGCCATCGCCGTGGCAGGCCTTTATGAATTGGAGGAACTAATTACAGAGATTCATGAGGAAGACCCCATGATTGGCAGTCTAATAGAGGAAAATTCACCGCCACAAAACTCCACCTCCACTGAAACCAATCCAAAAGATGCAGAAAAAACTTCAGAGAGAGAAAGAAGATTCCAAGCACAGCTACTGATTGAGCTCTCAGTATCAGGAAAAAAGGGTTTGATGGCTAAGCCCTTGTGGAAAACCAAAGAAGGACTAATTCCAGCCTGTGGCACAAGAAAATCAGATGCAAATGATCATTTTGACGGTTCCACACTCATTCAATTTACCCGCGAATCAATTGAGGATGGGTTTCTGTATGATAAAGAAAATGGAATCTTTCGGCTCTCTGATTGGGAAAAAGTGGGTAAATTTGCATCCGAAAGACTTCGATATTGGGAAGATTCCTTCGAATTAAAATATTTGGGTGAAGCGGCTTTAATCAAAAGAGGTAGACATGAAATTCATTGGGAATTAGAGGCTCAGAGCAAGGGTTCTGAAAAAATGCTTCTTCGCGACCAGTTCCGATTGGGAAAAAATAAGTTAAATTCACGATTTACTCGAAAAATCAGTAAAATTGGAACCAGTACAATCTTTCTTCCAAACCAAGGCTTAGTCCGGCTTAAAAAGGAACAAATTGATGACTATGAATGGTGGAAACAAAGTAGAGGGAAGAATTCATCGACTGACTGGCCACGTTATATGTTATTTTCTCTATTTGCGAGAAAGCACCTCCGAACACG
>MDSZ01058170.1_pt1 | contig 10536 bp, 11 predicted proteins | sample 811201 | NCBI WGS metagenome assembly MDSZ01 (sample SAMN05326647, study PRJNA326480) | marine metagenome | isolation source: seawater | place: Indian Ocean: North | collected 2010
AGAGAGACAATTTAATTTGCAGAGAGGTGAAGCAATCATATTCAAACCACAAGACGAGCATAGGGCAACAACGCCTACAGAAGGAGAAAGAATAAGTTTTACCATATGGGCCATGGCTTTGAACCCTGCAAAGCGTTGACTTATTCCAATTGTAGTGTACAATTATGAACATGAAAAATTATTATGACGTGTTAGGTGTGAATGAAAAAAGCACTAGTGCGGAAATTAACAAGGCTTTCAAAGATCTTGCCAAAAAGCATCATCCGGATAGAGGAGGTGATGAAAGCAAATTCAAAGAAATTAATGAAGCACATGACATTTTAAAAGATTCGCAAAAGCGTCACGACTACGACACCATGCGAAAGTTCGGCGGCAAGGGTGATGACAATCACCCATTCTTCAACGAAGACATATTTGGTGACTTTTTTTCGGGCTTTGGAGATACGTCAGGATTTAAATTTAATTTCACTGGGCGAAATGGAGATGAGCGTATTTTTAGACAACATCGACAACAGCCTAGGGGGAACCGTAACGTCCAGGTTAGAATGGCTGTTAGCATTAAAGAAGCAATGACTCATAACGAAAAAACAATTAATTACAAACTACCCAGTGGAAGAGAAGAATTTGCAACAGTAAAGATTCCTGCAGGCGTACAGCATGGAGTAACATTCAAATTTCAAGGAATGGGTGATGACAGCATTCAAAACATGCCTAGAGGTGACCTATTAGTTGTAATGAGTGTTTTAGATTCCGACGGTTACACTCGAAAAGGAAACGATTTATACACTGATAAAACTATTGACTGTTTCCAAGCAGTAAGAGGCACTGAATTAAATTTGAAGACATTAGATGATAAAATTATCAAAGTAAAAGTGCCATCAGGCACACAACCAAACACCGTACTGCAAGTTCAAGGAAAAGGAATGCCGGTGCATAAAACATTAAATATTCGTGGAAACCTTTACGTAAAAATACATGTATTGATTCCACAATTGTCGACACAAGATTTAAAGAAGATTAAAGATTTATGAAGCAAGAAATACCAAGCCCGTGCATGAAGGTATGCATATTTGACCAAGAAAGTGGATACTGCTTAGGTTGTAGTAGAACTGCTGACGAGGTTGAAAAATGGGGACTACATGATACCTCCGATGAGTGGAAATTGCAAAATTTGAAAGATTTGAAAGAAAGAGAGCAATGATTCAAGTTTTCCAATACCCACATATAACATTGTCTCAAAAAAGTTCTGTTTGGAATAAAAAGGACTCAATCGAAGGATATACCGACATAGAAAAATTTGAAGATGATTTTGTAAAATTAATGTTAGAAGAGAAGGGTATGGGACTGGCCGCAAACCAGGTTGGCATTACCAAAAGGTTTTTTGCAATAGGTCATGAGTCATTTGACACATTCCAAAAACATGCTATAATTTGGAATCCTCAAGTTATAAAATATAGCGAAGATAAAATTACTGACTTAGAAGGATGTTTAAGTTTTAAAGGTGTATGGTTGAAAGTCGAAAGGCCAAAAACAGTTGAAGTAAAATATGAAACAACACAGGGCAAAACAAAATTCGCAAAACTTGATGGAATGGAATCCAAGTGTTTCCAGCATGAGTGCGATCACCTTGAAGGTATTACATTCAATAAACGAGTCTCGAAGTTGCGATGGGACATGGCAAATAAAGGATAGACAATGTTAGAAGCAAACGAAGGATTAGAAAATATATTTGAAAATTCTGTCAAGGAAGCAGAAAAAAGAAGGCACGAATACGTTACTATAGAACACGTGCTAATATCACTTATAAAGGATAATAGTATTGGGACAGTATTACACGACTTCAAAATAAATGTTGGTGCCCTTATTAAAGACGTTGAAGATTATTTAGATACCAAGTGTAACGACATTATTGCCAAAGGTAAAGAGCCAATGACTCCTAGGAAGACTGCTTCTCTCGAAAGATTGATGAATAGGGCATTTACGCAGGCACTATTCCAGGGCAGGCAAGATGTCAGTTCGATCGACATCCTTATATCAATATTTTCAGAAAAGAAAAGTTACGCGGCATTTTTCTTGAAGAAGCATCAAGTCAACAAACAGGATCTTATTGATTTAGTGTCCACAGAGACAATTTTGGATGAGGGAATGGCAGGATTGGGAGGAGTTGATCAAGGAGGATCTGAACAAAAATTAAGACCCAATCAAGCAGATCGAATACTAAAAAGTTATTGCGAAAACTTAAATCAAAAATATTTTGAGAAAAAGATTGATCCTGTTGTAGGCCGTGAGCAAGAGACAGAAGATCTTAAACAAATACTTGCAAGAAGGAATAAAAATAATGTTTTGATCGTAGGCGATCCCGGAGTTGGAAAAACTGCGGTAGTCGAAGGACTGGCCAGACGTATAGCAAAAAATAAAGGTGATGTACCAGAATATTTAAAGGATCACATTGTATGGAGCCTTGACGTTAACAGCCTGATTGCGGGAAGTAAGTTTAGAGGTGACTTTGAAGAGAGATTGAAACTTGTCGTAAATGCTTTGGATCAAAAAGGAAAAAGTATCTTATTCATAGACGAGGCACACATGATTGTAGGGGCAGGAGCGACCGGACAAGGTAACAATATGGATATGGCTAACATGCTTAAACCGGCTTTATTAAAAGGCACTATCAAAGTCGTGGCATCAACCACATGGGAAGAATATAGGAAATACTTTGAAAAAGACAGAGCACTGATGAGGCGTTTCCAAAGATTACAAGTTGGAGAGCCAACAAAAGAGACTGCTGTAAAAATACTGAAAGGCGTCAAACAGTATTACGAAAAATTTCACAATTGTACAATCACAGACGAGGCATGCGAAGACGCTGTGGATTATTCGACTAAATTTATTGCGGATAAAAGATTGCCGGACAAGGCAATTGACGTTATTGATGTTGCTTGTGCAAGACTTAGATTAAATGGTATCAAAGAAGGCAAAATAGATCATGATGAGATAATCCATGAGATATCAGTAATGACTGGAATCAGCATAGAGCAGTTGAGCCAGAAACAGGCCAGCAACCTTAAGACCTTAGAAGAGAAAATGAAATTACAGGTATTTGGCCAGGACAAGGCAATAAATGCTATCACCGACAAAATACTTGTAGCAAGAGCAGGATTGAAAAGCCTTACAAAACCTGTAGGATCTTTTTTATTTTTAGGACCAACAGGGTGTGGTAAAACAGAAACAGCAAGGCAACTGGCTAAAACTTTAGGAGTCGAATTGATTAGGTTTGACATGTCTGAGTACCAGGAAAAACATTCGATAGCCAAATTAATTGGATCGCCTCCTGGCTATGTTGGGTACGAAGATTCACAGATGGGCGGCGGAATGTTTATAAATGAAGTTGAAAAACACCCCCATGCTGTGGTGCTTTTTGATGAAGTCGAAAAAGCTCACCGTGACGTATCGAACATGCTACTACAGGTTATGGATTACGGAACTGTCACAGGCTCAAACGGTAAGAAAGCAGATTGTAGAAACATTACATTAATCATGACAAGTAACTTGGGTGCTGAAGAGAATGAAAGGAATAACATAGGTTTTGGCAAGAGCGAAAGGACAGGCGAGGACGATAAAGCGTTGAAAAAGTTTTTTCCACCAGAATTTAGAAATAGACTTGATGCTGTAATTAAGTTTGACAAACTTGGCAAAGAGACAATGAAGTCTGTTGTTAAGAAGTTTTTACTAGAGTTGAACACAATGACTATCGAAAAAGATGTTGAGGTCAACGCCACGGATGAAGCAATAGAGTTTTTAATGACAAAAGGTTTTGATTCCAAACTAGGCGCAAGACCTTTGCAACGTGTCATTGATGATGAGATTAAGAAGCCATTGTCTAAAATGATGCTGTTTGGAGAACTTACTGAGGGAGGAATGGTTGAAGTTGGATTGTCAAAAGATGTTGTTCCAAAACTTACAGTCAACTTCAAAGCAAAAAGAGAACCAAAAATCTTAGACAAGTTTAAACCTAAAGTATCAGATGAGAAAACATCATAATAAATTATATTACGGAAAATATAGATTTAAAACAGAATTTAAGATGCCTGGTAGTTTGATGTTCTACCCTACAACAGACGAGTATCTAACAAAAATTAAAGGCAAATACCAAGACACAAAACACATCATAAAACTTGCTGATTTCATAATGGCAAATAGAAAAACAATGAAATTCCGTTTTCAAAATAGAAAAGTGATATTTTATTCTGACTACAAAAAATCTCTAGATCTAATTGATAACTTTTGGGATTTCTGGATAGGTTCTAAGACTGTTGATCCAGAATTCTCTGATTTGGGCAAAAACACAGTAGGTTGCAAAAGATTACCGCATGGAAAATTCGAATTCCAAGTTCAATTGAAAAAAGACACCCATAACTTTATGTCAGAAAATGAAAAACAAAACTTATGGAAATTCATTACACGTAACAAAGATCAATTCAAAATAACAAGTGGTCCAGTAGAAATTTTCCTTAACGGAAAAAATAATCATCTATTCCAAGGATATTTTTATGTTAAGGAAGAAAAATATCTGACTCCGGTGTTTATGATGGTTCAAAATTCAATTGACAAAGTGATCCAATTTAGAAAGGTAGGAAATGGAAGCGATAAAAAAACTAAGAGATAAAAAGATTTTCAACGATCAAAGCATTGTCGAAAGCATGATACAAAAAAATTGGATGGGTTCACCAGTCATCAAGAGAAGCCTCCTTAGAGTCAAGAAAATACACGAAGATCATTGCATGTGTGAAGAACTTGGAGAATCGGATGGAAAAGCATATAAGATCAAATACATCAACATACTGACTGTAGATGGACAAGAACCAAACGAATTGGCCGCTGTGTATGGACTAGGGCCAAAAACAGCAAGATTCAAAAGGAAAAATACTGAATAAATAACAACGATGGCACAGACTAGTACAACATTATCAGGAGAAAGAACACATAAACCAGACGTCACAGGCACTGACATAGGATTCAATGCCACGGGATCAGTGTATAAGATCACAAGCACGTCAACGGATCTCAGTGGTTTTTCTGTGAGAGATCTGATCACAGTATCTAATTCTGCAAGTAATAATTCCACCTTTACTGTGAAAGAAGTTACTGATGCAAACAACCTTGTTGTGGAGGAAATTGTTACCTCAGAAGATCCTGATGGTACCACTATTGTAACTTTAGATCACACAGGATTTGTCACAGACAAAGTCAAAGGAGACGGATACTACTCGCAACCTGATGGCGTACATACTGTGGTTTACAGAGTATTGAACAGACAGGATTCTACAGACGATTTTAACGGCACAGTGAAAATGCAAGGATCTCTAGCAACTGATCCTACAGAAGATGATTATTTTGATATTGCTGACACAACATTCACATCTGATCTCAGCACTAAGATCGCATCGTTCAATTTCACTGGCAACTACGTATGGGTAAGGGCAAAGATCGAGACCACAAATGGCACTAGCAACGGTGCTATGATAACCTCAATACTATATAACAACTAAAAAGTCGCATAGATACTAGGTTTTTGTAAGATCAACTTAGGTTGACTGATTGTCATTGTGTGTTATACTAATAACATGAACGACAAAGACCTTGAACAGATCAACACGGTTGATGTGAATATTACTGCGGAATCGATAGATGCCCATGTAATTTGCCTCAGAGAGAATGGATACAAGATATTTAAATCTTTCTCACTATACACAAGATACATTTTATTTTTCATATTGGGTGCCACGTTTATGGGGACACTTTTATGAAAAACAAACTTAAAAACACAATACTAGCAGGACTGGCAGGTATATCACTTTCCGCTTGTGGGGGAGGCGGCGGAGGTGGTCCTGCTGTTGACGATGTCAACAATTTTGTTGAGAATGATCTATCAAACCTATCAGGATCAGCAAGTTTGGTAAGTTCCTATAGCACACTCCTTTCTGATTTTCAAAGTGTTATATCAAGTGGTGACATTAGTGCAATACAAGGTGTAATTACAGGACCAGATGAAAATGACATAGCACAGGCAAACACACTATTGACACAATTGGCAACAGCACAAACATTGTGGGATCAAACAGAAATCTTAATCAATGATCAAAGTGACGCAGAAAAATATTCTATATACAATTCAGATTCATTCAAAGAAGCACACGCGGCCATGCTATACCTACAGAATCATGTCAAACCAATAATACAAAAGGTGGCAAATGGTAACACAATCACTCTCGCAGATTACAATTTAGTTTCTAAGGCAGATAGAGCAAATGAAATCATACAACAAGAAAAAAATTCAACTTCAAGTGACTACGCAAACACAAAGAAAATTAAAAATGTAGAAACCATCACAAATGACACAAGTGAAAGCACTGACGCAACGGGTAATTCAACCGTAACTTACAGTGACTGGACAACAGTATATGCTGGTGGAGGTGATGAGACAAGAACAAAAATTACATCAACGGCAAATATTAGGACTACAGTGACTACAAGGTGTAGTTATCTAAAGACAACTTTTTTAAATAATACAACATCAAACGGTGCACAAACTTGTACTGTTTTGAATACTACAACTACAGATTTAGATCCAACAGTGACAACTGAAACTGAAACTAGAGAAGGTGACAATCCTATCGTAAAAAGACAAGATTTAGGTCAAGCCGCAGACAGTTCACAAGATCAGACAGGGTATTATAAAGTGCCTACATACACAGACGCCGATTCAACAAGCGAAGAGGTGCAGGAAGGAATGGCCACAACTGACACTAAAGAACGAGATGTAACAACTTCTACACACCTTGGTAACAATGTTTGGCAGTTCGTAATAAAAAGATTTGTTGATACCACGACAACGACTCCAGTGACAACAAAAGTTTACAGAACAAGATTCCATGTAGAAAAAACTTTTAGGGATTACAGGAATAGCACAACCACTTACACACAAATCAAACTTACCTATAAAGATGGCACCACAGAAATTGTAAAAGAAAATTCAGTCACAGAAGTTGGTGACTGGGTCAAAAAACAAACCGGTGCCAGAGAGTGGGCAGAGAATGTGCTGGAATCTGAGACCACAACAAATAAAGTGGAGACAACAACAAGTGATGGTGTAGTAGTGAAAGTTTGGGAAAGCAATAGAGCATACACAGATGACGATATTAACCTAGGTACAAAGACAGAGAACATAAGTTCTGTGATCGCTGATCACAAGACAGCAGAATACAATAGCAACCACGGACTTGCGATGATTAAAGCCGCAGATGCATATGCAAGAGGTTGGACAGGTGAAGGTGCCGTCCTTGGTGTAATAGACACTTGGCAAGACACTGATCATGAAAAACTTGATGGCAAATATGTATTTTACAAAAATTACAATGCTTTAGATTTAGTCGAAGGAAAACAAGGACATGGCACATTTGTTGCTTCTATTGTAGCAGGTAAAAGAGACGGAGATAGCATAGATGAAAATGGGAGATTAACCACAGGTGATTATACGGAAACACAAAAATGGTTAAACGGAAACAAATACACAGAATATACACTTTCTAAAAACAACGACATGCATGGTGTTGCATTTGATTCTAAACTTGTTGGTGCTAATGTCGATAGAATGAGTAACGGAGGAATAGACAAGGGGTCGGCTCAACAGGCGTTACACGATTTTGCAAAACTGAAATCACCTAAAGCAAATGGAGGAGAAGCACACAACATAGTCGCAGTGAACATGAGTTTCAACACTCCACAACTTTTTTATGAAGGTAAGGATCAAACATCAACTGTGACACAATTAAGTGATGGAACTTATAATGCTAGTGAAATAATTTCAAAAATACAGGGTAATGGCTGGGGAGATGCCAAATATTGGAAAGTTGCAACAGACAATGATATCATACTTGTGAACTCTGCAGGTAACTATGGATTCGCACATGCAGGTGATCCTGGTATATGGGCAGTGGAAACTGATTCCAATGGAAACCTTATCCTTGGTGGCAAGATGGTCATCGTGGGTAATTGGGATGGTTCTAATGTATCTGGTAACAAAGCAGGACACGTTTGCCTAGACATTAACACCGCGAACAACACATGTAACGACACACACAGACTTTCAGACTTTTATATACTTGCACCGGGCACAGATATTACTAGTGCGATCAGTGGTGATAGATATACCTCTGGCAGTGGTACTTCATATGCGGCACCACACGTTACTGGTGCGTTTGGTGTTTTGAATCAAATGTGGCCATACATGGCAGGTGATAAACTTGTGAAACTTGTCATGAACACAGCAGACAAAAACCTTTCTGGTTATGACGTGAACATACACGGACAAGGACTACTAGACCTAGACGAGGCAACTAAACCACAAGGTGCGGTTGGTTTGGCAACCTCAGGTAGAGTGGATCATCCAACTGTAAGCCTAAACAACACATACTACTCTACAGGAACTGCTCTTCCGTCTAACCTTAATAATTTAAAAATTATGGTTCTCGATGATTATGATAGAAATTACTATTTGAATATAGGTTCAAGTTTTGTGGTTAAGGACAAGAGAAAAATGTCTGATGTTGACCAACTCATGAAAGGATATCAATATCTGCCCATTAATCAAATGTATGGTTCTTTTACGCAAGGAGGCCAATACGATCTTGGATTTATGAATTTTGGTTTATTCACTGGTGAAAGCGGAAATGGTGACTATTCTTACAACATCGGCAAAAAAATATTTGTATCCGACAAGTTTGCCATAAAAGGCAATTTAGGACAAATGAAAGAAAACACTACATGGTTGGGTAACAGTTCAGACGGTATCCTATCAGTTGGTGAAAACAACATAACAAATTATGGACAGATTGGTGCCAGTTATCAGTTAGGTAATAATGTCCTAAGTCTAGATTATTCTAGTGGTACCACAGATGTCAACACTGTGGACCAAAGTCTTATTACAGGATTCTCAGATGTACGTACTGAGTCATGGAGATTGGCTTATGAAGTACATAAAGACGAGAATAACACTTTCGGCTGGTCGTTCTCACTTCCTAGTCACGTTACTTCAGGTACAATGAACATGGAAGTAGCCGAAAGTGTCAATCTAGATGGAACAATAAACTATACAACTATAGAGAGCAATCTAAAGCAAAAACACAAAGAGAAAAACGTCGGTTTCTTCTACAATCATAATCCGGACAACACCACTGACGCCACATTTAATTTCAGTGCAGAATATCGACAAAACATATCAGGAGTTGCTGGAAATGATGGTGTGCATGTGGGAATGAATTATGTTAAAAAGTTCTTTGGTGCTTGTAAATTTTTATGGAAAAAAAATCCAAAATGCTATGACAAAAATGGAAATTTAAAGCCAGAGATCATGTCTTTGATCAACGGCACAGCAACACAAAGCATTGACAGGCATGGACTTGTGTATGACATGAAAACGGATAAATTTATAAAGGTGGAACAATAGTGCAAAAAGAAATATTCAAAGAAGACTATTTTGGCACATTAATGAGTATCCTGGTAGACGAGGCAAGGAAGATAATGCCGGAATTCAAACCTAGTGCAGAAGCATATAAAATACAGAATGATATGTGTAAGGCAGGTAGTTGGATAGATCAAGTGCCAATAGGCACTATAATACAAACTGTGCCGCAACTGTCGGTTAGGAAATTACAAGAACAATGCCTTCCCGAATACAGAAGATTGGCCGCTAAACTAATCGAACACTTTGTTGTATCATTCATAGAGCAAGGTGGAGATGCTGATGCAATACGAGAGACGTATGGAAAGAGGTATATATGGAAACAATAATAATAAAATGCAACAATAATGGTAGGACAAAGGAAGCCGAAGTTATGCAACGTAATGACAAGTACATGAAGGTCCATGTGCCTGGTACTCAATTATTCATAGAGCTATTCAGAGACGATGTAAATATACCATATACCGGAAGAACCGCTGGTTTGGAATTTGAATGGCAACCGAAAAGTTAAAAATTAAACTAGAATTATATTCAGAGATGTGGGATAAACCTCCACATGTAGAAATATTCGTTGGTGACTCAAGCCATTTTAATGGTCCTATAACTGGAACAGAGGCAAAGCCTGACGTCATAGAATTTGAAAAAGAGCTTGAAGAAGGCAAATCATATGAATTAATTTTAAAAAGATCTGGAAAGACACCTAAACAAACTATTGTAAATGACAAAGGTGACATATTAAAAGATCAATTGTTAAACATAAAACGTATTGAAATTGATGAAATAGACATAGGTGCCCTGGTGTATGAAGGGGTTTACACTCCAGAATATCCAGAACCATGGGCTACTCAACAAAGGAATGAGGGCATAACTCTTAAAGAAGAATTCAAAAACGTTACGCAAATGGGCTTCAATGGTGCTTGGAGATTCAAGTTTTCATCACCATTTTACATGTGGCTCTTAGAGAATCTTTACTAATAAATATGCTTGTATGAGAGCATCACAATTTATCACAGAAATAA
>MDSZ01079803.1_pt1 | contig 10535 bp, 11 predicted proteins | sample 811201 | NCBI WGS metagenome assembly MDSZ01 (sample SAMN05326647, study PRJNA326480) | marine metagenome | isolation source: seawater | place: Indian Ocean: North | collected 2010
AGGAACTCTTCAAGGCTCGCGGCAAGGAAATGGCTGGAGCAGGTCTAGCTCTCGGCGTCGGCGGCGGTTACGCAGCCGGCCGTCGATAAGGTAGGCAGTCATGAACGAGCTTATTGCAGGAATCTACGGAACAGCCGGGTTTGAAAAGACCGCTAGTATTAACGGTGAGGGTCCTATGACCCTCTCCGACCTGGCTCTTATGATTACCGTTGAAGGCACAGGTGAAGATGCTGATCTTGAAAAAGTAGCATCTGCACACGATGGAGTCCTCGAGGAGCTCGTTTCCTTTGACAGGGCTGGTCGGGCCATGGCTCATGCAGAGTTCTCCGAAATGGAGAAGGCGGCGGCAGAGGGCAATATAGAGCCTCTGGAGACTTTCTTTGCTGATGTTGCTCCTCAAGAAGAGGAAGTGACTGACGATAGTATTCTCCGGGCCGCCATTCTGGACGAGCTGGCACGACGCAATGCGTAATGGATTTTATCTACGACGCATTTGAAGGCGAACTCCGCTTAATCGTTGAGGCAGGGGCAGATGCTCCTGCCTTTTCGTTTTCTAAAATAGCAAAACCTATTTCTTGGATGAGTAGGGAGGAGCTGTTGCAGAAACGGAAGAAACTTCAAAATGATTACTTTAGGATTGGTGCCAGTACTACTGCTACAAGCGCAGCAGCAGGCGCTGCTTTAGGGGGCATCTCTCCTAAGCTGATAGCTAAGAAAGTATCTAGCCCGGCCCTTAAAAGAGTACTTAATAGAGCTTCCATACCTACAGCAGTAGTAGGCGGCTTAATTGCAGGCGCAGCTCTACCGAGCATGAAGAGAGACGGAGTTATTAAAGACCTGTTAGCGGTAGATAATAAGCTGCGATCTACTAGCTCCTCCCATATCCGTAAACTCCATAAGCGCGCCTCAGCCGAGAATGGTCACTGGCGTACGCTCCCTGCTCATTGGGAGGGAGAAGGCAAGAATGGGGAGAAGATAAAAGGTAGGACGTGGGTGGACACTAAGCCTAGACCCAAAGCCGAAAGTAAACAGATACCTCCTCCCCAGTACTTAGGGGATGAAGATGGACAAAGTGTTTTCGTAGTGCCCGCAGAGGGAGGGGGAGCGACCCTGTTCATCATGGATAGTAGAATAGCTAAAGACTTCGCTGCTACTGTAGAGGCTGGCGGTAAGTCTTGGGCAGCTAGTGATCCTGTAGTTGACTTTATGGCTGAGGCAGAGGAGCGGGGACTACTAGCCATCTATTTAGCAGAAGGTAAGCAATGATCGTAGTGAGAAACATCAGAGTATTTACTCTAGATCGTGATTCACTCACGGTTACGTGGAACTACGAGAACACCACCAAGGACTTATCTACATATACAGTAGCCGTTTTACGCTCAGGATCAGAGGTAGGTCCATACTCTCAAGTATCTACTGAGATAAATGCAAACGATACGACTACTTTCGATGACACTAGCGTAAACCTGTACTCTAAGAACAGAGACCATTACTACCGGATTAGAGTTACTGAGTCTGGGTCGGGGAACCAGGTAGAGTACGGCTCTACTCCAGCTGCAGAAGTAATAGCCGGTAAGAATCCTCGAGGAGTAACTCTAGAGGCTTTTCCTGACCTAGAGGCAGCAGAGGCTGTTCGACGTCTTGATGTACTACTGCAAGAGTATATGGGCCGAAAAGTGTTGGTGCTTGCGCAAAGATCTACCGGTACTCGCTGTACGGAGTGTTGGGACGCGCTTAAGCGACGTAGATCTAAGTCGAACTGCCTTACGTGCTACGGAGTGGGCATAGAGGGTGGGTACTACCGCCCTAGAGAAGCCTATGCTGCTAAGTTCCCAGAAGCAGAGAGAAACCAACTATCCTCTCTATTCGAGCTTCAGGCTAATGACATAGCGATGGTGTTTTCTTCTAGGCCCCGACTACACCCCAGAGATCTGGTTATTGACTCAGACGGGCGACGGTTTCGAGTCTTGAATGTAACGGGCTCTGGGAAGCTATCTGCGCTAACCAGGCAGACTGTATCGTTACGGGAACTGTCTAAAGACCAGCCAGAATATGATATCAATATCTCTGGCTGGGACGTTGATACGTTTACTGCATCCCCTAAACGTCAGTTCATTCGTGCTACGGATATTGACAGTTACCACACCGCTGCTCAGGCATACGGGATTGAGGACGCATGAGCACTATACTTGTACACGCATTTAACGATGAGCTTGAAAAACTCTCTAGCAAAAAGAAAAAGCTAATAGGCGTGGGCGCAGGCTTAGGGGCTCTAGGCCTAGGAAGCCTTATTTTAAGTAGGGGTAGGTCCGTGCGCCGAGCCTCTTCAGCGATAGAAAAAGTCACTAAAGAGGCAAAAAATCTCAAGCCTAAAATAGAGAAGCAGACCCAACGTATACAGGCCGATAATCAAAAAGTAGAGAAGCTACTAAGAGAGGCTAAGGCTGAGCGTACTCACACAGACTCTATGTTGAAGAAGTTGAGAGAGAGTAGGTTTGCAAAGTTCGACAAGTCTATGAAAGACCCTAACTTTACCCTGAAGCTATAATATGAACCAAGCCTTTACCAATGCATTCACTGATGAGCTTGAGAAGATCGCTAGCAAAAAAAGCGCTCTTAAGAGGGCCCTAAAGAAAGTAAAGTTAACAGATAAGCAGAAGCTAGAGGCGCATAGATTCCTTATGCCAGCAACCGTAGGTACGGCGATGTGGGGCATTACTGGAGCAGCCCTTGCACCTAAAGGACGTAGAAAGAAGGCGTTTGTATCTGGCGCTGCTCTTGGGGCGGTTAGGCCGATGATGTGGAAAGCACTAGGTAAGGGCTATGCAAAGGCCGTGAAGCGTCCGTTCGGAGAGCTGATAAAATGAGCCAAGCCCTTGCCAACGCGTTTATGGACGAGCTTACTAAGATCGCTACTGACGTATCTGAAAAGATTACCCCCGCAGTCTTCTCTGCGTCTGGCGGAATGCTGGCTGACCCGGCCTGGATCGTAGGTAAGAAAGAAAACCGAGATAGGTACAAAACTAAAAAGCGCCAAGGCTTAGTTAAGGTATCTGAGACTGCTGCTGGACGGCGTAGACGCAAAAGGCGTAGACTTCAAGCGATTACAGCAGGTGCCTTAGCCTCTGGTGCGGGTTACGGGTCCTATAAGTACTTATACCCTGCTATTATGAAAGCACTTGGTAAGTCTGCCAAGCGCCCGTCGAATAGAGCAGCTGCAATAGCATCAGGATTAGCGGGTCTCTCACTTATGGCTATGTACAATCGTAGCCAAGGTTGGGCTAATGTCAATCCGGTCAAAATCGATACAAGAGATGGACGCTCTGGTAGCTCAGCACTACCCGAGGACGGGCCATTGGCTAAGCGATACAAAGGACATTCTCCTAAAGTTTCTCCAGAACTTCTTCTACCAGCAGCCGAGGGGGTGCTACCACTTCGCGATAGGCGCGGACTGGCAGACAGCAGAGATGGAGACAGAGATAATAATTTCAGACGCGGGGTCGATAAATACCGATACGGTGGAAAAAAGACCCGCGATTATAATTTCGCGAGGCCCTTTCGCGTACGCGAATCTGGGGATTGATAACTACTTAGTAGAGGACTTTACTGACGGGAAAAGAACACACACAGATTTGCTATCTGGATCATTTGTCATAAACTGCGTATCTAGAAATGGGCTAGAATCAGAAAAGATTGCGTTACTTGTTGCAAAAGCACTGAAGATCTATAGGAGAATTCTGCACCGAGCAGGGTTTTTTCAGATAGGACAAACTGTAAAGATAGGAACTGAATCACCGGCAAACTCTCTACTGGGTGGCGACTCAGACGAAGACTTCATAACTGTACCCATAACCTTTCCCGTTTTCTACCAAGAAAGCTGGACAATCAACAGCTCACAAGCAGAACTTTTGGAAAAAGTAGTGTATCAATCAAATACCTTATCTAAGAAATTTGATGGATCATTGTTAGTACCTGATTCTGTTGGTGTAGACGGAACCATTAACATAGATTCAGAAGGCGTTATAGTTTCCTCCTGGACTCTCGAATCGGAGTAAATCCCATGGCCATTGCACGTCCCGGCGTCGAAATTACTCAAGAGTTTGTTACGGAGAACCCTACCGTATCGGCTCCTAGCCTAGCCCCTGTCGTTTTTGGGCCTTGTTACCAGATCGTTGATGCGTTCAATGATGATGGAGAAGCTCAAGCTGACGCCTTGGGCGGCACCTATCAAGATGGTAATGGGTATGTCTCTTACGACCTCCCAGGCCTTAAGACTGGCGCAGTAGTAGACAGCGACAGTATTCGGGCTTTCTTGGTATTGGGTAGCGACTCCACGGAGCTTAACGCTGTCGGTGATGAAGAAGACATTACTTCTGGCACCTCGGGTACATACACCTGGTCTTCAGGGTCTACGGCTGTCTTTTCTGCCAGCGGAACTACTTGGATAGATGACGGCGTTGAGGCCGGTGACGTGGTCAGAGTTACTTACCAGGGGGATGAGTACGACCTACTAATCTCTGGAACTGTCGCAGATGAGTCGCTGACTGTAAGTGTTCCGTTCGGAGAAAACGCTAGCATTGCATTCAGTACTTACGAGATTGTACGTAATCCTGCTCAGTTTGTTTACCAGAGCGCCGTCGCGCAAGCCGCTTACGTTTGGGGAGACGAAACTAACTACCTCGAGATCTCTACTCTCGCTACTGGAGACTACGCAGGACAAGCGGGTGACGGAGTCACTATCAAGATCTCGGAGACCGATGCACTGGATAGCGGTACTGACGGAGCTCATGGTGCTCATCTCTTTATCTCCGACACCGCTACTCATAAGACTCATGTAGGGTCTGTAGGTGCAGTTACTGGTAGATACTTGCTTTACGATTCGGCTACTGAAGCAACCAACGCTGTTCTGGACGTTAAGTACGTACTTGGCGACAAGACACTAATCGTGGACTCAGGGGGCATCACTGCTGGTGCAGGCGACAGTGGAAAGAACTGGGCTACCCTTGATGCAGCAGACTCCTCCCACCTAGACATTACTGCTTCCGTGGAAGTCTCTGCGGCAGGAGTAGTAACTTTCGCTGGAGTAGACTTCAGCGCTCACGCAGGCTCAGGTACATGGTATTGCGAGCTTGAGGGCGGAACTGACCCAGGCGTATACCTGATTACCAACAGCACGCTAGGTTCAGGAACGTTCGAGCTCACTAGCGGCCATGCTGGAAGTACCCCTGACTCCATTTCGGTATACAGGCAGCTCGCTAGTGGGGCAGACGGATCTTCCGGGGCAGAGACGCAGTTTGCGTCTCCATCGCTTCTTTCGAGCAGTTTCGCTGCCGATCCTAGCTCGTACGATATCGTAATTACTGATTCTAGTGACGTACAGACTGGATACACCGCCGCTTCGTACGATGCTGACGAGCTAACAGTCACTCTTACAGACACTACGGGAGCCAGTGGGGAAGCAGTAACGTGGAAGATTACAGATACCACAGCCAACCCAAACCTTACTTGGGATGCTGATTCTGCTACAGTAACTATCCGTCTTGCTCGAGCCAATGGGGTGAGCACAAGCACTATGGCTTCTATATTAGCGGCTATTACTGATGACACGGACAGTTACTATGATGCTGATGTAGCAGCAGTCATTACTGCCGCAGTAAACGGCACAGGAAACGTTACTTACGCTGATGCGGGTTCTGTATCTCTCGATGGCGGTGCGGATGCGGACAGTATCCTGGTAGACTCCGACTTGATCGGATCAACTACTCCGGTAGGTAAGGTATACACTAGTTACAAGGCGCTACGCCTAGACGTATCAGACCAGGCAGACGATCCTGCTCTACTGTCATTCGATAATACTACCGATCTGATAGCCTCTATCGGGCCTCTTAGCGCAGATAACCCCCTCTGTTTGGGTATGTACTTTGCTCTACTGAACTCTGCTAATAAGAGTGTGAAGGGTATCGGAGTAAGCGCGACTAGCACTGCTCAGCCTGAAGGTACTACCACAGCGTACTCATCTGCTCTGAGTTTCTTAGGAGGGCAGAATGTATATGCACTGGCTCCCCTTTCTCAGGACCCAGAAGTTCTTGCCGCTGTAAGTAGTCACTGTACTGCATTCTCTGCGGCTGACCAGAAAGCGGAAAGGATTTGCTTCCTTAACAGGGCGTTCCCTTCTTACTCCTCCGCTACCTTGATTGCTTCAGGCACCGCAGGTAACACAGAGTCGGACTTCCTTACGCCCGCTGGCGATAACTACTGTAAGTTCTCTACCAGCCATAACTTTGCGGACAACACAGACTTTACTACTGCATCAGGTACTTTGGTATTGGTAGTAAGTGCTGCGTCTGGCGCAGATCATGCTCCTACGCTAGCAGCTGGTACGTCTACACTTAAGTACGGACTGACAGTAAGCGGCGTTGATTCTAGTGATGACTTCGTTATCGAAGTGGAGGCAGCAGATGCAGTTTCTGCTGCGCTTCTCGACGAAGGAGATGACTGGGAAGGCATGGTTGATGTCACCTGGGCCGTGTATGAGATCGGTACCGCACTTACTACTACGGCGGCTACGGCTAGTAGAGTGGGGGATTACGGGTCTATTTACTCGTCACGTAGGTCCTTCCTGGTATGGCCCCCTGAAGGTACTGCTGCTGTTAGCGGTTCGGATATCTCTGTAAAGGGGTACTACTTTGCGGCAGCATGGGCCGGTAAGCTTGGACAAGCTACCCCATCACAAGGGTTTACTAATACTCAGGTAACGGGGTTCAGCACCCTCAAGTACTCAAACGGATACTTCTCAGAAGCTCAACTAGACTCTCTGGCTGGGGGCGGGACTTACATTATGGTGCAGGAAACAGCATCATCTCCGATCCTGTGTCGCCACCAACTCTCTACCGACGTGACGTCGATCCAAAAGAGAGAGCTGTCTATTACTAAGTCTATCGACTACGTAGCTAAGCTCTTCAGAGGTGCGCTAGAGAGCAAGATTGGTAAATACAACATTACTCAATCTTTTATCGATGCTCTGAGTATCCAATGTCAGGGTATGCTCCGTAACTTAGTGCAGACCGGAGTTCTTAATGAGGCTCAGCTCACTTCGATTGAGGTAGATGATACAAACCCAGATACCGTCAACATCGTGCTTCTGCTCGGTGTACCTTACCCATGTAACTATATTGCACTGACCCTACAGATCTGATGTACCGAGCTTTCTCCCAAGAACTGATCAAAGTGGCTGCGCCGAAACTATCGGCGCGGGCCCTTTTTGAGCAGCAACAGAGCGATAAGGATTTTCAGGACCTCCTGGATTCCAAGAAGCCTGGTGCTGTTCCTAAAGCCTTTTCTAAGGGCTTTGCGGCGGGGTTAGCCATCCCTGCATTTGTGTCAGCTAATATGTTCCTATCCTCTAAGTCCAGCTTAGCGGATGCTCAAAGAGGGATACGCCAGCTACACATTGCGGAGGCCTTAAAGAGCTTTAAGCTGCCTAACGCTCATCAGACAGCAGCTGTTCTTGACCGAGTTGTCTACTCGCCTCTTGGTACTGCTAAAGACATAGGTAGAAATATAGCGGGGCTTCAGGAAGCTCGTATTCAGTTAGATAAGCATATAGCTTCCGGTAGTATTCCTGTAGATAACCCTACGGCGGCTAAGGCCAGGTATGCGGCGTTTACTAAGGATACGAGTACTCTGAAAGGTAAGTCGATGCCAAAGGATACTATGACAGATATCCTTAAAGGGTTTAGGCAGAGGCACTATACAATTCAAGGAGATAAAGTCCTGACGCCCATAGGCAATAAGCTACACGCCACGGGGTTCCGCCACCCTAATCCCATAGGCACTGCCCAGGAACTTCAAGCTCTAGAAGATAGAGGTAGAGATCTTTTCAAACAACGTACGGGCAGAGAAGGGTCGGTACCAGCCAGGTACGCTAAAAACTTTGGCAGGTACATGGCACGGAGCTCAAGAGTACCTCTTATCTTAGGTACTATTATAGGTGGGATGGGCGTAAAGGGAGTATATGATAGGCGGGCAAAGTTGAAGCAGCTTCAAGCAGCGGCGCGTAAGGCCAATAAGGCTAAGAAGGCGAAGAAATGAAGTACGAAGAACTACGTGGCCGCCTTATTATGCAAGAGCTGTGGACAGAGCTCGAAAAAATTGCAGCGGCCCAAGAGGCACCTACGGACGAAGCCGCCCCACTATCTAAAGACTCTGACGATGATGAGCCAGACAACGTAGAGGTACTGAATAAAGATGAAGACTCAGTCTCCCCTATAGCGGGAGTTATGGGGACTAAGATCGTACAAAAAGAGATGTCGGCACACGGTTTTCCGATTCTCCAGAACGTGCCTGGCCACACGTACCGACCTGATTTACAGGCATTCGCCCCTGACCCTAATATCCCAGGGTGGATGGCGAATGACAAAGTTAATGTCTCAGAAGCTGTGCAAGGCGCATATGCTAAGGGGCGCCAAGATGAGAGCGTAATTAGAGCCAAGCGGGAAATGGCTCAGGGTATAGAGAAACAGGTGCAGAGATCTCGTATGCAGAGACAGATGATGATGCAGAGGCAGATGATGATGCAGAGGGCCGCACAAGCCCAGGCACAGAAGAATAGACCTCAGGGGCAAAGGCAGGCTGCTGCTCCGCAGCAACAAGCCCAAGCTCCTCAAGTAGCTAAACCGCAGACGCAGCAGCCTAAGGCTCAGAACCCATCTGCACCTAAGATACCCCCTATCAAACGCGCGTGATACACTTGCGTTAGGAGATTTACACCATGGCCGATACTTCAAATTGGGACTTTTTTCAGGCTAATGTTCAGTCTGGCCTAGTAGAGGGCCGGTACATGAACGCCTCTTTCATGATGATTGCTGCGGGCCCTCCCCGCTTAGCAGCCATCGGAGCAGACAAGGTAGGCGATTCTAGCGGACTAAACTCAGATATCGCATACCCCATCGGCATCATCCAGTCGTTTAACTTGGGCCAGAACACTCAGATTATGCGTTTGTTCGAGATTGGCTCTGAGCGGTCTTATTTCATTCGTGGTCGTACTATGGGACAGCTGGGTCTTGGTCGAATCATGTACCACGGACCTTCCCTGCTTCGCGTACTTTACGCCTATATGAAGGATGCCGGAACTAACCCGGGCTTCGAAGCTTTGTATGATTCAGAGGGCCAACACGCTAGCCTTAATACTTCTAGCCAGTCCAATGCCTTTGGCTCAGACGCAGTCAGCAACCTACCTGGCCACGAGAACCTTTGGTTAGATCTAGCTTCTGACGTATTCAGCCAGCCTATTGGTCTGCTATTAGTGATGAGAGATAGTAACTCTGACACAGTCGGAGCATTCTACTTCGAATACTGTCACATCACTAACCACGGATTTGCCACAGATTCTGGCGGCACAATCATGACAGAGAATGCAGCTCTTATGTACGAGCGTATTGTTCCTATTGATGTCGGAGCTGTTGCTCTAGTAGCTAATGACTCCTCAGCTGGAGGCTTAGGAGACGTGATCTCTGGAGCAGCTATCGGTAGTGCATCCAGCCCAGGTTCTACAACATAGCGAAGTAGAAGCCTCCCCAAAGGACCCCCTACCGGTTTACGCCGGTAGGGGGTTTTTGTCTGGTAGTAGCTATAACGCATTAGAAAACTCCAGAGATGTACCCAACACAAATACAAAATGGAGCCCAAATGGACAGAGGTAAATCCTGCGTTACTGCCTACTTTCAGAGAACGTCAAACACAAAGCAAGGTTTATTCCTTGCGATACTCTTATGCCTAAAAAGCTACTCATCATTCAGGGAGCTCATATACTCCTTCACCCATGACGGGGCATCAGAGTTATCGCTGATATCTTGATGGGGTACTAGTACCTCTGATTGAATACTCTTCGCAGGATCGGGAGGTTTTGGCGTTTTGCGCCGTTCTGGTGATCTTCTTCCAAGACCTTTTTCTGCCATTTCGCATAAACCAGGGTCATAAGATATACAACGTGACCCAGGCTCAGCTTCAACATAATCGTGTATTGTGGAACCGAAAGGACCCATCCTTAGTCCGCACTCAGCGCAAGTAACTAGGCCCCTCTCTAGATCTCCCGCACTTGGTTTAGGTACGGATCTCTTACTGGTGTCAGCTTGAACTAGTACCATTGGGTGCTCGGATGTCCACAGCGTAGGAAGATTTATGGGCGGGTGGCGCACCCACGCCCCTACCTCATCTCCTAGGGCTATTAGCAACTTCGCCATAGTTTCGTTACCGTCCATTCGGGGTAACAGTCCTCGCCAAGTAACGTACTCATCGGGAGAGATACTCCTGCAGTAGCTAACTAAGTCCTGTTTCCTTTCCTCTAGGGCGAAAGAATCTATGGAGAGGTGCACGCCGGGAGATATCTCTATCGAGATACTTCCCGGTCCGTGCAGTGCAAGAAGATCGGATAAATCGAAGCTAATATCAGCCTCCCGTTTCCGGCTCATCTTCTTCTATTTCCTCGTTTCCTTGGCCATAATCCTTATGCTTGTTTTCTTCGTCTGGAGTCATAT
>MDSZ01185992.1_pt1 | contig 10535 bp, 8 predicted proteins | sample 811201 | NCBI WGS metagenome assembly MDSZ01 (sample SAMN05326647, study PRJNA326480) | marine metagenome | isolation source: seawater | place: Indian Ocean: North | collected 2010
ACAAAAAAAAACCTATTTTAATTATTACAGGATGTGTTGCTCAAGCAGAAGGGGATTTAATTCTTAAAAAAGAAAAATATGTTGATGCAGTTATTGGCCCTCAGTCTTACCAATCAATAAATACTGTTATTAAAAATATTGAAAAGAAAAAAATCCAACAGGATCTTACTAGTTTTGACGTAAATAGAAAATTTGATGAATTAGAAATTATAAGAAATGAAAATTCTAAGGTATCTTCTTTTTTAACCATTCAAGAAGGTTGTGATAAATTTTGTAAATTTTGTGTTGTTCCTTATACTAGAGGTTCTGAATATTCTAGAAATTTTCGTCAAATTCTTTCAGAAGCAGATGAACTTATATCTAATGGGGCTAAAGAAATTACTTTACTAGGTCAAAATGTAAACGCTTATCAAAATGAAAAAAAAAGGTTATCAGATATTTTATTTGCGTTGGATAAAAAAAAAGAACTTAAAAGAATTCGTTACACAACCTCTCACCCAAAAGATATGACCAACGATTTAATAGACGCTCATAAAAATTGTAAGAAACTGATGCCCATATTACATTTACCCGTGCAATCAGGTTCAGATAAGATATTAAAAAGCATGAATAGAAAACATAACATTAAAGAATATTTAGAAATAATAGACAAACTTAAGAAAAATAACAAAAAGATTAAATTTTCCAGTGATTTTATTATTGCTTATCCTGGAGAAAATGAAATCGATTTTAACAATACTTGTGAATTGATGAAAAAAGTAAAATTTATAAACAGTTATTCCTTTATTTTTAGCCCAAGGCCAGGCACACCAGCTAGCGAAATGAAAATAGTGGATCAGGAAATTGCCAAAAAAAGATTGTCGATTTTTCAAAAAATCGCAGATGAAGTTAAGATCAATTATAAAAAAAAACTTACCAATCAGGTAGTGAGTACATTATTTGAAAACAGAGTAAGAAATGAAAAGAATAAATATTTTGGAAGAGACGAATATTTAAATCCTGTTATTGTTAATTCGAAGAAGAATATAATTGGTCAAGAAATAAATGTTAAAATTAAAAGCTTTTCATCGCATACTATTTATGGTGAATTAGTCAAAGATAGGAGCCATTTAGCAGCATAAAATGTCGAAGATTGAAAACTTAGAGCAAAAATTTAGTGTTAAAAAAATCGATAATGAGACAGTAAACATTAAAGTTTTCAGTAATGATATCTTAATGAGTGTAGTAGGTGAATTTAATAAAAATCTTAATGAATTAGAAAAGCTTACAAAAACTAAAATATATTTCAGAGGAAACTCTATTACAATTAAGGGTAATAAAGACGATATTAACAAAACATCTAATGCTATAAAATTTTTAATCAATAAGTTTATGAAAACCAATGTAATTGAAGAGCAAGACCTAATGCTTTCTGTGAAAACAAAAAATACAAAATTTAAAGCAAATGTTCATAATTTAGATCAACTTATAAAAACTCCAAAAAAAACAGTTATAGCTAGATCTAAAAAACAATCAGATTACATGAAAGCTTTAACCGAGAATGATATTACAATGGCTTTAGGTCCTGCTGGAACAGGTAAAAGTTTTTTGGCTGTATCGGTAGCTATAACAATGTTATTTGAAAAAAAAGTTGATAAAGTAATTTTATCTAGACCAGCTGTAGAAGCCGGAGAAAAACTTGGTTTTTTGCCTGGAGATATGAAAGAGAAAGTAGATCCTTATCTACGTCCTTTGTATGACGCATTATATGACCTTTTTGGTTATGAGAAGATAAACAAAAAAATTGAAACAGGAGAAATTGAAATTGCCCCCCTGGCATTTATGAGAGGTAGGACATTAAAAAACTCTTTTGCTATTTTGGATGAAGCACAAAATGCAACTTTAACTCAAATAAAAATGTTTTTAACAAGAATAGGAGAAAATTCCAAAATAGTTGTGAATGGGGATCCAACACAAATTGATTTGATAAATAAATCTCAATCAGGACTAGTCAAATCTAAAAAGATATTATCAAAAATTAAAGAAATCAAAGTTGTTGAATTTGATCATAAAGATGTTGTAAGGCATCCTTTAGTAACTAAAATCATACAGGCCTTTAATAAAAACTCTGATGATAAAAGTTAATGTAATTATAAAAGACAATTCTTGGTTAAATTTTATCAAATATCCAAATTTATATTTAAAAAAAAAATTAAAAAAAATTCAAAACGATAAACCTTTTTTTAGAAAAAAAAAATATAGTTTTAGTGTACTTTTATCTAATACCACAGAGATTAAATTGTTGAATAAAAAATTTAGAAAAAAAAATAAATCAACAGATATATTATCCTTTCCAAATCAAACTAAAAAAGATTTTAAGAAAAATCATTATTTGCATTCAAAAATTTATTTGGGAGACATAATTATCAATTACAAAAAAATTAACTCCACTTCAGTAAAAAAATTTCAGAATCAATTTGATATTTTATGGATACACGGTTTATTACATTTATTTGGATATGAGCATAAAAAAAACAAAGATTATAAAAAAATGAATATAATAGAAAAAAAATTTCTAAAAAAAATAATTTAATGTTCAAATTAATTTTAAATAGTAGATTATTAATTGTATTTTTAATTCCATTATTTTTAGGGTCTATTTCATTTTTATCATTTCAACCATTTAATTTATTTTTTATAAACTTTTTTATTTTACCAACTTTGTTTCTTATTGTTACTTATATTAACAAAAGGTCCAAAAATACTTACAGAAATAAACCTTATTATATAAATCTATTTTACGTAGGATACTGTTTTGGAATAGGTTTTTTTTTATTTGGTACTTATTGGATATCTAAATCTTTAGAACATGATCAAATGTTTAGTAGTTTGATACCTATTACAATAATATTAATCCCTTTATTTCTAGGTATATTTTATGGTCTTGGAATTCTTGCTTGTGGAAAATTTATTAATATGAATTTACAATCAATTCTTTTGTTTTCTATAGCAATATCGTCAGTTGATTTTATTCGTTCTAAAGTTCTATCGGGTTTTCCCTGGAATTTATGGGCTTATAGCTGGTCCTGGTTTAATGAGATCCTTCAGATCTTAAACCCAATTGGATTATTTGCATTTAATTTAATAACAATAACTTTTTATTTAATTCCTGTAATTTTATTTCTAAAAAAATTTAAATATAAAAATTTGGTAATTTTTACCTCTTTATTGTTATTTTTTTCAAATTATATCTACGGAAATTATATAATTAATCAAAATCAAATAATCATAAATAAAGCACTAGAAAAAAATGATTACATAAACGTTAAGGTAGTATCACCCGGTTTTAACTTAGAATATAATTTATCTGAACAAAAATCATTGAGTAGAATAACCAAGCTAATTAAATACAGCAACCCTGAGAAATCTAAGGAGACCCTATTTGTTTGGCCTGAAGGATCTTTATCTGGGAAATATTTTTTTGAAATCAAAACATACAAAAAACTATTTCTTGAAAATTTTTCAGAAAAACATCTTATTGTTTTAGGAGCAAATACTTTAGATAAAAAAAAAAATAAGTTTTATAATAGTTTTATTATTGTAAACAATAAATTAGATAAAAAATATCAATATAACAAAATGAAATTGGTACCATTTGGAGAATTTTTGCCTATGAATTTTTTTTTTGAGAAAACTGGTTTAAAAAAAGTAACTGAGGGTTTTGGATCTTTTAGTAAAGGAGAAGTAAACACTGAATATATCTACAAAAACTTAAAAATCTTGCCACTTATATGTTATGAAATTATTTTTACTGAGCTGGTTCAAAAAATTAACAATACAAATAACCTATTAATAAATATTTCAGAAGACGTATGGTTTGGCGATACAATAGGACCACGACAACATTTTGCTAAATCGGTATTTAGGGCGATTGAAAGCGACTCCTTTTTAATAAGAGCTGCCAACAAAGGAACCAGCGCAATAATAAATAATAAAGGACAAGTTATTAAAAGCTTAAAAAGGAATGAAGTTGGAAATATCGAGTATAAATTGCCCATAATACAAAAAAAGGGTGGAAATAAAAATGATTTGATATTTTTTGTTCTTTTATTTACATATGGAATTATCTTTTTAAGTTTAAAAAAAAATGACTAATAAAAATTATTTATTTACAAGTGAGTCTGTCTCTGAGGGACATCCAGATAAAGTATGTGACAGAATTTCAGACATGGTAGTTGATAGCTATCTATCAAAAGATCCATACTCAAGAGTAGCATGTGAAACTTTGACTACTACTAACAAAGTTGTTCTTGCGGGTGAAGTTAGAGGTCCAAACATAAAAAACGATGAGATTATTGAGAAGGTTAGAAATTGCATTAAAGATATTGGTTATGATCAAGAAGGTTTTTCTTGGAAAGAGCAGACTAAAATTGAGTCACACCTTCATTCTCAGTCATCTGATATTGCAATGGGCGTTGACTCCAAAGATAATAAAGATGAGGGAGCTGGCGATCAAGGAATAATGTTTGGTTATGCCTGCAACGAAACAGATGATCTTATGCCGGCACCCATATTTTATTCTCACAAAATATTAAGATTAATGGCAGAGGATAGAAAATCTGGAGCTCTTAAAGGGATTGAACCAGACTCTAAAAGTCAAGTAACGATGAAATATGAAAATGGTAAACCTAGTGGTGTTACCTCTATTGTAATTTCAACACAGCACTCGAAGGATATTGACCAAAAAAAAGTAAAAGAATTGGTTCTTCCTTATATCCAAAAATCCATTTCAAAAGATTTGTTAAAAGATTTAAAACAAGAAGAAATATATATTAATCCGACTGGACAATTTATCATAGGTGGACCTGATGGAGATAGCGGTTTGACTGGAAGAAAAATTATTGTTGATACCTACGGAGGAGCCGCACCTCATGGAGGAGGTGCTTTTTCTGGCAAAGACCCAACAAAAGTGGATCGTTCTGCTGCTTACGTTTCAAGGTATCTCGCAAAAAATATAGTTGCATCTGGTGTTACAAGTAAATGTTTAATACAGCTATCTTATGCAATCGGAGTTTCAAAACCATTATCAATTTATGTGAAATTATCTGAAAAAGATGTAGAAAAAACCGTTGAAATCGAGAAGTTAATTAAAAATAATTTTGATCTTTCGCCCAGAGGTATAAGAGAGCTTTTAGGTTTAAACAAACCTATTTACGAAATTACCTCTGCCTACGGCCATTTTGGAAGAAAACCAACCTCGTCCGGTGAGTTTTCTTGGGAAAAAACAGATAAAAAAGATTTATTTAAAGTGTAATCTTGAAAAATACTTAAATATTCATTAATAATAACTAAAATTTATTATTTACAAAATGGGCATAAGCCCATTTTTTTTTGGAGGTTTAAAAAATGTTAAATAGAGGTTTAGACAAACTCGAATTATTAAGAATAGTTGATGCAGTGGCTAATGAAAAATCAATTGATAAAGATATAGTAATTGGCTCAATGGAAAGCGCCATACAAAAAGCTGCCTTAACTAAATTTGGGAGTAATAATAATATTTTTGTTAAAATCGATAGAGACTCAGGAAATATAAGTATTCAAAAGGTTTTAGAAGTTGTGGAAACTGTTGAAGATCCAAGTCGAGAGATCACGCCCAAAGATGCCAATTTAGATAAGAAAGAAAAAGGTGAAATCTTTAAAGTAGGTGATAAGATTTATGAAGACCTACCTCAAATTGACTTTGGAAGAATAGCTGTTCAAAGTGCAAAACAAGTTATTAATTCTAAAGTAAGAGAAGCTGAAAAAAATAGACAGTATGAAGATTTCATAGACAAGCAAGGCTTGATTTTAAGTGGAATCATAAAAAGATTAGAGTATGGAAATGTCATAGTTGATTTAGGTAGAGCAGAAGGCGTAATCAAAAAAGATGAATTAATTCCAAGAGAGGTTCTTAAGACTGGTGATAGAGTAAAATCTTATTGTTATGAAGTCAAAAAGGAGCTAAAAGGACATCAAATTTTTCTATCAAGAGCTCATCCTCAATTCTTAGCGAAACTTTTTTTTCAGGAAGTGCCAGAAATCTATGAGGGAACAATTGAAATTAAATCAGTAGCAAGAGATCCAGGAAGCCGAGCTAAAATATGCGTTTACTCAAAAGATACTTCTATAGACCCTGTAGGAGCGTGTGTAGGAATGCGTGGCAGTAGGGTACAAACTATTGTAAATGAGTTACACGGTGAAAAAATTGATATTATAAAATGGACAGAAGATTTACCTACATTGATCTCAGAATCTTTATCGCCAGCAGAAATTCAAAAAGTATTAATTGATCAATCGAATAAAAAAATCGATGTAATTTTAAGTGAGGAAAATTTAAGTAAGGCAATCGGTAGAAGGGGTCAAAATGTTAGATTAGCATCTAAATTAACCAACTTTGAAATTGATATCCTCACAGAAAAAGAAGACTCTGAAAGACGACAAGCAGATTTTAAAGAAAGAACTGAGTCATTAATTAAAAATCTTGAAGTCGACGAAACCTTAGGTCAATTACTTGTATCAGAGGGTTTTCAAGGTATAGAAGAAATTTCTCAAGCAAAACCAGAGGAAATTTCAAAAATCGAAGCAATTGACGAAGATACTGCCAAAGAGCTTATTAAAAGATCTAAAGAAAGTCTGATTAAAGTTAAAGAGGAAGTTGGAAAAAGGCTTAAAGAATTAGGTGTGGAAGATCAACTTTTAAACTTAAAAGGACTAACACAAGGAATGCTCGTTATACTTGGTCAAAAAAATATAAAAAAACTAACTGATTTTGCAGACCTATCGACAGATGAATTAGTCGGTGGTTATGATGAGATAAAGGGAAAAAAAATAAGATTACAAGGATATTTGGAAGAATTTTCTTTATCTAGAGATGAAGCGGACCAATTAATAATGGCTGCTAGAGAAATTGCGTATAAATAAATGGAAAATAAAGATAAAAAAAAAACTTTAACTATTTCAACAAGCTTAAAAAAGAAAATAGATACAAGCTCTTTTCAAAAAAGAGAGGGAAAAAAAACGTTTAATGTATCAAAAGAAAAAAGAAGTTCATTTAAACCTGCAAAAAATTTCAGCAAAACAAATTTTTCAGAGCAAAGTCAGCAAAATAACAATCAAAGAAATAAAAAATTTAATAGAAAGTTTATAGAGCAACAAGCGACTAAAGCTTTTATAAAAAAAGATGAAAAACCATCAGGAAAAAGTAAGTTAAAACTTAAAACACCTATAGATAAAAGAGATTTTAAGCTTACAGTGTCAAGAGCATTAAATGTTGAAGAAATTGAAATTAAGCAAAGAAGTTTAGCTTCTGTCAAAAGAGCAAGATTAAAAGAAAAGAAAACTAATCCTGAAAATGAAGAAAAAAAAGAGTATAAAAAAGTAATAAAAGAAGTAAAAATTCCAGAACAAATAACTATTCAAGAACTTTCCAATAGAATGGCAGAAAAATCAAATGAGATAATTAAATTTCTTTTAAATATGAAAGTGATGGCCACAATAAACCATACAATTGATAAAGATACTGCAGAGTATATAGTTAAGGAATTTGGTCATAAAGCAATTATTGAAAATTCCCCCACAAAGGAGACAAGTCAAAATAAATCAATGGGAGGAAAAATAGAAAAAAGACCTCCAATAGTTACAGTCATGGGACATGTAGACCACGGTAAGACATCATTGCTAGATGCCTTAAGGAAAACAAACGTTGTTTCAAATGAACATGGTGGTATAACTCAACATATAGGCGCATATCAAGTTGAAGCTGATAACAATAAATTCATTACATTTATAGACACGCCAGGTCATGCTGCATTTACTGAAATGAGAGCAAGGGGATCAAAAGTTACGGATATAGTTGTTTTAGTAGTTGCTGCTGATGATGGAATAAAGCCGCAAACAATAGAGGCAATCAAGCATGCTAAAGCTGCGAAAGTTCCAATTATAGTTGCAATTAATAAATCTGATCTACCTAATAAAAACGTTTCAAAAATTAAGAATGATTTAATGAGATACGAACTTGTAGCAGAGGAATTAAGTGGCGATACTCTGTTTGTTGAAGTTTCAGCAACCAAAAAAACAAATTTGGATAAATTAAAAGAAAATATTCTTCTTCAATCTGAAATTCTTGATTTAAAAGCTTCAGTGACAGATAATGCAAGTGGTGTTGTCTTAGAGTCAAAAATAGATAAAGGAAAAGGTCCAGTTTCCACTATACTGGTTACAAACGGAAAACTAAAAAAAGGGGATTATTTTGTTTGTGGAAAAACATGGGGGAAAATAAGAGCGATGATAGACTACGACGGCAAACAAATCGATGAAGCCTACCCATCTACACCAGTAGAAATATTAGGAATGAATGATGTGGCATTTTCTGGTGCAGAATTTCAAGTCACAGAAAATGAAAATGAATCAAAAGAAATTTTAGAATTTAATAGTGATAAAACACCAAAAAATAAAATTAATTTAAATGAAAAACAAACAATATTTGAAAATGTAGAAAAAAAAGATGAACTAAATGTAATTTTAAAGTCAGATGTTCATGGTTCTAGCGAAGCTTTGAAAATGGCAATTGAAAAAATTACTCATCCTGAAGTCAAGACAAAAATAATTTTATCCGATATTGGCATGATAAATGAAACTGATGTAACTTTAGCAAAAGCCTCGGAGGCAATTTTAATTGGCTTCAACGTTAAAGCAAATAGAGAGGCAAAAAAAATATCTGATGATCAAAAAATTGAAATAAAATATTTTAATATCATTTACGAGGCAATTGAGTTTATAGAAAACAAACTTTCAGGTTTATTAGAGCCAGATACAAAAGAAGTTTCACTAGGTTCTGCTGAAGTACAAAAAATATTCCAAGTCTCTAAATTTGGTAAAATAGCCGGTTCTAAAGTAATTGAAGGTGAAATTCAAAATAAGTCAAAAGCTCGTATAGTGAGAGACGGAACAGTTGTTTATGAAGGTGAAATATTAAGTATATTTAGAGAAAAAAATGCTGTTAAAGAGGTAAAAAATGGATTTGAATGCGGTATTAGTTTAAAGGATTTTATAGACTTTAAAGAAAAGGATATTATAGAGTCTTATCAAGTGGAAAAAATTGAGAGAACAATATGATAAAGAATGACTTTAGTATAAAGGGTTATTCACAAAGGCAACTAAGAGTCGGTGAGCTTGTAAAACAAAGTTTAGGAGAGCTTTTTATTAAAAATGAGTCAAAAATATCCTCTTTTAATTCTAGATTAGTTACTGTTACAGAGGTAAGAATGACGCCAGACTTGAAAACTGCAAGGGTTTATGTGATACCTTTAGGAGGTATAGATACAAAAGAAGTAGTAAGTATCTTGACTGACAATTCTCATATTGTTAGAAAAGCATTATCAAAAAAACTAAGTTTGAAATTTCTTCCAAAACTAAACTTCATTGAAGATAATTCTTTCGAATATGCGGAAAAAATTGAAAGACTGATTGAAAGAAATAAAAAAGATGAAAAAGAAAAAAAAAGATATAATTAGTTCACTTGCTATAAATAAAAAAGATGTAGGCTCAGCAGAAGTTCAAATTGGTTTATTGAGTAATAAAATTGAAAAGCTATCTGTACATTTTAAAAAATTTAAAAAAGATAAACACTCTACTATTGGTTTATCTAAATCAGTAAATAAAAGAAAAAAATTATTAAGTTATCTTAAAAGAAAAAACCCAAGCTCTTATGAAAAGGTTATTAAACAATTAGGATTGAGAAAATAATGTTTAAAATACATAAAGAAGAAATAAATATTGGTGGAAAAAAACTTATTTTAGAAACTGGAAAGGTTGCTAGACAAGCCGATGGAGCAATAATTGCAACCTACGGAGAAACAGTTGTAATTGCTACTGCAGTTGGAGCAAAAAAACTTAACGAAGGTCAAGATTATTTTCCTTTATCAGTGAACTACCAAGAGAAATACTACGCTGCTGGAAAAATTCCAGGTGGATACTTTAAAAGAGAAGCAAGGCCAACTGAGGCTGAAACTCTAATTTCTAGATTAATAGACAGACCTATCCGACCTTTGTTTCCCTCAGGTTTTATGAACGAAGTGCAATTATTACCAACAGTTTTATCATATGACGGAGAAAATCAGCCAGACATACTTTCAATTATTGCTTCATCAGCAGCCTTATCAATTTCTGGACTTCCTTTTCAAGGACCGATCGCTGCAAGCAGAGTTGGATTTAAAGATGGAAAATATTTATTAAACCCTTCGCAAGAAGAATTAAAAACATCAGAATTAGATTTAGTCGTAGCTGGAACTAGAGATGCTGTATTGATGGTAGAGTCCGAAACTTCAGGATTATCTGAAAAAATTATGCTAGATGCGGTAAAATTTGGTCACGAAAAGTTTATCCCAGTCATAGATGCAATTGAAAAATTATCAAAAAAAGCGAGTAAACCTAAATGGGAAATTGAAGAAATAGATTATACTAATTTGAAGAAAAAAATAACAGCAGAATTTGAGACTGATTTAAGAAAAGCATTTAAA
>MDSZ01259171.1_pt1 | contig 10535 bp, 6 predicted proteins | sample 811201 | NCBI WGS metagenome assembly MDSZ01 (sample SAMN05326647, study PRJNA326480) | marine metagenome | isolation source: seawater | place: Indian Ocean: North | collected 2010
AAGTGGGCGAAAGCTCTGGAAGTCGATGAGCTCCAGCTAAAAAGCACACAAATCTATGATTTTGAAAATGGCTCCGAATTGATTCCATCTGATTTGGGCTACTCCAGGTATATCCCTGCAGGGAACGGTCGCTGGAAATTGAAAAAGAAAGTGGAAAACAAATGCTGGAGAATGTGGCAGGGAGCGGTAGTAACTTGGGATGGAAAGGTAGTTCCTTGTTGCTTTGATAAAGACGCGACCCATGTGATGGGCGATTTTCAATCTCAGGCGATCAAGGAAATCTGGAAATCAGCTAACTACCAATCTTTTAGAAAACAGTTGCTAAATGACCGAACTCAAATTGAGATTTGTAAAAACTGCACCGAATAAGACTTCTTATCTCTTTGTTTTTGGTAGCTTTTTGGAACTATTTTTGGTTAAAAACAGAAATTCACGGATTTTTAAATTGCATATTTGTTTGAAATTCACCCGGGACAGCATTTTCGCATGATTCAATTAAAAAGATTCTGGTACTTTTTCTGCCTTTTGGCAGGCATTCTTCTCAGTAACCCTGAGCCGCTTATTGCTCAGCAAAACACGGATATTTCAAGTATCAAGGTTGATGAACTTAGTGATGAACAATTACAAGAGCTTGTCAAAAGAGCCAATGAGGCTGGACTCAGTACGACTCAATTTCTTCAAATGGCTCAAATGCGGGGAATGTCTGGAGCCGAAATCGAAAAACTACGAAAAAGACTTGAGGACTTAGATCTGAGCGCAACTGCCAGTCGGAGTACAAATGCCAGCAAAAGGGAGCCTAGAAGACAAATTGATCTGAATGAAATTACTCAAGGCATTTATGAAGTACAGCCTGAAGTAGAATCAGGAAATAGTCAGTTGTTCGGCAGCAATCTTTTTTATCAGAAAAACAGGAGGCTAAGCTTTGAGCCAAGCCTGAACCAAGCCACCCCTCAGAATTATGTGCTCGGTCCCGGAGATGTCATTTTTGTAGATATTTATGGACAGTCAGAGCAATATTATGAAGCCACAGTCAATCCTGATGGATTTGTAATTCTGGAAAATATTGGCCCAATTTCAGTATCAGGAAAATCCATTGAAGAAGCCTCTGGAATTATTAGAAACAGAGTGGGTAGATTTTACCCCAGCTTGAATGGTCCGAACCCAAAAACCTTTTTACAGGTGACCTTGGGAAATGTAAAGACTATCAAAGTTCACATTTTAGGAGAAGTTAGGTTGCCGGGAACTTTCACGCTCAGTGCTTTTTCAACTGTATTCAATGCGCTTTATGCAGCTGGAGGTCCCAATGATAATGGCACCATGCGCCAAATTAAAGTGGTCAGAAACAATAAGCAGATTGCGATGGTCGATGTTTATGACTTATTGATTAATGGTACCGCCAATTTAGACTTGCAGCTACGCGATCAGGATGTGATTTTGGTTACTCCCTTTATTTCCAGAGTAAGCATCAAAGGAGAGGTAAAAAGACCGCTGACCTTTGAAATTAAAAAAGGTGACACATTCCAAGACCTCTTAAACTATGCTGGTGGATTCACTGATTTGGCATTTGAAGACAGAGTAGCAATATCCAGAATTACAGAAAATCAGCGCTCCGTATCAGATGTTTACAAGAACCAATTTGGGATGTTTATTCTCAAAGGGGGAGATGAGATTACTGTAGGAAAAATCCTGGACAGGTATTCTAATCGCGTGCAAATCAAAGGTGCGGTGTTTAGGGAAGGTACTTTTGCGCTGTCTGATGGGCTGACCTTAACCCAACTGATCAAAAATGCGGAGGGACTGAGAGGCGATGCCTACACCGAGCAAGCTAGCATTTTAAGAACCAAGCCTGATCTCAGTACTGAAATGATTCAGGTGAATCTAAAAGCTGTTTTGGCGGGCTCTATCGCTGATATTCCTTTAAAAAGAGAGGATGTAGTCCGTATATCCAGTATTTACGATATTAGAAATGAGCAGTATGTTCAAGTTTTGGGTGAGGTAAAAAGACCTGGAGTTTATCCATTCTCTTCTGATATGACCGTGGAGGAATTATTGATTTTGGCAGGAGGTTTTCAGGAGTCCGCCAATCCTAATGATATCGAAATTGCAAGGAGATTAGAGGATACTGATTTAGGAACTTTATCAGATATCATACCTGTTCAGGTCAATCCAGATTTATCCTATAGAGCTGATTCCCAAACGCTGATCCCCTATGACCAAGTCATTGTTCGTAAGAAGGCTAGTTTTACCATGCAAAGGTTAGTGGCTGTAGAGGGTCAGGTTAATTCTCCCGGTATTTTCGCGATTCAGAGTTCCGGAGAGCGGATTTCTGATTTAGTTCGAAGAGCAGGTGGACTCAATCAATTCGCCTATTCCAAGGGAGCAACACTGATCAGAAGAACAGAGTTTTTCAATACCGAGTCGGAGCAAATTCGAAGACAAAGAAATTTGGAAGAACTTCGCATGCAACTCATGCGCGACCCGAACAATTCAGAAGCACAAGAAGAGTTGGTTCAAAGGCTTTTTTCCAATCTTCCAAAAGGGGATAGTGCTGCCCAATCAACAGTTGCCAATACGAAGCGAGAGTCCTTAGATCAAATTGCAGCTGAAACTCCCGGTTTTAATGTGAAAATAAGAGAAACTGAAGCTGTAGCGATAGACTTGGAAACCATCTTAAAAAATCCGGGATCCGAAGATGATTTGATTTTGGAGGAAGGGGATGTACTATCTGTTCCGAAACTTCTGCAAACAGTGAGAATGCGTGGAGATGTAGTTTACCCTACAACACTGCGACATGAAAACGGAAGAAGCTTGAAACATTATATCAACGGAGCTGGGGGATTTGAAAGGAGAGCCAATAGAAAACAAACCTATGTGGTCTATGCGAATGGTGCCGTGAAAAGAACCAAAGGATTTTTGGGAATTAGGAGTTATCCACCTGTGGAGCCAGGAGCAGAAGTGATTGTTCCAACCAAGGGACCAAAAATACCTTTACGATTGGGTGATGTAGTTGGAGTCACTACCGGTTTGGCTACTTTGGCTCTTGTACTTTCCCAAATCAACTGGAATTAATTATGGCTGAAAACAAGCATTTTTCTGATAACCAGTTCACTTTGAAAGAAGTCATTCAGAACCTGAGAGATTGGTTTCGGTATTTTTTATCCCAATGGAAGACATTATTGCTTGCCGGACTAATAGGTATGGTCTTAGGTGCTTTGGTTTCAATTTTCAAGAAACCCGTATTTCATGCTGAAACCTCCTTTGTATTGGAAGAAGGAGATACAGGCAGCTTGAGTCAAATGTCCGGACTCGCTTCTCTCGTAGGTGTTAATTTAGGTTCTTTGGGAAGTACTAGCGGTCTATTCCAAGGGGACAATATCATGGAGTTGTACAAGTCCGATAGGATGCTGGGAGAAACCTTGCTAAGCCCATTTTCTGAGGAAGAGCTATTGATTGATCGCTTTGTTACTTTTGAAGAGCTAGATGAAAAATGGTCTTCAAAAGTAGATATTCCGTCTATGGACTTTTCTATCCCAAGAGAGGAGTTTAGCGTGGCACAGGACTCCGTGGTAAAAGAAGTTGCTAAACTGATCAGAGAAAAGCAGCTGGCTGTTACCAAGCCTGATCGAAAGCTGAGCATCATACAGGTTAGTATTTCTTCCAAGGATGAGGCTTTTGCTAAGGTTTTCAATGAGACCTTGGTCAATAAAGTCAATACTTTCTATTACGAAACCAAGACAAAAAAAACAGGGGAAAATTTGGCTATTCTCCAATCTCAGGCTGACTCTGTTCGGGCGATTTTGGATGAGAGTATAGGGGCATATGCCAGTGCGCAGGATAGAGTTCCCAATGCCAACCCTTTACTTTCCACAGCTACCATTGAAAGCCGCAAAAGACAGATTGATGTACAGGCCTCGGGGGCTGTTTATCAAGAGATAGTGAAAAATCTGGAAATAGCCCGGGTTAATCACAGAAACAATTCCCCGCTGATACAGATTATCGACTCTCCAAGATATCCATTAAAAAGAACTGAAATCCGCTTGGTGAAAGGGATTGTTTTGGGTGCAGTTATTATAGGTTTGCTGGTGCTTTTTGGCTTGTATTTCAACAGACTGTACCAAAAACATGTGCAGGAAAGCTAAAATAAAGCTGCCATGTTTGAAAAACTCACATTACTTCCGCTCAGCAATTTTATTCGCAATAAGTCCATTCAGAACTTTCTCTTTTTGGGCATTATTCAGTCTTCCAATGTGCTAATTTCTATTATTTCCATGCCCTTGTTGATTCAAAGCATAGGGGTAGACCAATTTGGACTGGTTAATTTGGCGCTTTCTGTAATTGTGATAATGAATGTTTTGGTAGTATATGGTTTTAACTTAAGTGCTCCGAGAGAAGTGGCAGTCAGTCAACAGGATAAGGAAGCTTTATCACATCTGGTTTCCAACGTTTTTTCAGGCAAAATCATTTTGGCAGCCATTGCTACAATTCTGATATTGGTAGGAGCATTTGGGTTCAACCTTTTTCAGGAATATCAACTCATTCTGGTTTTCTCATCATTGCTATTATTTTCCGAAGCCACCCTGCCCCTTTGGTTTTTTCAGGGAATGGAAAAGATGAAGTTGGTCTCTATCGCCAACATATTTTCAAAGCTCCTATTTTTAATGGGAATCGTTTTGTTTATCCACAGACCAGAGCAGAGCCATTGGGTCAATTTTATGTTAGGCCTTTTTGGATTGATTATCAACATCCTTTTAATTTTTTATATAAATAGAGTTTTTGGAATTAAAATTATTAAACCAGAATGGTCTGAAATTTTAAAAAGTTATATTCAGAATTTTCTGCTTTTTTTAAGTAGCGCAACAAGTTTTATTTCAACAAATGGTGGGCTAATCATTTTGAGCTTTTTCTCTGTGGCAGAAACCTTGGGAATGTATAGTTTGGCCGAGCGTGTTGTAATGGTTCTGCGTTTATTCCCTGCCTTGATTATTCAGGCTATTTTTCCCAATGCCTCCAAACTATATCAAGCCGACCCTGTTCGATTTTACAAGTTTCTCAAAAACGTATATCTCCGAGTTTTACTGGCTGGAATATTTATATCCGCAGGAACCCATTTTGCTGCGCCTTGGATCATTCAGGTTCTGTCACGAAGTGATTTGCAAGAGTCAGTTATGTATCTGAAAATATTAGCGGCGGTCCCCTTTTTAGCCTGCTTAAATGTGGGAAATGTAACGCTCCTTTTGGTTGCAGACTTGAAAGAATTACTCTTCAAGGCCAGTTGGATGATGTGCGTGTATATGATTATTGTATCCGCTATATTAACCTATTACTTTGGAGGAATAGGTTTATGTTTCGGGATTATTTCCACCGAAATCATCGTGTTTTTGATTTGTCTGGTTTTGCTATATCGCCACGAAAAAAATCTCGTTCATGGTTTTTACTCCTGATCCATCGGTTGCTATTATCCTAGTCAATTGGAATGGGTTAGATTTTACCCGGAATTGTCTGGATTCATTACTGAAATTAGACTTCCCGGATTTTAAAATTATTCTGGTAGACAATGATTCCCAAAAGCCTGAAGGAGTAGTCCTGAAAAATGAATTTCCAGATATTTTATTAATTGAAAATGAGGAAAACCTAGGCTTTTCAGGAGGCAACAATGTTGGAATCAGAAAGGCTTTGGAAATGGGTTTTTCCCATTTATTATTACTCAATAATGACACGCTTGTAGAGCCTGATTTTTTGGGAAAAATGGTGCTTGAAATGCAGCAAAAAGCTTCATTGGGAGTCGTGCAACCCATGATCTGTTTTTTGGATGATAGAGAAAAAATATGGTCTGCAGGCGGAAAATGGATTGAAGGACTTGGTCGGGCAAAAACGCTGGGAGATAGAAAAAATTTAAAAAAATATAGAGTTACCAGTTCTAATTTAGATTGGGCAACTGGATGTTGCATGCTGATTTCTAGAGAGGCTGTTTTAGCAGTAGGCTTATTGAACGAGCAATATTTCGCCTATTTTGAAGATGTAGAATGGTCTTTGAGAATCCGAAAGGAAGGTTTTGAAATCGGTCTCGTTCCAGATGCAAAAATTTACCATGAAGCTGGGGCTTCTTCTAAAAAGAAACACTCAGAAGGAACCCTCAATGCGCGGGTATTCTATTTCCACGTGCGTAATCAATTTTTCCTTTTGAGAGGATTAGCTCAAGATGAATCCTCCAAGGGTTTCAAACCTTTAGAGGCTTATTTGAGAAACCTTGGAGGGTTCGCCTATCATATGTGTAGGTTTACTTTATGGATGGTCTATTTCCTGCTGAGGGGACGTTTTCGAAAGCTCAGAGCAGTGGCCAAAGGCATTAGAGATGGGTTTTCAACACCACTTAGCCCAGCACCCCAATGGCCTTAATCGTATTTCTACTCATCACTTTGGCTGTCAGCGCAGGCTTTCTTTGGACTTTGGAAAAAATGATTTTTCAAGGTAAATGGAGCTATTTTATCTATTTCTTAGCCGCTTTTCTTCCTATTTATATCACTAGTCTTAGCGTAGTTTATTTAGCTACAGAATCTTCGGCTGTAGTAGGATTTTTTCAAATCTTGAAGGAGCTCATTATTCTTATAGCCTTAGCAGTATTTCTTCTGTATAATAAGAAAATTGGCTCATATCCCTTTCGATTGCTTGCCACAGATTGGTTTTTTCTGGCCTTTTTGGCTTTGGCTTTTTTCTACCTTTTGTTACCCATAGGAGAAGCTTCCTTTTTAAATAAGGCTTTGTATTTTAAAAGTATGTTGATTCCTGGCTTGATTTATTTTCTGGGAAGAAACAGCTCTTTTCAGGATTGGGAAATAGGACGCATTTTCAAAATCATCTTTTTCGTGGCTATTGGGGCCTTTTTGGTCAATTTAGTAGAGTATTTTCTATTGAATGCCCATCTACAGCAATTCACCGGTTATGCCCTTTTTAATTTATACATCAACGACATTGAGCCAACAGGGAATTACGGGTTGACTTGGACTTTTGAAACCACCAATGCCATGAAGCGCCTAGCTAGCTTTTTCTCTGATCCTTTGGAAATGGCGAGCTCTGTTTTGATGGGGTTTGCTGCAGGACTGATTTGGTTTCTGACCAGCAGACGAGAATACAACTGGCTTTACTTATTGGTCATGGCCTGTTCTCTGGGAAGTTTGGTGTTCTCTGCCTCCAGAGCTGCCTTTGCCGCCTTTTTTGTGATGATTTTTTTCATTGCCTTGGTATTTAAGCTTTACAAATTAATTGGAGCTGGATTTTTGGCTCTAGTTGCATTTGCAATTTACGTGGTCTTTTTCGCCTCAGAAGACTTTTACTTCTTTGTACTGGACACTCTGACTTTTGAAAATACATCCAGCATAGGACACGTGGTTGAATGGCTTTTGGCTTTGGATTCGATGATAGCCAACCCATTGGGAATAGGTTTAGCGATGAGTGGGAATTTCGGAAGTGTGGAAGATGATCTTCGGGTGGGTGGAGAAAATCAATTTCTTATTTTTGGGGCACAATTGGGATGGATAGGAATGATTCTGTATATCGCTACACTTTTAAGCGGGATTAGGACAGCACTTATAGTTTTTAATTTTACAGATAATACTTACAATGCCAGAATTGCTTTTGTAGGAGGAATTGTTAAGGTTGGATTGCTTTTGCCACTATTCACTGCAAATGTTGAAATTTACACTTATATATCTTGGGTAACTTGGTGGATGATAGGTTTGAGTGTTAGGGAGTATTCTAAAATAAAATATAAATGATTTTACATAGAGAGTGTCCACTTTGTGGGTCAAAGATTTTAAAAGGGTTTGCAATAGATACTTTAAGAAAAGGTCCTCATATTTCTCGGGTGAAGTGTGTGAATTGTAATTTAGTTTTTGCAAATCCTATGGCAGATGAAAAGGAATTAGAATCCTACTATAATAATTATTATGAAAAGGAACATTATGAAGCTGTTAATTACAAGCAATTAATTTCTGAACATTTTATTAGAATTTCTACTCTAAATGAGGAGTCTATCAGGAAAGAAGCAGTATTTCTTAAATTGTTGGGTGGGGGGACTAGATTTTTAGACGTAGGTTGTGGTTTAGGGCTTGGTCTTGCCTATGCTAATCAAATGAATTGCGAATTATTTGCAACTGAATTTGATAGTGGTGCATTAGAGTTTGTTAAATCGCATTTTCCCGTTACTACATTTCATGGTGATATTTGGGAAGCTAATTATCCTGATTCTACTTTTGATTTTATTCATATTTCCCATGTTATAGAGCATGTCCTGGATCCAATCGCATATATTCAAGAAATGAAGCGAATTCTTAAACCTGGCGGGCACTTAGCTATTGGAACTCCTAACTTTTCAAGCAACCTGTATAAGATTCATCGTTGGGTTAAGCTGCTTAAACTGGAAGTACCTGATATTATAGATGGAGTTGAACACACTTTTCTTTTCCCAAAAGAGTTGCTTCAAAAAATTTGTGAAGAACAGGGTTTTAATGTAGTTCAACATTTCACTCAAAACTACGGCGAAAAGCTGAGTAATTTGGTCAAGTATAAAATGTCACTGAGGAAAAAGTTAAATAGACTGGTTCAAAATATGTTTCAAGTCAATCAATGGATTGTTTGCGAGAAAAATAATTAATATGAATATCTCAAATGACTAAAATAGTTATTTTAGTTTTTAGTAACTTTATAAGGCGTTTCTACATTTTAAAATCTTAATAAAACCTAAAATTTATTAAGCCCTATTTGCTTAAACAACTTCTGGATTTTTTGAAGTTTTTGTAACATAGCCTACGGAACAGAGTAATTCTAGGTCCAGATTTATATCAGGACAGCAATTGGTGAGATGACTTATAAAGTTTTAGATTTTAAAGATATGTATCCAACCAATGAAGTAGATCCTTATCTAATATGTCTTTTTAGGAAGATCCTAGCTTTGTTATTCAAATTTCTATAAATAATTATTCCCCTAAGCCTGCTTATTCTTATTGAAGGTTGCTAGGATGAGACCTTAAATCACTCCTTAAGCAACAACCCATCAGTATTTATGATAACCAAATAGCGGAAAGGCTGTACATTTTCAGACTTTCCATTAAATAAGTAAATATAATGATTGTGAACAGCCGAAATAACCGAAAAAGATACCACCCTCAGATAGCATCATCAGTTAACTTTTCTGGGAAAAACTTTAAAGGTTTACTGGCGTCCGACTACCTATTGACTGTTACAGATCTCCGCCGATTTAAAAGTGAAATTTTTATGATCTTTGCCAAGAATAAACTTTAAAGATTTTCGATGGGGACAAATTAAAGGAGCTATACAAGAACTGGCTTTAGCCATCAATATGATGATAAAATTCTAGATTAATTATTACAGTAAGTTTCATAAATGGCAACATCAACGGTGTGAATATGGCTTTGGCTGAAAAAAAAGGTTATTAAGTGGAAGATGACGAAGAAACGAAGTATTAAGAAAATAAAAGCTATCAAGTGTTTTAAAATTGGCCTTCGAAGAAACCTTAATCTATTGGTAAATCAGCAAATGCTACAATTATTCATTTGCAAGAGCAAGAGAGCAGACTTTGGAAGCTTTCGACTTTACGGAGGGACTGTCTCCTACGTTGATATAGAGGGTTAGGGGTGAAACTCACTTTCTCTTCTCAAAAAAGTTTAGGAAAACTTAAAATGATTTTTGTTTTTATTAAATCTTTTCTAAATTACTACACTTAAACTTATTTTATATGAAAAATTTATTTAAAAATTTTATAGGGGTAACTATTTTGGCCTCTGTTATTTTATTTGGTTGTCAAACAGAAATTGATGAACCAAAAGCTTTAAATGAAAATGAGATTTTTATTGAAAAGATTGAAAATCCAGATCCAAGGTTAATTAGCTACATGGAGTATTTTGGGTTGAAAGGGAAGTCAATTGAAAAATTCAATAATGATTTTCTTGTCGATGGAGATTTATTAATCACTAATCAAGATCTTAGTATTTTCACTGAAAAAAAACGAGATAATGAAGGAAAGAAAGGTTTAACTTCAGAAAATCAACAGTACCGTTTTCAAAATATTGTTAGTTATACTCCGAATGTTATAAGAAGAATAAAATATAAGTTTGCCTCTTCTGTGCCAATTTCAGGGGACGGTGGCCAATGGAGAACAGCAACCACAGCAGCATTTAATGAATGGAATTCAATAAGAAACTCAAGTCTTTATTTTGAGCCTACAACAGGGGTTGCAGATATTGAAATTTCGGGTTTTTTTTCCTCCGGATCTGGTATAGCAGCTGCGCAAGGGCCTAATGGATTAGGAAATCCAGGAAGTCAAATTTATATAAATACATATTATAATTATCTTTCTTTGGATTGGAAAATTCAAACAATGGCGCACGAGATTGGCCACACTGTTGGATTTCATCATACTGATTATAATACACCAGGAGCAAACCCAAACAACACGGTTGGAATTTTGATAGCAGGAACATGGACAAGTGATCCTAATTCAATTATGAATCATCAACTGA
>MDSZ01267856.1_pt1 | contig 10535 bp, 13 predicted proteins | sample 811201 | NCBI WGS metagenome assembly MDSZ01 (sample SAMN05326647, study PRJNA326480) | marine metagenome | isolation source: seawater | place: Indian Ocean: North | collected 2010
TATAATTTAATATATCTTGGTTATAAAAAATATTTAGTACTAAAAGGATAAAGCTTATAAGAAAGAAAAAGATTAAGTATAAAGAAGCACTAAAGAGTAAAATCTCCTTCATCTCTTGGAAACTATCTTTTGCATATACTTTTGTTATCTTAGCTGTCAATCCTTGCTGCCCACCTGGGATAATAATTAAAGATATTACTTGGGCAATCGCAAGAGCGGAAACAAAAGTTACAAAATTTCTAGCATCGAGAAATAGTGCAAGTTGAAGTAGTAATATAAATTGTATCAGCTTTCCTAGAACCAATACGATTGTTGCAGAACCAATCCTATTAAATGTCTGTTTAATGAGATGAATTTCCATAGAAAAGTATTTTACTTAAAAAAACTTATTGTAACTTAGATAGATTTTGAAAAAGTTTCTGTATATTTATCTTTGAATTCTGTAAATTTTTTAAATAAATCATTATCTTTAAAAGCAATAATATTTCCCCATGAGTCTGGATTTAATATGTTATGCGGAAGCTCGTGAAACTTTTTCCAGTGGTGTATGTGTGCGTATTCAATTATTGGCTCCCATGCAGAAACAATAATAAAATAATTCTTATTTTGTAAAAATGTTATTAAATCATTAAAGTTATAGCCAAGTTGAAGAGATTTATTATCCTCGTATTCACAAATAATTATTTCCGGTTTAACTTTACTCCAATCTATGCCTTGCAAAACAAACAAATCATGGCCTTCAGTATCAATCTTAAGAAATCCAATTTCATCAATGTTTTCATTAAGGAAATAATTTTTTAGTGCAACTGTTTCAACGGTATATGTTGACTTATGCGATGGATGAAATTTTGAAAGGCCTCCTATGCCCGTTGAGATTTCACTTGTATAAAAATCTATGGTCTCTCCATTATTATTTGAAACGGCTGTATCATTCAAAAAAAAATTTTTATACTCTTTTTCCAAAACCAATAAAGCTTTTCTATTATTTCTATCAGGTTCAAATGCATGAACTTCCCATCCTGTATCTAAGAATTGCTCACAAGACCCTCCAATATGGGCTCCAACGTCAATCATAATATCTGCTACATTGACTGATTTAGAAAAACTATGGATCATCTTTACTTCGTCAAAATAATTTAATCTAAGAAGATTCTTTAACTTTTTCCTTATATGGAAAGGAAGAATCCTCTTAAGCAAAATTATTAATGTTCTTTTAAATTTATTTCGCATTTTCTTATTTTTTTTGAATCCCATTTTCAGGATCATTTAAGACATTACTTATGCCTCCACTAAAATCTATTACCGATCCGGTAAGAAATCCTCCTTTGCTATCTGATATAGATTTTACAAATAGGGCTAGTTCGTGAGGCGAAGCTATCTTCTTTGTTGGATGGTAATTTTCTAGTTCCTTGAGACCTTCCGGATTGTTTATAAAAGATGACTTGAGCATATTTGTCAAAATTGCAGCAGGTGCAATGCAATTTATTGAAATCCCAAGTGAAGATAGTTCAATTGCAAGTGATCTTGTAACAGATTCTAAAGCAGCTTTTGATGCAGCATAAGCTGTAAAATTAGATTTTGTAAGTTTTGCATGAATACTTGAAATATTAATGATGTGGCCATCAGATGAATTAAAGATATTTATTAAATCCCTAGCCATAAAAAATGGTGTGATTGAATTTACTGATAATGACTCTTCCCAATCTCTCCATTGTAATTTTTGAACAGGCTTCAATATTTGTTTTGCAGCATTATTAACGATTACAAATTTTTCAATATTCTTTGGAAGGTTTTCTTTTAAATTGCCAATTATTGATTCTCTGTATTTTTTATCTTTGGAGAATAAATAAAGATCTTCTTCAATATGAAAATATCTTTCATTGTTGATTTTCTCATGTTTTTCCTTATCAATTCCAAAAACCATATAATCATCAGCAAGATACAGCTCCACTAATTTTGTTCCTATGCCGCCGCATGCCCCTGTAATTACTGAAACTTTCATCAGTTTTATTTACACCTCAACATTTCTTCTATTATTCTTATAGATTCATTACTAGCTCTTATTACAGCATCTATTGTATTGGAACCATTATGTGATCCAAGGATACATCTAGGATGTTGAAGGATTTTATGGTTCATAGTCAAGGGTTCCTCTTCAAAAACATCAAGAGCTGCGGAATACACGATGCCTGATGTGAGTGCCTCAACAAGTGCGTCTTCATCTATGAGACCTCCCCTAGAGACATTTATCACTCTAACTCCGTCTTTAAGATGCTTAAGAAGTGATCTTGAAAACAAGTAGCGACTAGACTTTGTTAATGCGCATGCAAAAACTAAAAAGTCACAAAGTTCAATGCCTTTTGGCCAAGCGTCTTGATACTTAACACCATCAGGTAATTGATTAACGTAAGGATCCCATCCTATTACTTTTAACCCATGAGCTTTTGCTCTTTTTGAGATATTCAGACCTATATCACCTAAACCAACTATACCAATAGTCTTATCTAAAAGAGAAATTCCAGAAGGTTTTGGCCAAAAACCTTCCCTAATTTTTCTGTCGATGTAAAAAGTTTCTCTTGCAAGACCCAAGATATAGCACATAGCTAAATCAGCAACTTCAGCTCCAAACATTCCTGGAGTATTTGTTATAGGTATATTTAATTCTTTACATGCATCAAAATCAATATTATCAACGCCAATACCCCATTTAACAGCAGCTTTAAGATTACCTGCTTTACCAGCTTCAAATACCTCCCTAGTAGCTGGATCATCGCCAATAATCCAACCATCGTGATTAGGCACAATCTTTAAAAGCTCTTCAACATGAAGTGTTTGCGTAACTTTAGGTGTAGTAATTTCAATATTCAGATTTCTAAATTTATCTCGAAAGATGTCAATCTGTTCCAACATTGGCGGACAGGTGATTAGAACTTTATTCATTAATAGCTCCTTTATCTGTTTTATATTGAACTACCATTTCAGCTAATTCCCAGTTCTCCATTGTATCGATATCGATTGATTCAAAATAAGGAGTTTCAAGCATAATAGGTTTTTTACCAATTCTTGCATTTGTAGTCTTGAAACTTTCTTTTGTAAAAAGATATAAATTAGAATTTTCATTAAACCATGGATTGATGTCCTGAGTGGGAATTAAATTATTTGGATCATGGTTTATAGCTAAACCGTTCTTATCATAGAATCTTTCCTGCACTTTGTTCACAGTAAATAAAGAATCTGCGCTTTTTTCTTTTAAAGCTTCTTTAAATTTAAGAATAGCATTCTTAATAGTCTTTGGGCTAAGAAAAGGATTTGTAGTATGTGTCATTAAATATATATCGGCTCTAACATTATCAACATCATCTTCAATTACAAGATTCATTGAGGTATTGTCACCACATATTTCTTCCCTTCTATCTCTTATAAGAATTTTACTACTTTCACTGAGACTATTTTTTTTTGAGTATATCTCTAGCATCTGTATTAATAACAATAGTTTCGATTTCAGATACTTCAAGAAGAGTATCCAAAATCCATCTAAACAGAGGTTTATTCCCAAGAATCTTAAAGTTCTTCCCTTTTACTCTATCACTGTTTGCTTTCATAGGAAGGATCGCAACTATTTTCATAAGCTGTTCCTATATTTTTTTTTAGGATAATAGTAATTCTCCTTTTTTCTTTTAGATAATTTTCTATGGCTGTGATTTCCTCTATATGCTCCACTAAACTGAGCAATTCTGAAGGCTATAATGCCAAAAAACTCATTAAAAAAGCATCTTTCACTTATTGCATCTTGAGAATCAGAGATAATAGAGACGAAAATATATCTTAGAGTATCAAATAGCCCAACATGAATTTCGGGCATGATTCTCTGCATTGCCATTGCTTCACGCTCATATCTTCTTCTTGTTTGGTGCCATGATTCATCATGAATATGAAATACTGATGCTTCTGCAACATATGCGATCTTGCCTCCATCCATAAAATATCTTTTAGCTAAATCTAAGTCCTCCAAACCAGTAATCTCTTCATTAAATTTATACTTGCTCCAAACAGCTCTATTAATAGCTGAGTTTGCATTATTGCAAAAAAAACCTTCTTGGGGGATGGCAGATTTTGAAGGAAAATATTTTTTAAATATCTTTGTCTCAGAATACTTTGTTGTATCCCGCCCCAACTGACCCCCATATGAATAGCCGCAATCATTCAATAAAATAGGACTTATAATATCTTTAAGCCATGTCTTTTCACATGGAATGCAGTGCCCAGAAACATATACTAAGATATCTCCATTAGCAAATTCAGATCCAATATTTATAGACCGACCAAAGGTAAAATCTTCTTTATTGATGAAAGTGATTTTACAACCGTGCTCTTCAGCAATTTTTAAAGTCCCATCAGTTGAGCCTGAGTCTACGATTACAACTTCAATATCAAAATTATTTTTTTCTTGTTTTTTAATGCTCAATAAAAGTTCACCTAAATATTTTGATTCATTTAGTGTTCTTATTATTATTGAGACGAGCATAATTAAAATTTTAAGTTATAAATTAAGGTATCTCCAGATTTGGGGTAGGTCTTAATTTGTTGGTTTGAAAGTCCATCTAATGCACTTGTTATCCATAATTGAGATGAAATTGGATCATACTTACAATTAGTTGGTCTCTGAACTGGTACTTCAAGTTTGCATATGATCTTACCGTCTAAAGAAAAGACGCCTATAGCTGCAGCATCCCATAGGGCAATGAAAACTAGATCTTTAATCAGGCATCCTCCGTCAGGAGAGCATTCGTTATTAATACTAGTCCATAATTTCTTATTAAATCTATTACTTGAGCTGTTGAAAGAATATAACCAAATTTCTCCACGCAGTGAGTCACTAATTAAAATATTCGATGGGCTTAATTTGATAAACGAGTTTGGTATGAAGTTATCTTCCTCAAAAACGGATATTGATTTTCCTGATATTGAGTAAATAAAACCTAAATTATCTTTTGGATTTTCTCTGTGCATAAAACCTAGTAATGTGCTATCTCCAAAAATTACTCCATCATTGCTGCGGAAATTTTTAAAATTATGGTTTTTTGGATAATTCGTAATTAATACTTCATCCCGAGTAACTGTATTATAAGAGCATATTCCAATATCACATCCTATTGTGTATTTATTTTTATCAATGGAAAGAATTACTGAGGGTTTATTTTTTAATGTATAAGTCTCTAAATTGTTATTCTTATATGTATACAATTTATTTTTGTAAATATCCACCCAAGATGAGATTTTTGTATCTAAATACAAGCCCTCGCCTAATTGGCATTTTGATTTAATGACATTATCAAGAGAAAATTCAATTTTAGGTGATAAATTCATTAAAAAACCTCAACCACTCCAACTCCTATGCCATTCGTAGGCCGAGGAGATAATTTGATCTAAAGAACTATATTCTTTTTTCCAAAGAAGTAACTTCTCTGCTTTTTCACTATTTGCAATTAAAACGGGTGGATCTCCTCGCCTAGCCTCAGAAAATTCATAATTTATTTTCCTACCAAGCGTTTTTTCACATTCTTTAACCACCTCAAGAACTGAAAAACCATCTCCATTCCCAAGATTAAATGGATAAAAGCCTTTATTTGACTTCAAAAATTTTATGGCATTAAGATGTGCTTGGGCTAAGTCTAAAACATGAACATAGTCTCTTATACATGTCCCATCTTTTGTATTATGGTTTTTACCAAATATCTTTAGGCTGCCTTTATCTTTTATAGCTGTAATTAAAATATTTGGTATCAGGTGTGTTTCCGGATTATGCGCCTCTCCAATTCCACTAGAAAAATCGGCTCCAGCTGCATTAAAGTACCTTAGAGAGGAAGCATTCAGTCCGCTATATTTACATAAGTCTTCAAGAATATTTTCAACTATCAGTTTACTCTTTCCATATGGATTGATAGGTTTCTTTTGATGAGATTCGTCTATAGTATTAGTTATCGGATTCCCAAATATTGCTGCAGATGATGAAAAAACAAGATTATTATTATTATTCTTTAACATTTCTGATACAAGATTTAGAGTACCGGTAATATTGTTCTCATAGTAAATATTTGGTTTTTGAAAGGATTCACCAACAAGAGACTTTGCTGCAAAATGAATAACTCCATCAAAAGATCTTCCCGATAAACTTTTTGAAAGTTTTTTCTTATCAAGTAAATCTATTTCAAGAACTTCACAATCATTGATCGCCCAATGATTTCCAGTAGAAAAATTATCCAAAACTGTTACTTTGTGATCATAGTTTTGAGCAAGCCTCACAAAATGAGATCCTATATAACCAGCGCCACCTGTTACAAGCAGATTCATGTTATTAAATTACGAACCTTTTGATCCGAGAAGTGATCTATAATTTCTTAAGATTATTACCAAGAAAGCCATTACTGAGCCAACAACTAATCCAAAAATTACATTTAATATTCTATTTGGTCCTGATTCCTCTTCAGGCACTAAAGGAGATTCGATGACTTTGAAAACATAATCATCGGTTGCAGATGCTAGCATTAATTTTTGCATTTGTGTTTCAAGAAGTCTTGATGAAGCCTCTTTTAAAGATTTAACATTTGTAGATTCTGAATATTCACTAAGGAAACTTATTGCACTATTTGCAGAGTTTATATCGATATCCCTTGTGCTTGAGTTGATCTTAGAAATTATGACATCAAGCCATTTTTTAGCTACAAAGGGTGATTTATGAGAAATAGATATATTAATAAAGGCAGTCCCGCCTTCCTCCTCAATACTTATATGATCTAAAAACTTCTCATATGATTCTTGTTCAGAAGGTTTTACAGTTTTAGGAAATGAGACATCCCTGATCCATATCTTTTTTTTAGAATCAAAATCTTTTTCATCATAAATTAAGATGTTTTCTTCAGGAATCCACTTATCAACTGCCATTAGATCTTCTAATTTGATGAGGGGCAAGAAATGGTTGGAGTAAAAATCAAAAGATTCCAGTCTTGCAATTGCTTCCTCAGCAGGTGTAGCAACCTCACCAGGAATTCTTATGCCAGCAAAAGAGGTTAGTGAGGACAGGCCTCCAAGCTGAGATGATAAAGATTCGTCTGTATCTGATGGCGCTAATATAGCATGAGAAGTATAAATATTTGGTGAATTTATTGCAGATACTATTGAAAGAATTCCTACAAAAGAAGTAATTAATATGAATTGGCGCTTTTTATCATATAAAAGCTTGAGTAAATCTCTCAAGTCTATCTCATTATTTTCCATACTCTCCTCTAAATCCTTTAATATTATATGTCAAAATTGAAAATGTGGTGCCCGAGGCCGGACTTGAACCGGCACGATATTTCTATCGAGGGATTTTAAATCCCTTGTGTCTACCAATTCCACCACCCGGGCACAAAAACTTTTTCATAAATCTATTTTTAATCTAATTTTCCCTCTTCTCGCAGTTCTTGTCTTATTTTAGTTGCACTTATTGAAGAGATTGATTCATCAAAAGATTCTTCATCAAAGACATATCCTACTCCTCTCCCATAAGTAATATTTACAATATTTGGAACAAGCATTATTTCATACTCAACTCCTCTCTTGAATCCATCTGAAGCTAATCCAATTTCTATATTTTTACAGACCTGATCCCAATCAAATGGATTATCGTCTTGGCCCACACCACCAGATGCTCCTTGAACATCTCTCACTTGAATTATTACTTGGCCAGTTTTTTTTATACATCTTAAAAAAAGAGCTTGATGACCTTTGTGCCAAGGTTGCCACCTTCCAAGCATTTGAACTGTTGGTTTTTTCCAATCAAACATATTTATTCTTTATATCAAAAGCTATATTTATATGATTTTTATCATTCCACTCTTTTATGTGATACGTGACATTGTTTGGTTCTTCAAATAGCTTATTGGTATCCTCAAATCTTCCTTCTTTTATGGTATCCATCCAAATAATAATATCTGCATCAAAGTTAGAACGTGTTGCTTCAGTTGGACAAACAAAATCACAAATTACAAAACGACCATTATTTTTTTCAAAATCAGCAAAAGTTCGCATTCTGTTGGATTGTCTTGTCCTTCCATCATCAGTAAAATCCCAATCATTTGCCATATCTCTTACCTTATCGGCGTTATACCAAGCAGCATCAAGAAGGGGAGCCAACCTTTCAGTCAAGTAGGTTTTTCCTGAGCCTGGAAGGCCCATTACTAATATCTTCATAAAAAAATAAATTTAAAGGAGTATTATATACACATAATATAAAGATGCTTTTATTTTTATAAAAGTGGAGGCTGAATCCGGAATCGAACCGGAGTAAACGGCTTTGCAGGCCGCTGCATAACCACTCTGCCATCCAGCCTAAAAATTTAAGAATAGTTGTATAACAAATATTATATAAATATTTACAAGAAAAAAACTATATACAACTTTTATTAATCATCGTAGTTGATGTTTTGATCTAATTCCCTTTCAGTCAAGGTCTTATATTTATTTCTGATCTTATTATTTATTTTATTACTCTCAGCTAGAAGCCTAAATGGTTTTCCAATTTCTTCTGAGTACTTTATAAGTGCCTTAGAGTCCTTCGGAAAGCATGTGCCGCCATAGCCAAATTTCCCATCAAGTCCAGGAACTTGCATATGAGACGAACCAACTCTTGAATCAATAGAAATCATATTTATAAAGTTATCCCAGCTATCTTCTGCTTGAGATTGGTGAAATATTTGATTTAATTCATTGAAAAATACTACTTTTGTTGCCAAAAAAGTATTTATGGCATATTTAACAAGGGATGCTGAGATTAAATCAGTAAATTGATAATCTTTTGTTTTACAGAGAGTATAATTTTTATAAAAATCGGCAATTCGAGATGTTAAATCCTCTCGTCCACCTAAGATTATTAATTTTGAATTTATAAAATCTTCATTAGCTGATCTTTCTCTAAGAAACTCTGGATTAAAGACTAAGTTTGGTATATTTTTATTTATGGAATCAATATGGGTTGGTAGCACTGTACTTTTTAAAACAACCAATGAAGAAATTGAGATTTTTTTTAGTTCATCAACTACCTCCAGTAATATTGAAATATCTTGGGATCCATCTTTATTCATCGGAGTTGGAACACATATAAAACATATTTCAGGGCTAAACTCCTCAAGATCCGAGATTTTAGTTTCTAGGAGAGGGTCAATTTTTAAGATTTCAACATCATCTTTTATTCCTTTTTCAAGAGCTTTTCCAACGAAACCATACCCAATAATGCCAATCTTCATAATTTAAGAATATTCATTAAATACCAAGTTTTATAAGATCTTTTTGATTTATAACACCAACCAACTTTTTATCTTCCATCACGGCAAGACATCCTATCTTTTTATCAGCCATTATTTTTAAACAATCAGAAGCTAAATCATTTGGATGTACCGAAATAAAAGTTTTACTCATAAAATCTTCTGCTGTCATATCAAAGAAGTAATTAGATTTATCGATTGCTCTTCTTATATCACCATCAGTTATTATTCCTGAAACTTCTCTCTTTTTTGAGTACACAAAAGTAACTCCCATTCCTTTTTCAGAGATATTTTTAATGACATCTTTCGACAACAAATCATAATTTATAATTGGTATATCGTCTCCTGACACCATCACGTCAGCTGCAGAAAGCAACAATCTTTTGCCTAATGTGCCACCAGGATGAGATTTAGCAAAATCTTCAGGTTTAAAGTCTTTTTTATCCATCAATGAAATAGCCAATGCATCTCCCCAAACAAGAGTTGCTGTAGCGCTCGAGGTTGGAGCAAGATCAAGTGGACAAGCTTCTTTTTCAACTTTTATTAATTGATGGTAGTCCGAAATCTTTGCAAGTGTTGATTCTTTTTTTCCTGATACACCAATTACTGGACAGCCTAACTTTTTTATAATTGGAATTGTTTTGAGAAGATCCTCAGTCTCGCCCGAATAACTTATTGCAACAACAATATCATTATCCTGAATCATTCCAAGATCTCCATGAAAGGCCTCGGTAGAGTGCATAAAAAACGAGCTAGTCCCCGTGCTTGATAAAGTTGCAGAAATTTTCTTACTTATGTGTCCAGATTTACCGATTCCTGTAAAAATAATGCGGCCTTTGCACTTGCAAATAACATCAATTATTTCTTCAAAGTCTTCATCAATATATCTTTTTAAACCTATAAGAGCTTCAACTTCATCATCTATGACTTGCCTAGCTATATCTATTATTCCTCTATCTTTAGTCATTTCTTAAAAGTCAAGACTGTATATTGAAAACCTGTAAGGATTGTTATCAAAAGAGCAATTATAAGAAAAATATCAGCAAAGAAAAGTATCATCATATTATTTATGGTGAGACCAAAAAGATACATTAGTATGGCAAACATTTGAATTGCAGTTTTTGTCTTCGCTAAAAAAGTTACTTTTGTTTTATCAGATTCATTATTTCTAGCATTTATATCTCTCAAGGCAGCAACCCAAATCTCTCTAGAAATGATAATCGCTGAAATAAA
>MDSZ01112483.1_pt1 | contig 10534 bp, 15 predicted proteins | sample 811201 | NCBI WGS metagenome assembly MDSZ01 (sample SAMN05326647, study PRJNA326480) | marine metagenome | isolation source: seawater | place: Indian Ocean: North | collected 2010
AGAACTCGCTGATGTGAACGCCAGTTTGAAGAAGCTAAATGATTACAGGGCATTGATGTCTGTAATTAGAGGACTCGACGAGTCTGACCAGAACAAGAGCAAGCGTTACATTGCTGGCTTGGCTAGGGAGGCCATGGGTTTTAGCGATCATCACCGAAGCAAGAGTCCCACCAGAGAATCCGCTGGTGTTCTGCCGAAGGAGGTTGAGGTTGCTGTTCTAGACTTCTACAAAGACAGGGCATACAGTGCGGTGCGTTTAAGCCAGATACCGCAGACTGTGCCTGAGCGTCAGCTAGAGGGCGGCATTACGTTGGCTGATTTGCGGAGAGCTAGGTATGACGAGATCGAAGCTCGGCTTGACTTCATAGATCAAAACCTCAGTACGTCTCCTTTGCTGTTGGAATTTTTGGTAAAGGAGTTTAGGTCAAGAAGCAATAGTGAGTCGCTGAGAAGAAGGGTGACGCGAGGGGCAAAGGGATTCGAGATGTCTAGCGAAGAGTTCTCGGAGCTTAGTGACAGGCACAGAGAATTGAAGGACAGGATAATGGATCTAAAGAGAAGGGTTTTGCAATAGGGCTGGCAGGACTTGAACCTGCGGCCAAGGGATTATGAGTCCCCTGCTCTAACCAACTGAGCTACAGCCCCTCAAACCGGACAGGTCTTTGGATCGAGCTTTTCGACAAAGACCTCCCGGTTGTCTAGGTATCCTATCATATAGCGAGCCTTGCCTCCTGAGTTCGTTACGATCAGGCAATCGTCTGTGCATTCATGCAGCTCACCGAGGCACATGGTTATTTTGGTTTCGGCTTTTTGGATTAGTCTTCGTTTTTCTTGCGGGTGCATACCGCCTCCATTGACTCCCCCAAGCATGTGCTTGAGCTGGTGTAATGCTTCCATGTCAGCAACTTAACAGTCGATGCTAAAGGCCCATGCTTGTTGGTCGCAGTGTCGCAACGGTAACAGACGACTGCTTTAAGGCTTTATCCCATCGGTGTGAATGGCGAGTTCACACAGTACAACTGATTCCGCATCCATCGCGGAGTTTCGATTCCAAGCAGATGTTTCGTTATTGCCAACTGCTGTGTCCAGATCCATGTTTGTTCTGGAACCGAATGCTTTGGTGCTATCCACCAAAAAAGCCCCGACTTCCCCACACCGCCATTTCTGGTGATGCCCAACAAGGGAGAAGCCGGAGCTTTGTCTCACGCAAGGTGAGTGTTTTCGATTGCGTCAGTTGGGATGACAGCTAGATGCTACCATCTTCTGACGCAATGCCTAGTGACAACACTTGCTTTTTCTGCAACTTCTTGAGGTCGCGAATCTGGGCAAGATGGCCTGAGATTGCTGCCCTGTGGCTACTGTAGACTCGCTCGATGAACAGGTCGGGGCCACTTGCGATAGTGACCCAGAGCTGCGGCTTGCGTCCGTAAAAGCCGATGGGGGTAGACATAAAGAAGGTGGTAACATTTGAGTTACCAACGGTGTCGGAGCGTAGCTTCTTGCCGAGGACTGACTTGTCTTTGCGGCTGAGGCGGGACTCCCATTCTTCGTATTTGCCCCAAGAAACAGGAATGGCTTGGTTGTCATCGTCAAGCATGTATAGTTGTTGGCTCATGTTTTTCCTTTGTATTTGTGGAAACGATGCTGTACATTGACATGATATTCTTCGACATCTGCACGCGATTGCGTTAAACTTTGCATGAATCCGGTGCAATACAATCTATTTGTTGATAGTGTTTGCCGGTTGTTTCGTTATTTACGCTTGCGCAGGCAGGGCAAAATGGGAGGCATAGGTTCCAATGGCAAAGAAAGCCAGAAGCAAAACTGTTGTGAATCCAAAGACGGGACGCAAAAAAACTGTTCGCTACGGTCAGGCGGGGAAGGCTGCGGACGGCGGGCCGAGAGTTCGCCCCGGAACTGCGAAGGGCGATGCTTATTGCGCACGCAGTCTCGCCCAGAAAAAGAAGCATAAAAAGGCTGGGGCCAATCCCAACAGTCCGTTAAACTTATCTCGCAAACGCTGGAAGTGCGTAGGCAAGAAATCAAAAAGATCCTAACCAAGAAGGAAGATGATATGTACGGCAAAAGCATGAACATGAAAAGCAAGATGATGAAGAAGGCTGCAAAGAAGAAGCCTATGAAGAAGGTTGCCAAAAAGAAAATGATGAAGAAAAAGAAGTGAGGTTGATTTTTTTTCCGGCAGGTCTGTCTACTGAGGTAAATAAAGATGGCTAAGAAGAAAGGTTTGTATGCCAACATCCACGCCAAGCGCAAGCGCATTAAGGCTGGTTCTGGCGAGAAAATGCGGAAGCCCGGAAGCAAGGGTGCGCCGACAGCCAAAGCATTCAAGAGGTCGGCAAAGACTGCCAAAAAGAAATGACAAGATTCCTTATCACCGCCTGCATTTATGCTTGGCTGGCTTCGACTTCATTGGCTCAGTTGGCCGTCACCACAAGAGATGTAATCCAAGTGGTGGGCCTTGAGGAGTCTGAGGAAATAAATGGTTACGTCTTTGTGAACGCAGAGACGAAGATCAAGAAGCAGAAGGCTGCTCTGGTTTTTGCAGAGACGGAAGCAAAGGGAATTAGCTTTGAGGTTAGCGACAAGGATAGGTCGCCGGTCGAGTTCCAGCAGATAAGCGATACCGCAATTTTGGTTTCCGCTGCTGGAAAGAGCTGGGTCGAGATCGTTGCAATAGATTTCGAGAAGCAGATTTATTCCAAAAAGCTGGTTGTTGTTGAGGTGGATGGTCAGGTAGATCCTGAACCTGATCCGAAGCCAGACGACATTGCCAATGACTACGGCTTAGGAAAGATTGCAGCGGAGAACGCACCCGCAAAAGGAAAGGAGGAGGTTGCTTCAGCTTATGAATCTGCCGCCAACTTTCTCTACGGCAGGCCAAAGGCCCAGACTGTTCAAGAGACGCTGGACTACCTACAAGAGCAAGCCCAAGCAGTCGGTGGCAGCGAATGGGAAAGCTGGCAGTCCTTGATAGCCAAGGCGCTGAAGGCATCTCAAGAGAAAACCGATGGCGGTTATACCAAGCAGGATTGGTATGGTGCGTACATGGAAATAGCAAACGCTCTGAGGTACAAAGATGAGTGATCTGCCACAAGGCGAGCTGGGTTACGCAATCGAGCAGGAAGACTTTGCTGAATTGGACAAGGGCGAAGAGCATGAGGAAATGCTAGCATCGTTCCGAATGGAAGTGCCTGAGTTCAATATCAACATAGACCCAACAGACATAGCCAAGGTTGTGAATCAAGGGTCGGTCGGTAGTTGTCAGGGTCAGTCGCTTGCGACCATATTTCAGATATGTTTCTTTCTGGCAACTGGAAGGCGAGAGTTCTTCAGTGCTGCGGCGGGGTACTACCTGAGCCAAAAGAAAGATGGCATAAGGGGAGACAGAGGCTCTACACTTAGCGGTGGTCGGTGGGTAGCCACAGAGCATGGTATGTGCTTAGATAAAGAGTGGCCTTATGTTGCTCGGTACAATCCGAGAGAACCCAGTGATGTTAAATACGTTTACAAGCTGAAGGTCAGTAAGCCGTTCAAGGATGCGGACAGCATTTGGGCTTGGCTTGAAAGCGGATTGCCGGTGCAGACTGGTGTTCGCTGGGGCAGCGAGATGAACAGAGAGGTAGTGAAGAGAGCTAGTAGCAGGGGGGGAGGACATTCCACCTGCCTTTGGACGAAGCGAGGAGACAACGCGAACAACATCAACTCATGGGGTTCGACTTGGAATGGCGATGGAGTGCAATGCTGGACAAAGGATGCAGTGGCACAGATGCTAAGGAATGGCGGTACGTTTATCGGGTACAGCCCAGCAGGGTTTGCCTATCCAAATTTAGAACCCGTTACCTTTGAGGGATACAATGAGTAGTTGCAAATTTGGCGACAGTTTTCCGCTTGAGTCAATCAAAAGCATTATCGAAATCTTGCGGGCCGGAGATGCCGTCAGCAAGAAATGGTTGTTGCTGCAAGAGGCTTCATGTGCAATTGGCACTGCCGCGAAGCTGATGGACGAAAGAAGCCCGCTGCCTGACAACGTAATGGGTTCCGACGAGCAGCAAGTAATTGCGGCAGAGAAGCTGCAAGAAATTGTAGACCAGCAAGAAGACGAGCAGCTTATGGCTGGTGTCCCATGGTTTATGATTATCAAAATCTTGTTGCCAATTGTTATCGACAGCCTTGGCGAAGAGGCTCCTGATCGCGGCTAGATTTGACGCTTGAGTTCGACTGAACATCAGCATCAATGAAAGGTTGTGACATGGCCGAAGAAGTTGTTTTGGTGATAGGGGATACCCATGCACCATGCCTTCACCCAAGGTACATAGACCATTGCCTCGGTGTGGCAGAGTTCTGGGGTGCTACCAGAGCCGTACACATTGGAGACTTGGTGGACAATCACTGTCTCAGTTTTCATTTGCGAGAACCGAGGCTGAAATCCGTAGATGCGGAATACAGAAAAGCTCTGCGTCAGGTCAAGCAAATTGTCGATGCTTTCGACATGCCAGTTGATCTGATGCTAGGCAACCATGATGTTCTACACGCAAGGTGGGCGAAGGAGGTAGGGCTGGATCATGCAATACACATGAGGTGCTTCTCTGAAATTTGGGAGCTGCCATCGAATTGGACGATCCATCCTCGTTACTCTCAGTTAAAGATCGGTTCGACCCTGTATCAACATGGCGACCGAGGTAGGGGTAACGCTTTGTTAAATGCGCAAACTGAATTTACGAGCTTGGTGCAGGGCCACCACCACCAGCTCAGTTCAGTTAGCTTTGTTCAAAATGCAAGCAAGAGAATTTATGCGGTACAAACTGGGTGTGGTGTACAGCACAAACACCTCAGTCAGTCATACGGACGCAAGTACGCAGGAAAGCCAGTGCTGTCATGCGCTGTAACATTCGGACACACTGCAATTGTGGAGCCGATGCCATGAGAGATGTCGAGAAGGTAAAGCTGAACGAGAAGGTTTGGGCATTGCGGTTTGTAAAAAAGAAAAGCCTGCCATCTGACAGGTGGGGAGACTGCAATGTGGAAAACAAGGTCATGCGAGTCAGGTCTGACCTAAGCGATTACAACGTCCTTGCTACAGCCATACATGAGATGCTACACGCCAGCTCTTTTCACTTGCTAGATGAAGACTGGGTGGACGTAACAAGCACAGAGATAGCAAGGGTGTTGCTGAAAAGCGAGCTTGTTAAGGTAAACCGAGAGTAAAAGCTCCGCAATCGTAAAGTTTTACCAATTTCAGAAAGCTGCTTGTGGGCCGACCTTATCGGTGTACAATCGAATTATCATTCAATTCGTCAGCCCACAGGAGACAACAATGGGAAACGATGGTAGGTGCAATTTTGTAAATTGCGAGCAGGGAACCGATGAGTGGTTGCGATCCAGACTTGGAAAAGTAACTGCTAGCAAGTTCAAAGATGTGATGACCAATGGTCGCGGCAAAGCTGCAAGCAAGACCGCAGAGTCTTACATGATGGAGTTGATAGCGGAGAAGCTAGCACAGTCTCCGGTCAACACATTTTCTAATCCAGCCATGCAACATGGCAATGACAATGAGCCGGAAGCTCGTTCTGTATACAGTTGGCGTACTGGTTCGCCGGTCGAGACTGTTGGCTTTGCTACCCACATTGAGCATGAAGATGTTGGAGCGAGCAGTGATGGGTTAGTTGGTGATGATGGCTGTGTAGAAATCAAGTGTCCATACAATCCAGTCAATCACCTGCATACTCTTTCTTCGCAATGCTTCCCAAAGCAGTACGAGTGGCAGGTGCAGGGCCAGCTTTGGGTGTTGCAGCGAAAGTGGTGCGACTTCGTTAGCTTCGACCCTCGTATGCCGGAAACTCACAGGCTGGTTGTGATTCGGGTTGAGCGAGATGAAGAGTTAATTGAGGCATTGTCTGCAAGAGTCCTTCTTTTTGTGGACGCAATGAAAAAGAAGGAAAGAGAAATTGAAGCTGCGGCCATGGAGATGGCTTACAGTTCTGCAAGTTGGGAAGAAATAGAGCAAGTTGGAGAGGAGATAGCTAATGACGAAGGCATCTAATTTGTCGCTGTGGAACAAGGTCAATGTCACCTCACCTGAGTATACAAAGCAGGCGAACAATGGTCGGTACAAGTTTACCTGTGTCGATCCAATGTGGCAGACGATGGTTGCAACTGAAGTGTTCGGCCCATACGGTAAAGGATGGGGTGTTCGCGACACAAAATTTACCATGCTCGGCGGCAAAGAAAACGAGATGCCAGCCTGCATGATGTTAGAGGCTGTGTTTTTCTACACAGTCGGCAACACAAAGCATGAGTTTGAGTACGCAGTTGACATGAAGTATCGCCCCGGCGATGACTGCTGCAAGAAGTTGATGACCAGCTTGCAATCAAAGTGCTTGTCAAAGCTGGGCTTTAGTGCAGATGTGTACTTGAATATGTTTGAGGATGTGCAGTACGTCAAAGACGCAGCCATCAGGCACAAGAGCAGCGAAGAAAAGGGCGCTTGGGCAAATGAAGTAATTGCTGCGATAGACAGATGCACAAAGCTGGAGGATTTTATTAAGTGCCGCGAGAGAATAGGCATGATGGTAAAGCAAGGCACTGTGCCGGAAGAGCATCTCGACGCAATCAATCAAGCAATGCACGATAAGCAAATGGAGGTTATTTCCTGATGAAGGTTCTTAATTACGAAGCACACCATGTTATGGGTGTGGAGCATATTAACTTTGACTTAGAAGGCTGGCATCTGTTTCATATCGGTGGTGCAAACGGTCAGGGAAAGACCAGCTCGATCAAGGGATTGCTGATGGCGCTGTGCGGCAGGAGTGGAATGGATTATCCGAAGCCAGCATTGCGGGAAGGTGAGGACGAAGGCTGGATCAAGGTAAAGCTGAGTGGTAGCGAACAACTGCATGAGCAGGATCATCTTGAGGTTGAGCTGCATTTTGAAAGGCGGGACGATGGTAGTGTGCGGGAGTCTTTTCGGGTCATCGACTCGACCGGAGAGGAAGCTCCTGAACCAAGAACATTGCTCAAGAGGCTGTACGAAACTAGAGCCTTTGACCCATTGCAGTTCGACAGGATGAGCAAGGCGGAAAGACGCAGGGTTTTGATGGATGTTGTCGGGCTTGACCTGAGTGCATTCGAGTCGAAGCGAAAGGAAATATACGACGAAAGAACATCTGTAAATGCAGAGTCAAAGAGGCGTTCTGCTGTTTTGAAGGAAAGAAGTCTGCATGAAGACCTGCCGGAGCAACCAATATCAACTGATAGCTTGCTTCAGGAGCTGAGAGATGCAGAAGAGTCAAACTCGAAGTCGGATGTTTTGGAGCGAGAGGTTGCAGAGTTGCAGCTTAGTATCGGCCATACGACCTCTGCGATAGAAGATATCGAGCAAGAAATTGCAGCAAAAAAGGAGTTCCTTGCCGCAAAGAAAGCTGTGTTGAAGAAGATGAAAAGCAATAGCACTGCTATCAAAAAGAAAATTAAGGAGCTGCCAAGTGTTGTTAGCTTGGAAGATATCCGCAAAAAGATATCTGAAGCTGGTGCAGTCAACAGGAAGATTGCCGAAAACGAATCGTATCTTGTCGAGAAGAATGAGGTCAGGTCGCTGACTGATGTTGCTGCTGCACTTACGCAAGACCTAAAGGATTTGGATGCACAGCAGGACAAGATGCTGCAAGAAGCTGAGTGGCCTATCGAAGGCATGAGTGTGGATAGCGAAGGTGTACTGCTCGATGGCCTTCCTTTTGAGTCTGCTTGCTTGTCACGCCGCATTTCAGCAAGTGTTAATGTTGGGATGTCATTGAATCCAGAGCTGCGATTGCTGGTTTGCGAAGACGGTAGCTCGCTGGACATGGAGACACTCAAACAAATCGAGGAAGAGCTAAAGGAAAAAGATTACACAATGCTTGTCGAAGTTGTAACTAGGACGCAACAGGATGAGGATATGTGTGCGGTCGTTATCAAAGAAGGACGGGTCGTTAAAGACAGAGGCACTGTGACATGCTGAGGGGATACCAAGAAGAGATAGATCGCGGTGTCGAAAGTGCAGCATTGAACGGCAAGCGAAAGATTATGGTTGTCCTGCCGACTGGTGCGGGCAAGGGTTATCTTTCGGCAAACTTTATGCGGCGATGCGTTGAGAAAGGGAACGAGAGTGTTTTCTTTGCGGCACAGAGAGAATTGATTTTCCAGATGCGGAATCATTTGGAGAACATGAATGTTGCTAATAACATTATCATGGCAGGAGTCCAGAACGAGTACGAAGGATTCGAGGATGCAGTGGCGAGTAACCTCGCTACGCTAGCAGCAAAGGACACTCTTTGGTCGCGAGGCTTCAAGCGGGGGTGGATGGAGCCGCCTCCGGCGAAGCTCATACAGATTGATGAATGCCATGGTGCAATTACAAAGACCTACAAGGCTATATCAGACCACTACGCAGATGCCATGCACATCGGCTGGACTGCCACGCCATGCAGGAGCGATGGTGCGGATCTCGGTGCGTACTACGATCACATTATCATAGGTGCGACATACGAGGAGCTACAGAAGCAGGGCTACTTGCTTCCATGCAAAGTGTTCGCGCCGGATCGACCAGACTTGAAGGGCATGTACGGGAAGGAGTACAGCCAGAGAGAGCTGGACAAGCGTATGAACAAAGCGCCGCTGATTGGATCAATCGTTAATGAATGGATGCGTCATGCCGATGGTCGCAGCACAGTTGTTTTTGCTTCTAGTGTGGATCATAGTTTGCATCTGCGAGAAAGGTTCCGGTGGATATTAGGAAAGAATCCAGATGGGTCGCAAAGGTGTGAACACATCGACGGCAAGATGGATCAGAAGGAACGCGATGACATCATGGAGCGGGTCAAGGATGGAAGGGTTTTAGTCCTGACTAACTATGGTGTTTGCACCACTGGTTTCGACTGTCCTCGATGGACATATCTTGTCTGTGCAAGGCCGACAAAGAGCTTTAGTTTGTGGAGGCAGATGGGCGGGCGAATCAGCAGGCCATTCGAGAACCATGACCATGCAGTCATCCAAGACCATAGCGACAATGCAACGAGATTCGGATACCCAGACGAGGATGTAGCATGGGAGTTGAATACGGACTGCAAGGCTCAGGATCTACCTAGAACTGTTCGCAACAGACCGCCTCATGCAAGCAAAGAGGAAGTGAGAGAGTTCCAATGTCCATCTTGCTTGCAAGAGTATCGGGGATACAAATGCCCCAATCCTAAATGCGGTTTCGTTTTCGAGCGGAGAGGCAAGGATGTGGAAATGAAGCCGGGAGAGCTGAAGGAGCTGAAGAGGCGAAAGCTAAACAAGGCCGACACAAGGATGGACAAGCAAAGGTTCTGGGATGAGGTTCTCGGCTGGGCTATCGGAACAAACAAGAAAGTCGGGGCGGCAGCACACCGCTACAAAGACAAGTATGGGGTTTTCCCTCCGCACTTCATTCAGAACGTACCCAGAAGTTCGCAATGGAGGATGCAGGCTCGCGAGTTTTACAGGTGTGTTGTAAAGCCACAGCAGGCAGCGCTTCGCAAAGAGCTGGAGGCAGACTGGAATGAGTAGTTGTCAAGTTGGCGCTGAAATGCCACATGCAGAAGAAAGAGAAAGAAGGACAATGTTGCAGGCAAAAAGCCGTTCCAGCATAGAGATGATGCTGTGGGGTGCAGTGTGTATGCCCAATGTAAGGGATGAAATCATATCCATGGATCGCTCTTTGTTTTCGCATGAATTTGCAAACATGCTGGAGCAGTTTTCGTCAACACTTGAGGAGGCGAAAGTTAAGCCAGAGATTGTTGAATGGTTCCTCGGCAATCAGGTCAGCATCATAGGGAGCAATAATGTGCTGGAGTCGATACAATCTTGCTTGCTGAAAGAGAAGGAAAGAAAAGCACTCAAGGATCTTTCAGGCGAGCTTGTTGCAGCGGCATCGGTAGGTGATCGAGATAACTTAGTCAATGCAATGAAGCGATGCTTGGAGAAGCTCGGAGAATTGTGATGTCTAAAGTTATGGTTATCTATCATGGTGGTTGCACTGACGGCTGGTGTGCTGCTTGGATTCTGCACAGGTGTCTTGGTGGCGTTGAGTTGCATCCGGCTCGTCATGGCGATCCGCCTCCGAGTGTTAAAGGTCGCGATGTTATTGTGGTCGATTTTTCGTATGATAAAGAAACGATGATGCGAATGAACAATGTGAGCAAAAGCATTGCTGTTTACGATCATCACATCACGGCACAAAAAAACTTAGAGGGGCTGGACTTTTGCCACTTTGATATGGAGAAGAGTGGTGCAATGCTTGCGTATGACTACTGCAATCGAGAAGGCTATGTCAGCGCAATGGCTCTGTCAAAATCTAAAAACAAAAGGATGCTGTCATCCGGTATGCGGCTGATGGCTTTGTATGTTCAGGACAGTGATCTCTACAAAAACAAGTTGCCGTCAACGGAGTCAATCAATGCTTGTTTGCGGAGCTACAGATTCGATCTCGACGAATGGGACGACCTCGCAATGCGGTCTG
>MDSZ01117392.1_pt1 | contig 10534 bp, 7 predicted proteins | sample 811201 | NCBI WGS metagenome assembly MDSZ01 (sample SAMN05326647, study PRJNA326480) | marine metagenome | isolation source: seawater | place: Indian Ocean: North | collected 2010
ACCTTTATAATTCCACCTCTCCCCTGCAGAGGAGGGTGACATTTGGAATGAGTAAGGAGGAGATCAAAAACATTGCAGTTGAAGGCGTGCGCTTAGTCAAAAAACTTTTACCCGAATTACCAGACACCGAGGTACAACTGGAATATTCGCCTGAAAGTTTTTCGGATACCGAAGTGGATTACGCCCTGGAGGTGTGCGAAGCGGTAATGAATGAATGGGAACCGACCGAAAAAAATCCGATCATTTTAAACCTTCCTGCCACTGTTGAACTGTTTACTCCAAATGTTCATGCCGATCAGATCGAATGGTTCTGCCGAAATATGCAGGAGCGAAACAAGGCGGTGATCAGCTTACATACCCACAACGACCGTGGAACTGGGACAGCAGCCACTGAACTTGGACTTCTTGCTGGAGCCGACCGGGTGGAAGGTACCCTTTTTGGCAATGGGGAGCGGACCGGAAACCTGGACATTGTGACGGTTGCCCTGAATATGTATGCACAGGGACTGCATCCAAATTTGAATTTTGAAAATCTCGATCAAATCCGAGAAGTGTATGAACGGACCACAGGAATGACGGTGCATGACCGCCATCCCTACGGGGGAGATCTGGTATTTACCGCTTTTTCCGGCTCCCATCAGGATGCGATCAAAAAAGGAATGGACCTGCGGGAAAAAGAGGGAGATTCAGATAATACTCACTGGCAGGTACCCTATCTCTCGATTGATCCCCGTGACATTGGCAGAACCTACGAAGAAATCATCCGGATCAATAGCCAGAGTGGAAAAGGCGGAGTGGCTTACATTCTTTCCCGCGAATACGGACTCGATCTCCCCAAGGCGATGCATCCGGAGGTTGGCATGCTGGTTAATGAAAAAGCGGACTCTGAGTCCCGTGAATTACCAGCCGATGAAATTCATGCCACTTTCAAAGCAGAATATTTGGAAAAGAATGATCCGCTAAAATTGATCTCTTATGATACCAGCAAACAACCGGGGCAGGAAGAGATCACCTGTATTGCAAAGATTCAAATCAGGGGAGAAGAGAGGGAATTGACTGGCAAGGGAAATGGACCGATCAATGCATTCGTTCAAGCAATGGAACAGGAAGGGTTGAAGGATTTCAAACTTACCGATTACCGCCAGCATTCAATTGGTGAGGGCTCAGCTACTGAATCCGCCGCCTATGTTCAGTTGCAAACCAAAGTCGGACGGGTTGCGTATGGATGCGGGATCGACTCAAGCATCGAGAAAAGTGGTCTACTTGCTTTGGTAAGTGCCTATAATCGAACCAGATAACCTTGTCAGAAAACAAGCCGAATTCTTCTGCAAATAGTCTCGAAGGTGTTCTCGAGCGCATTACATTTTACAATGAGGAGAATGGATACCTCATTGGGAAACTAAAGGGTGGAGACAAGACAGCGGAGGTTGCAGTTATTGGGAAAGCCCCAAAAGTTCAATGTGGTGAAACCCTCCTCCTAAAAGGAAAATGGGTCAACCATCCCAAGCATGGCAGGCAGTTCTCCTTTGATTCATTTGAAAGTAAATTACCCGCTTCCGCCTATGGGATAAGAAAATATCTGGCCAGTGGATTAATCCATGGAATTGGTAAGACCTATGCCAACAAGATCGTGGATAAATTTGGAGCGGACACCTTAAAGGTGATCTCCGAAGATTCCGCCCGGTTAAAAGAAGTCGAAGGAATCGGAAAAAAAAGAATTAAAAGTATTCGGGAGGCATGGGAGGAACAAAAAGCGGTTCGTGAGGTGATGATGTTCCTGCAAACTTACGGTGTGACCGATGCCCTCTGCCTTCGTCTGGTTCGAAAATACGGAAATTCCGCCAAAACAATTCTGGAGTCTGATCCGTACCGAATCATCCGGGAGGTAAAGGGAATTGGATTCAAGACTGCAGACAAGATCGCACTGAATCTGGGCCTTTCCAATAATGGCCCAGAACGGATTGAGGCAGGAATTTTACATACCGTTCAGGAAGCGGAAGATCAGGGACACAACCATGTGGAGCGAAGAGAGTTGGTCATTCAAGCGACCAATCTATTGGAAACAGATTCCAATGAAGTCGATAAAAGAGTGGATGCCCTTCTGGAAAGTAGCGACCTGGTGATCTCAACCACAGACTGGGTCCAGTTGCCTACCTCTGCCCGTGCCGAACAAACCTTGGCTCGCTGCTTAATAAATTTAAATAATACCCGATCCTCCCTCCCTCCTATCCAAGTCGAAAAAGCGATCGTCTGGGCCCAGGATAAGGCGGGATTTGGATTTGCTGATGGCCAGATGGAAGGAATCCGTCAGGCTTTGCTTTCTAAGGTTTCGATCCTAACGGGTGGACCGGGAACCGGGAAAACCACAATCCTAAGGGCACTGGTCTCGATCCTGAAAGCAAAAAAAGCAAAGGTTTTACTGGCTGCTCCAACCGGTCGTGCGGCACGCAGAATGGCAGAGAGTGCTTCCCATTTCGCCCAAACCGTTCATCGACTGCTTAAGTTTGACCCAAGCCAGGGTGGATTCTCGATGAATGAAAACACCCCTCTTTCATGCGATTTCCTAATTATGGACGAGGCCAGTATGCTGGATCTTCGACTGGCCGCTGCTCTGGTACGATCCATTCCTCCGCAAGCTCACCTCTTACTTGTTGGAGACGCCGACCAACTTCCTTCAGTGGGTTCAGGAAATGTGCTCAAGGACCTGATTGACTCCGGGCTGCTCACCGTAACTCGTCTGGAAGTTACCTTCCGTCAGGCGGAGGACAGTGGAATCGTTGGCTTGGCTCACGGAATTCTCGGAGGGAAAGCAAGTCCTCCATCACCACTCGACCATCCCTCGGCAATGAACCCCCATCATGATGTACATTTTATCCGGGCGAATTCACCCGAGGAGTGCGTGGAGCAGGTTACCCTGCTTTGCCGGGAAATTTTACCAAGGACGTTTTCTATGGACATTCGAAATGATGTTCAAATCCTTGCTCCCCTCCACAGAGGAATCGGTGGAATTGGAAATTTGAATGATCAAATCCGGGATGCGGTCAATCCGACCGGTGCGACTCAAGTAATGGGTCCTTTTCTTTTCCGTGAAGGAGACAAGGTGATTCAAACCCGAAATAATTATGACAAGGATGTATTCAACGGAGATATGGGAATTGTTGACTCTGTCGATACATTAAACGGGAAAGTGGAAATTCGATTCGATGACCGGATAGTCAGCTACGAACGGATGGAAGTGACTGACCTTCAACCAGCTTATGCAATTTCCGTACATAAGAGTCAGGGCAGTGAATATCCGGTAGTTATCTTTCCACTCCTCAAGCAGCACTTCATGATGCTCCAGAGAAATTTAGTTTACACCGGATTAACCCGGGCAAAGAAAAAAGTCATCTTTGTCGGTGATCCAGCTGCCTATGCGATGGCGATACGAAATGACAAGACGCTGGTCAGGCAAACCGATCTAATCCGAAAGATGAAGGAGTTTATCTCCTAATCCAAAATCAGAAAAATATTAAAAGATAAAATCAAGTAGGCCGGAAGGGCTTTGATTAATGGGTCCCTAATCCTTTTCAGGTGAGCCATAACCGCAACAAACATGATCAGGGCCAGGGCGATCGCAACCGGCTTTACAACCACTGGAAAGAAATATCCGAAAAGCAAGCATACTGCTAAGCTCAGCTTTGTTACCCGGGTAACCTGCATAATCCACTCCGGAATTCCATACACTGCGAATTCCTCCCTCATATTTCTGGCATTCCCAGCACGAAACTTAGACGGCCGATTGAAACCAAATGTCCAGGCATAGATAATACCAAATGATATGGCACCCTTAAATACGAATGCTGCAATTGCATCCATCGGATCGGGGTCAGGAAACATATTCGAAATTAGTTATCCAGTCCGCAACGTCCGCAATCACTCGGCATACCGGAGCATGGGGGCAGGCTATCCGAACTTATGTTTTGACCGTCGGATGAACTGGGAGAGAAAACCGACAATTTCTTTTCCAATTTCTTTGAACCGCACTCTGGACAGGATACAGTCCCCTTCCAATTAGATGAACGAACAAGAACTTCAGATTCCGTGGAACAGTCCAAGCAACTGAATTCGTAAATCGGCATATGATCAATAGGTGGCCAACAAATCGAGGAACCACTTGATCATGTAGATGAACGAATAAACCGATCCTACCACAAAAAGAGCAACGATTCCGCTGGTAATCTTTTTGTTAATCTTGCTACCTTCGAGGAACTTAGGCTGCTTTTCCATCGCACCAACCATAACGATTAGGTACACCACGATCGCAAAGATCGGCATTGTAATCATGAACCAGTCGAATTCGGAATTCATGTTTACATATAATGTTTAGCTTGATCGTCAAGTCAAGTAAGGGATGGTGTTTTAGCTTCGATTAAGCAAAAAATTTTGTTCATATACAAAAATTCAGATTGTGTTTAAATCTTCAATCTGAATCTTCGTGAATGTGCACTCTTTTAACACCCCTTTTTCCTTTCCAATCTTTTTTTCTCTTATCTTAATCTGCGGAATGAAACCTTCTTCTTACGCAAAAGACTCGAATCAAATGATCCGTCATGTGGTTTGCTTTCAATTCAAACCTGACGCGACAACTGAACAGATCAAAAAGGTGGAAAATGAATTTTCCGCCCTAAAGGGAAAAATCCCAGGTATTCTGTCTCTGGAGTGGGGAAAAAATAATAGCCCAGAAGATTTGAACAAAGAATTCACTCATTGTTTCATCGTAACTTTTGAAAATGCCAAAGCTCGGGAAATTTATCTTCCTCATCCCGATCATCAGGCATTTGTCCAGATTCTGAAACCCATTCTAAAGGATGTTTTTGTCATCGATTTTACCCCGTAACCAAATTTTTTCATGAAAAAAATCAACTCGTTCTGTCTTATTTTATCTAACGCATTTCTTGTATTTATTTTGCAGGGTGAAACAAGAACCCCAGCCGTTATCGGAAGTAACATGGTTCTTCAACAAAATCATCAAAATCCGATTTGGGGTTGGGATGAACCTGGTCAAGTGGTCACGGTCAGTATATCCGGACAAAAACTCAAAACAGAAGTGAATGACAAAGGATATTGGAAGGTTACCTTGGCACCGATGAAAGCATCCTATGACCCGAAAATAATGAAGATTAAGGGGAGCTCAACTTTGACCTATGCAAATATTCTCATTGGAGAAGTTTGGCTTTGTTCCGGACAATCCAATATGGGATGGAGTGTGGGAAACTCCGATGACAAGGACCTGGAGTCAATGAGTGCAAAGCATCCGAATCTTCGCCTGATTAGCGTTCCCCAGTTCGGCTCTCAGGAATCTCAAAATGATTTTAATGGTCAGTGGGAAGAAACGACTCCCGAAACCGCGATAAATTTCTCTGCTGTCGGATATTTCTTTGGAAGAAAATTACATCAGATTTTGGATGTACCGGTTGGACTCATCGATAACGCATGGGGTGGATCCGCATGCGAGGCTTGGATTCCGAGGGATCGACTAAATAATTTACCAGTAGCTAAGCCTTACATGGATCAATGGAGAAAGACCGAAGAAACCTTCGACTTTGCAAAACTTCAAACCCAATATGAAGAAAAATTGAAAGCCTGGCAGGAAAAAGCCGTTACTGCCCGTAAAGCTGGAAAACCAGCACCGGGTGGAAGGCCGAGAGCTCCCCGTAATCAAATGACTGGCCAGCATCGTCCGGCCAACTTATACCATGGCATTCTGAACCCAATTATTGGATATGGAATTAAGGGTGTTATCTGGTATCAGGGGGAAAGCAATGCCAACCGGGCCCACGCATATCGTGAGGTATTTCCACTGATGATCCAATCTTGGCGGGACGCATGGAAACAGGGAGATTTTTCTTTCTACTGGGTACAATTGGCTGATTATCAAAATGAACAGGATGAACCGATCAGTGAAAACTGGCCTGAACTCAGAGAAGCTCAAACCCTAACCCTCGATACACTAAACAATGTGGGCGAAGCAGTCATTATCGATGTTGGAGAAGGCCGGGACATTCATCCGCGTAACAAGCAGACCGTAGCCAATCGTTTGTTGCGAAATGCTTTGGCAAAGGATTACGGCTACGACCTTCCCCATCAAAGCCCCCGTTACAAGAGTATGGAGATCAAAGGAAATAAGGTGAGCATTACTTTTGATCAGGTTGGAGCAGGTCTTTATTGTTTTGACACCAGGGAACCGGTTGGATTCGCGATATGCGGAGAGGATCAAAAGTTCGTTTGGGCTGACGCAAAATTAATCGGGAAAGACAAAGTTGAGGTATGGTCCGAGCAGATCAAAGAGCCGGTTGCCGTGCGATATGCATGGATGAACAACCCGGTTTGTAACCTATTCCGTAAGGACGGGGCGGTTACCTTACCCGTTACACCATTCAGAACGGATAACTTTCCCATGATAACCAAAGGAAATTAAGTCATTTTTATTCTTTGACCATATAGTGAAACTGTTAGCCCTGTATTTTGCTCTATTTGTCCCATTCGGATTATGGGGAAAACCTCAACTTGAGGAGATCATTGGTGTATACAGAGGTTTACATAGCCCTTTTGGAGTCACTTTTGATAACCAGGGAAATTCCTACATAGCAGAATATCTTGGAGGTAGAATTTTAAAACTGGATACTGCAGGAAAACTTCACACCCTTTCCGGTAATAAACAAAAAGGGTATGCAGGAGATGGTATGCAAGCGAAACAGGGGGTTTTTAATTGCATGCACAATGTGGTGTGGGCCTCCAATCAAGTACTTTATGTTTCCGATACCCACAATAACCTGATTCGTAAAATCGATCTTAAGACAAATCGTCTATCCACTATTGCCGGAATTCCGAATCAGAAAGGCTTCTCTGGAGATGGTGGACCAGCAAAAAATGCCAAACTCGATACTCCAATATCAATCAGTCTAACTCCCGATGAAAAAACCCTCCTTATTGCAGATATCAGCAATAGTCGAATCAGGGGAGTTGATCTAAGTTCAGGAATCATTCGCACAGTCGCGGGTAACGGAATGAGAGGAAAACCGATGGATAATCGGTCTGCTTTAGAGCAACCCTTGATTGGTCCAAGGGCAGCAGTGATGGATCAGTCCGGTAATTTGTTCATTCTCGAACGAAACGGTCATGCACTTCGGGTAGTTCGTCCGAACGGGAAAATTTACACTTTGGCGGGAACCGGTAAAAAAGGGAATCAAGACGGTCCGGGGTTGAAATCCTCATTTAATGGGCCAAAACATCTTTGCATTGATAAAAATGGAAATATCATAATTGCCGATGACAAAAACCACTTAATCCGGCTCTACAACCCAAAAACCAAATCAGTTTCCACAATTCTTGGGGGCGATTCAATCCCTCAGACTGTTCTGAAGGGCCCCCATGGCGTTTCACTTGCTCCAGACGGTAGTATCTGGGTCTGTGATAGTTGGAACCACCGAATTCTAATCCTGAGAAATTATTAATCATGAATGCGATAACCAAAACTCTGTTCTCTTTAACTATAGCGATATGTAACATCTATGCTGCTGACTTACCGAACATTTTGTGGCTAACCAGTGAGGATAATGGTCCACACCTGGGATGTTACGGAGACAAATATGCCGACACACCGAATCTCGATGGTCTTGCGAAAAAGGGAATGATCTACACCCGGGCCATCTCCAATGCTCCCGTCTGTGCTCCTGCCAGAACTACGATTATTTCCGGCATGTACCCACCCTCAACCGGGGCGGAGCATATGAGGAGCATGACCAAATTGCCAAAGGGCTTTAAAATGTATCCGGTTTATCTAAGGGAGTTGGGCTACTTTTGTACCAATAATTCGAAAGAGGATTATAACCTCATGAAGGACGGAGAAGTTTGGAATGAAGGAGGAAGAAAAGCTTCTTGGGAAAATCGCCCGAAAAAAGACCAACCTTTCTTTGCAATTCATAATTTCACCGTCAGCCATGAGAGCCAAATTAGAAAGCGTCCGCATGAACAGATTCACAATCCGGCAAAAGTAAGAGTTCCCGCCTATCACCCGGATACTCCTGAAGTAAGGCAGGACTGGGCACAGTACTATGATAAACTTACCGAGATGGACAAAATGGTGGGGGAAAAACTCAAATTACTTGAAGAGCAGGGATTAGCCGAAGATACCATCATTTTCTATTACGGTGATCACGGTTCAGGTATGCCAAGGAGTAAGCGATGGCCGTATTTCTCGGGTATAAATGTTCCTTTAATCATCCATGTTCCGGAGAAGTGGAAACATCTAGCCGCATCTGATTATAAAATAGGCGGGAAATCCGACCGCAGGGTCGGCTTCATCGATCTTGCTCCTACCCTGCTCAGCATTGCAGGCAAAAAACCGCCCGCTCATATGCAGGGGCACGCATTTATGGGAAAACACGAAGCAACCGAGCAAGAATACGGATATGGATTTAGAGGAAGAATGGACGAACGATATGATATGGTTCGCTCGGTTGTCGGAAAGAGATACATCTATATCCGCAACTACATGCCTCATAAGCCATATGGTCAGCATGTCTCATACATGTTTCAAACTCCAACCACCCAAGTGTGGAAACGCATGTTTGATCAGGGAAAACTCAATGCCGAACAGAGCCATTTCTGGAAAACAAAGCCCCCGGAAGAACTATATGACCTGAGGCAAGATCGGGATGAGGTAAAGAATCTGGCAAATTCCAGAGAACACTCAGATATCCTAAAAAAGATGCGCAATGCCCACCTGGCCCATATCAATAGAATTATCGATGTGGGCTTTCTTCCAGAGGGTGAAATTCATTCGCGTTCGGAAGGTACGAATCCCTACGAAATGGCGAGAACAAAGAAGTATCCTTACCAGAGAATCTTTTTGGCTGCTGACTTAGCATCCGGTCTTTCTCCTTGGGCTACCAGAACCCTTGCCACCTATCTAAAGGATAATGATTCAGCGATTCGATATTGGGGTGCGATGGGATTGTTGATGAGGGGAAAAAAAGGAGTTTTCGCCACCTCCAAACAGTTGGAAACTGCACTGAAGGACCAATCACCTTATGTGAGAGTCGTAGCGGCGGAAGCATTAGGTAAATACGGGAATGATCAGCAAGTTGCAAAAGCGGTCAAGACCCTCGGGGAAATTGCCGATCCTGTAAAAAACGGCTGCTTTCCATCCATGTTGGCAATGAATGCAATTGATCACTTGGATGGGAAAGCAAAATCATTACTTCCGATCATTCAATCTATGCCCCAAGTTCCTGAGGGTGTAGATAAGCGGTTTCAGGGATATGTGGGGAGACTGGTAAACACCACCATCGAGGAATTAAAGACCAACTAATGAAAAAAAAACATCCGTTATTCTATCCTTGGTCTTCCGCTTTTTCTTGTGATGCTGTGTGTTGAAGCACAGTCCAAAACGAATTTGATTTTCATCATGGCAGATGATCTAGGATATGGGGATCTTGGTTGCTTTGGTCAGAAACTAATCAAGACTCCACGCCTGGATCAAATGGCCAAGGAGGGAATGAAGTTCAAACGCTTCTATTCCGGTTCCACTGTATGTGCTCCTTCCAGGAGCGTACTGATGACCGGACAGCATATGGGGCACACTCATGTGAGGGGTAACGCAGGTGGGGATATGGCACGTCAAAGTCTGAGAGATATTGATTTAACCGTTGCTGAAAAAATGAAAGAGGCTGGATATGCCACTGCACTGATCGGTAAGTGGGGATTAGGCGAAGTGGGTCAGGAAGGTCACCCACTGAAGCAGGGCTTTGATTATTTCTACGGATACTTGAATCAGGTTCATGCTCATAACTTCTACCCGGAATACTTATGGCGAAACCATAAAAAGCATAGGTTGAGTAATGTGGTTAAACCGATTTCAGATCAAGCCAGAGCCGGATTTATTGGAGGGGCTGCAACTGAAAGGAATGAATACAGTCACGATCTGTTCACTCGGGAGGCCATTGGCTGGATTAAAAAGAATAAACAAAAACCTTTCTTTCTTTATCTTCCCCTGACCATCCCACACGCCAATAATGAAGGTACCCGAATGTTTGGAGACGGTGCAGAGGTGCCTGAATACGGAATTTATGAGAAAGAGGATTGGTCCAATCAAGACAAGGGACAGGCGGCCATGATTACCCGAATGGACCGTGATGTTGGGAAAATTCTTGATCTCTTAAGGGAATTAGAAATCGAAGAAAATACTCTGGTGATCTTTACTTCCGATAATGGTCCTCATAATGAGGCTGGTCACAACCCTGAGTTCTTTAATCCAGCAGGACCACTCCGTGGGATGAAGAGAACCCTGACCGAGGGTGGCATTCGGGTACCTACCCTTGCGTGGTGGCCCAAAACGATCAAGAGAGGATCCATTACAGAAGAACCTTTCTATTTTGGGGATCTAATGGCAACTGCCTTCGAGATATCCGGGGTAGTTATTCCAAAGCAAAATGACAGCATATCCTTTCTGCCCACTCTTAGAAATCAAGGAAAGAAACAAGAATCGCAC
>MDSZ01147286.1_pt1 | contig 10534 bp, 7 predicted proteins | sample 811201 | NCBI WGS metagenome assembly MDSZ01 (sample SAMN05326647, study PRJNA326480) | marine metagenome | isolation source: seawater | place: Indian Ocean: North | collected 2010
AAATCTATATACTTCATATTGGTATGGTGTAGTACAATCATACGGGCAACTAATAAAATCTGAATTACAACTACAATTATAATTTTCTGGGCTCCCATTATAAATCAAGCCTGGAGTCCACATACCAGGCATCCATTGATACTCTGCAATTGGAATATCTGGACTAGTATTGAAAATTTCAGTCACTTGAGGGTCTTGAGAAATAAATACTGGTACAATATTTCCGTCATCGTCCTGATTATCATTATCATATGATGCATTATAAGTACCAAAAATATGAAACAAAGTACAATTATCATCACAATCACCAACACTAATTGGACTTACTGGATCACCACCAAATAAATCTTGATTAGAACCAAAAATTATGTTAGATCCTAAATTCATAATTGTCCAACCTAATGCATCATCCCATTGACCATTTCCATAAGAAGGATCCCATCCATCATCTCCATCACAGATATATTCTTGTAGTCCTATACCACAATCTAAGAATGGTTCATCATTATCATAAGCACCATTACTATTTAAATCTTCATAAATTTCAGCAGCACCTGTAATTCCTCCGTCAATATCTGTTATAACAAAATCTGCTTCAGTTGAATTTAATGCAATGTTAAAAGAATTAAATGATCTAAAATAATTACCATTACCATAAGATATAGTAAAAACAACATCTCCATTTCCATTATCTTGAATATGACTAACATAAATCTCTAAACCATATTCATCTTGAGGAGGAGACCATGAAAAATTTACATCATATGGGCCAACTAATTCTTCACCATCACTATCTACCATAGTGTCCAATAAATGTGGATAATTAAACTGTGAAATAACAACATTAGTAACTATAGCAAAAATTAAGAATGTTTTAATTTTATTATATTTTTTATTCATTTTTTATTCTATAAACTTTTTTTAATGGGCATCAAACTAACCATTTTTATAATTATTATCAAGTGATACTGATCAAATAAATTAACAAATTAACCTAAAAAAACCTATTTTTACATATTTTTATTTAAAGTAACAAAAGTATTAACTAATTAATAACAATATTTGTTTTAAAAAATTTTCTTTATTTCAATAAAACTATTTTTTGTAAATTTTATTACTTAAAGATGAATCTAACAAACTATTTTCTTATTTCAAGCCCTAATTTAAATGATCAAGTATTTGGTCAAAGTTTAATCTATATTTGTGAACATGATAATAATGGAGCAATGGGTTTAATTATAAATAAGCCATTCCCTAAAAATAATCTAAATATAATTTTAAAACAAACTGGACTAATTAATTTAAAACCTTTACCTAATATTTATTTAGGAGGACCTGTAGGAATAACTAATGGTTTTTTTCTTCATACCTCACAATATTCTTCAAAAGGTACTCAACAAATTTCTAATGACTTATCAATTACTTCTAATAATATTATTGTAAATGATCTTAAAAATGGAATTGGACCAACTTATTTTCGTTTTTCTCTAGGTTATACTGGTTGGGATAAAAATCAATTAAACAATGAAGTTGAAAATGGCGATTGGTTATTAATGCCTGCTTCTAAAAAATTAATTTTTAATATCCCTGATGAAAAAAAATGGGATACAGCTTCATCTCAATTTGGAGTAGATATTATGAATATTAGTGGCAACACAGGATTTGCATAAAAATAATGTATATTTCAATTTTTGATTTATTTAAAATTGGGGTTGGACCCTCAAGCTCACATACAGTAGGACCAATAAATGCTACGAATCAATTTATTGACTATTTAATCCAACAAAAACTATTTGACCAAATTGATAAAATACAATTTGAATTATTTGGTTCACTTGCTTTCACAGGGAAGGGCCATGGAACAGATAAAGCTTTGATATTGGGATTAATGGGTTATACACCAACCACTGTTAATCCAAAACTAACAAAACAAATAATTAATGATGTAAAAAGTGAAAAACAAATATTATTAAATCAAAATAAAAAAATAAAATTTAATTTCTCTAATGATATAAAATTTAATTTTAAAGACCAAAAAAAATTTCATTCTAATGCAATCTTAATTAAAGCTTTTAATACTAATAATAACCTTATTTATAAAGAAATTTATTATTCTACAGGTGGTGGCTTTATTATTAATGATAAACAAATTAATAATCAAAAACAATTAAAAAAAGTTCCATATATGTTTAATTCTTCGAAAGAATTATTAGAATTATGCACTAAAAATAATTTTTATATTTACGATTTGATGTTAAAAAATGAACTAGTTTTTTATTCTAATGATAAGATAAACTCAAAAATAAAAAATATTTGGGAAACTATGGATGCTTCTATAGATAATGGAATCCAAAATTCTGGGATTTTAGATGGTGGGATGGAAGTAAAAAGAAGAGCTAGTGATTTGTATAATTCTTTAAAAAATAGTAGTATCAATGATCCATTAACAATTATAGATTGGGTCAATTTATTTGCTATAGCAGTATGTGAAGAGAATGCCTCTGGTGGAAGGATAGTTACAGCACCAACAAATGGTGCAGCAGGTATTATCCCCGCAGTTATAAAATATTTTATGCAATTTGTTCCTAATGCTAATAAAGCAAGTATTAATAAATTTTTACTTACTTCAGCAGCAATTGGAATGCTTTATAAAAATAACGCGAGTATTTCAGGTGCTGAAGCTGGCTGTCAAGGAGAAGTAGGGGTTGCTTGTTCTATGGCTGCAGCAGGTTTAACAGCTGTACTGGGAGGTAATAATAATCAAATAGAAAATGCTGCTGAAATAGGGATGGAACATAATCTAGGCTTAACATGTGACCCTGTAGGAGGCTTAGTACAAATCCCTTGCATTGAAAGAAATGCAATGGGAGCAATTAAAGCTATTAATGCTTCTCGAATTGCTTTAAGAGGATCTGGAGATCATAAAGTTTCTCTTGATCAAGTTATTGCTACAATGAAACAAACAGGCATAGATATGCAGTCTATATATAAAGAAACTTCTAAAGGTGGATTAGCAGTTAACGTAGTAGAATGCTAATATTATAATGTTAAATTAAATCCATCAATTAGAATACTAGGCGCTATAATACCTCCTGGCTGTCTGCCTCCATATGTACCAACATCTGGTATATAATCTACAGTATCAGTTATTCCATCTAAATTTTTTCCAAAGAAATTATATATACTATCATCGAATCTCATATTTTCAATAGGTGATACTATCTTTCCATTTTCTACCCAAAAACATGCATATCTTGTCATTCCAGTTATCCTACCACCAATTCTATCACTCCAATTTAAATAATGTAAATTAGATAAATATAAACCTGTATTTAAATGAGCTAAAACATCATTCTCTTTTAAATTTCCTGGATATAATTTAGGAGCTCTTAAATATTCTCCTTCTTCAGCAAAATTTGAATTGCATTTATATTCTTTTGCTGTTCTAGTACTAATCAATGTATTTTTCAATTTACCTTTAGATAATAATTCAATATTCTCTTCAGTAATTTCTCCAGCACTATTAAATCTAGGTACTAAACCATTTCTAAAATCTTCAGATAAATTTAATTTTGATGATAATGAAATATCGTCATTCCTCATTTTACATAATGCACTACTTCCTTGTTGAATAGATGCCTCGCTAATTCCTCCCCAAGAAAACATACTAATCAAATCTGCAACTGCTGCAGGAGCTAGACAAGTTCTATAACCACCTGGACTAATACTTTTTGAAGATTGATTCATTATAATACTTTGTTTTTTCTTTTCATTGAAATGCTTTATAAATTTATCTGTATTCCAATCTGTTCCAGCAAATGTTCCTTTTACCATTTTTTCATCTTTAGTTATTAAAGAATAATCAAGAGAGAATGACTCTGTTTCAAACCAATTTTTTTGGCCATTGGAATTAGCACTACCTTTATAAATAGGTCCTGATGCCCAAATACCTGTCAAATCAACACCCTGTATTAGTGGTAAAATAGTCTCAACTACTTGATTTTTATTTAATAAATTTCCATTATTAATTTCACAAATTGAATTATTCTCTGCTGGTCTAACAATATATGGATCTTCAGGTAATTGACTAATTTCATTTCTCATTTTTTCTATATGATTTAAAATGTTTTTCAAATCAATTGATTCTTCTCCCTTAAATGATAAACTAATTTTACTTGATCGATTATTTTTAATAAAATTAATAAATATATTACCATCATCAATACAACCTGTTTGCCTTACTTTAGCATTATTAAATCTTATGTATTGAGAACTTTCACCTGAAAATGAAATAATTAAATCCTCATCATTGTTTAACTTTTTTATTACTTGATCACATATATAAAAAAATTTATCTTTCATTTATACTCCTCCAAATACTTCTATATTTTCAAAAAAACATACTGGAGATGCATGCCCAACCCTTATAGATTGATTAGGTTCACCTTTACCACAATATGGTGTACCATAATAAGCAAATGTATCTCTATTACCTACCATTTTTAGACTATTCCAAAACGGCGTTGATATAGCTCTATAATTAGGATTTTTTATAGTTTTAGTTAATTTTCCATTTTCAATAAGTTTTCCGTATTCACAACCAAACTGAAATTTATTTCTATAATCATCAATCGACCATGATTTATTTGATTCCATGTAAACTCCTCTATCAATTGAAGAAATAATATCATCAAACGATGAATCTCCTGGTTCAATATTTAAATTTGCCATTCTATCTATAGGAGTTCTATTCCAGCTACTTGATCTAAAATTTGCAACACCTGGAATTTTTGAACGTGTTTGACTTTCAATACCACCAAGACCTCTCAACAATAAACCATCTTTTATAAGATATTCTTTTTTAGCAAGATCTCCTCCATCATCAAATTTATAACTAGCAAATTCTCCTTTTAACGTTGGATCAAAAGTAACATTTAATAAATCAGAACCATATTTTAATTTTCCAAAATCAGCTAATTTTACAAAACTCCAACCAGCATAATTTCTTTCATCACCTAGAATTCTATCTAACTCTAAAGCATGGCCAATACTCTCATGAATTTGAAGCATCATTTGATCAGGAGCTATAACCAAATTTGTTGTTTCAGTTGGACATTCTTCAGCTTTTAACAATTCAATAGCTTGCTCTCCTACAATTTCTGCTTTATTTAATAATTCCAATTCATCAAAAACTTCATAACCTGATTGAAAACTTCTAGCTAATCTTCCATTTGCAGATCTACTTTGTATAATATTACCTTCTTGAGCTGTAGCTGCAAAATCCATAGAAATTAGTAAAAAATCTTGACTAATATCGCTACCATTAGAACTAACAAAATTGATATCAGTTTCAACAATTTTAAAAAATGATGTTGCACTAACAATTTTATCTGATACTTTAATTTTTTGATTTGTTTTTAATAATAAATCATTTAATTCATCAGCAGGAATCTCATTTTTTTGCTCTCTATATGAAATATAATCTCCAACAGATTTTGGTCTTGTACTTTCATTAAATTTAAAAACTGACCATTTTGAAGCTAAATTTGCCTGATTTAATGCATTTTGTGCAGCATCCTGAATGCTTTTCGTATCAAATTTATTTGTACCATAATATCCAAATTGACCATTTGATAAAACTTCTACTAATATACCATGAGTTAATTCTCTATCATTCGATTTAGGATTTCCATCTCTTACTGCTCTATATGTTGTTAATTCTTTAACTTCGCGAATACCAATCCAATCAGCTTTAATATCTATTGAATTTAACAATTCTTTTAATTTATGATTTTTCATATATCCTTTTGATTTTATTGTATAAATAGTTATTATTCTAAAGTATAATTTATCATTTTTAAGTTGACTGATTAAGGAAAATTTTATGAAATATTTTATGTTAATAATATATTGTTTCCAATTTTTATATGGCTATTCAAATAATCCACCGAATGGTCGTACTGGAGCGCCAGGCCAAACGACTTGTGCATCTGGTAATTGTCATAATAGTTATCCATTAAATTCAGGTTCAGGTGAAATTTTTATTGAAGGTCCTACTACATATAATCCAGGTGAAATAATAAATTTTACAATATATATAAATCAAAATAATCAAGATAGATGGGGTTTTGAGTTATGTAGCTTAACAGATGAAATGAACCAAGGTGGCATAATTAATAATATTGATATTGAAAATACATCTATAAGCTCAACATCAGGTATTACCTATTTAAAACAAACAAATAGTGGAACCTATAATGGATATCAAAATGGGGTTGAATGGGGTTTTGAATGGCAAGCACCAACAACAGATCTTGGTCCAATTACATTTTATTTTTCAGGAAATGCTGCAAATGGAAATGGAACTAGAACAGGAGATTATATTTATATTGATTCATTTACTCTTATAGAAAATCAAAATGAAACCTGTGATCCTAATGGTGATGCGAATTTAGATAATGATTTAAATGTTTTAGATGTTGTGACAGTGGTTAGTTATGTACTAGGAAACTCTGAACTTAATGCAGATCAATTTTGTAATGCTGATATTAATCAAGATGAAACTATTGATGTTTTAGATATAGTTATGATTGTATCAATAATACTTAATTAATATTATGTAATACCATCTTCATTAACAAAATAAGTTTCTTTATTTTGAATAATTAAACCTAACTGTTTTTTACCAGCCTTGCTATTACCATCAATCAAAAACCACTTAGAATTTATACTGCTTTGATAAGGTCCATAAGGAGTATGTCCAACAACTAAAAATTTATCTCCAAAATATTTATTAAATAATATATTTTCTTCTTTTAATTTGGTAAAAATGAAACGCCTATCCCAAACTATTTGATATAGCTGTTCATATGGTAATTTTTCATTTTTACTTATAGTATACATTTGACCAGCATTTGTAAATCCACCATGGATTGCAACTAAATTTTCATCACAATAATAATCTTGAATAATATTTTTAAAAAAATTTATATGTGTATTAGGAAATTTACTTAGATTATTTTGAATATCTTCTAAATTTTGGATTCCATAACTTTTAAATGTTTCAATAGCACCTTGTTTTTTCCAAATTGGATTTATTTTACCGCTCTTATTTAACCAATCACGCAACCAAAGATCATGATTACCTAATAAAAAATATACTTTATCTGATTGGTTTTTTAAATCTAATAATAGATTAATAGTTTCCTGTGAAGAATAGTTAGGATTATATTGATAATCTATATAATCACCTATAAATATCAAAATATCTTTTCTAGGATTATATGAAGCTACTTTTAAAAGATTATCTACACCCTTATAATTACCATGTATATCACCTATAATGATATATCTAATCATATTATTTATTTATATTTTTTTTTGTAAATAGGCTTGTAATGCTGATTCTATTCTAGCTGATGATTCTGATAAATGAGCCTTTGTCATTTCATCAAGGCCAAACATATGTTGAGAATTTTTTATTTTTTGTTGAAGTTCAATTAAATCTTGTCGAGCCAAAATAATAGCATCATAACTTAATCCAGAATTAGTGTCTAATATCATATTTATCAAATTTTCTAAATGAATTCTTTGCAAGCCTCTTCTGTATGAATTAATATTATTTCTATCAGCCAATTCAGACCATATAGAATTTCTTAATGTAACAAACAATTCAGACATAGTGAATTTTTCTTCATTTTCAGTATACCTTATTTCATTCTCTTGAACTCTGCTTAAAACTAATGGATTATATATTCTATATAATGCTCTAGCATGAAGCCTTTCAATTGCATTATGAATTGGATAATCTAATCTTTTCATTTTCCATACTGAACCCGTAAAATTCCAAAATCGTTCAGGTAAAAGCTTATTCAGCAAATCCGGTGAAAAAGAAAAAGCATCTTTATGAAAAATTTTGTCATTTAATATTTTCAACGCTCTTCGCTGCTCAGATGCAGAAACAATGTTAAGTGGTTTTCTATTACCAGGATCACCTATATGATCTCTATATATATAACTTCCTCCAATATATTTAGTTATTATATTAATTGCCCCCCTATATTCGCCCCATCCTTGACCAAACACTCTTCTTATTTTTTGATATCTTCCACCATCAATTTCAAAATTATATAAAATATCATTCCATAATTCATTAGATAATTTTATTCTTAATTCTGCATATTCTAATGGATCTTTTCCTAAATCGTAAGAACTACAAGATGGATCCATACCCCATACAGATGATCCTCTAGCATCTTCATCTGTTCCATATTGCAATAAAGGATCAGAAACCTTGCTTGCAATTTTATCTAGCATAACTTCTTCAGATACATATAAATCAGGATCATGAATTGAATATGCATACTCAATTGCCCAATAATCATATTTCCCAAGAGTAGTATGATACCAAGAACCTTGAGGCTCTCCTTTAAGCGATAAATTTACAGGATTATAATCCATCACTGATCCTGTAACACCATTTTTTTCAGTAAAAACTTTATTTTTTAAATCAAAAAGTGAATATATGGAACTTGCTTTAAAATTATGTCTTAAACCCAATGTATGTCCTACTTCATGAGCTATTAAATCAACTAATCCATCATGAATAAATTTTTCTTTATCTTTTTCATTGACAACACCTCTCATACTTAATACACTCCAACCAAAAGCCATTTGTTCAATTTTACCTTCAGCATAATTACAAGTATGCTTATCGAAATCATTATTTTTTTCATCATGATAAGATGATAATGGTGTAATCCATTCTTCAAATTCTTTACCATACCATCTAACGTAATCTGAACTTACTCTAATATCTGCATCATATAATTCTCCTGTATATGGATTTGCTCTAGAAGGACCAACTGCATATCCTCCACCAGGAGTTATAATCCACCTTATTGTATTATATCTAACATCAGCAGGATCCCATTCAGCGTCATCTGGCATTTGTTTTACAACTATTGCATTTTTAATTCCTATTTTTTCAAATGCCTTATTCCATAATAATGCACCTTCTTTCATAGCAGGTCTAAATTTTTCAGGGATGGTATTTTCTAACCAAAAAACTATAGGCTCTACAGGATCAGATATTTCATCATCTGGATTAGCTTTTTTTAAATTCCATCTGTTAATATATCTTTTATAAGGTGTTTCAGTTAGTACATCTGAATAATCTTGATAAATAGTTAAAAAATGTCCAACTCTATCATCTGCTATTCTAGGCTGATAATCTGAATCAGGCAATGAAGATAAACTAAAATGATATCTATGAAACATACTTTTTGTATCAGGCAATGTATAAAGATCATTAGGTTTATTATTTTTAAAATGTAACATAATATCTATTTCAGTATTAAATGGAAATGATTTTAATTCGTTAAAATAACTATTTTCCTTGTCAAAAGAATATTTCATCTTCCTTTCACCCGTTACATAGCCAACATCATTAAAATCTTTTACAAAAAGTTCTGATAAATTAATTAAGAATGAACCATTAGATTCATTGGGCTCTCCTACAATTTTTGAACTAGAAAAAATAGAGTTAGAAAAGCTTTGCTCAACAGCTCTTTTGCCAGGCAAATCGTTATCAGATCTAAATGAAATATTTTTATTTACCAACTGAATTCTTTGCCCTACTTTAGTAAAATAAAATGGAAATTCATCTAACATTGAACCACTATCAAACATCATACCATCACCCGATTGTCTTGTCATATTACATAAATAAATTTTTTCAAATTGATCAGGAGAAACTTCTAAATATGCCAAATTTTTATCTTCGTTATAATATATATTGAATAAACCAGGAATTTTTTCCATATCTTTTATAATATTATCGAAAGATTTTTTATTATCTTTCTTTGAATCTTTATCCTCTATTTTCGAACTAACTTCTTTACTTGAAGTAGCAGGAGCATCAGGGTTAATATGATGATAATCAACACCCAATAGTATTGAAAAAATTGAAATTATTATATTAATTATTAACTTATTCATTGTACGCTTCCTATTTAACTTATTATATACTAATTATTTGATTACGTTTTGGTCCTGTTGAAATTATTTTTATTGGAGTTTCTAATATATTACTTAACAAAATTATATATTTTTTTGCATTTTCAGGTAATTCTTCAAATGATTTGATCCCATATGTAGAATCATCCCATCCAGGGAAATGCTCAAAAACAGGCTCAACTTGATCCAACATAAATTGAACTTCTGGAAATTCATTATATTCTTTACCATTAACTTTATATGAATTACAAACTAAAATTTCATCAAAACCATCCAATATATCTAATTTTGTTAAAGCTATTTTAGTTAATCCATTTAATTTACAACTATATCTTGCTGCAACTGCATCAAACCAACCACATCTCCTAGGCCTACCAGTAGTAGCTCCAAATTCTGATCCCACATCTCTAATTTTTTGTCCTATTTCATCATTTAATTCAGTAGGAAAAGGTCCTTCACCAACTCTTGTTGTATATGCTTTAAAAATACCAATATTATCATCTATTTTGTTCCCTGG
>MDSZ01038627.1_pt1 | contig 10533 bp, 14 predicted proteins | sample 811201 | NCBI WGS metagenome assembly MDSZ01 (sample SAMN05326647, study PRJNA326480) | marine metagenome | isolation source: seawater | place: Indian Ocean: North | collected 2010
ATTTATAAAACCGTGATCTTTATATTTTGCTGCTTGATCGACTGGTGAAGTTTCATATTCAGTTTTATTTTCAAAGTCTCCTTTGATTAACCTCACACATTTTTTATCTTTAATATCTATAGCAGGGAAAATTTTCATTATAATTTCATAAAGTTATCTATTATCTTTAATCCTGATTTATCACTCTTTTCGGGGTGAAATTGTGTACCAAATAAATTATCTCTCTCAACAGCGCATACAATTTTAGTTGAGTAGTCTGTTGTAGCTGAAATGACTGATTTGTCTTCAGGTATAAACTCATAACTATGAACAAAATACATGTGAGACTTATCTTTAATGTCTTTTAATATTTTACTTTTTTTTTCAATTTCAATTTCATTCCATCCAATATGTGGAAGTTTAAATTTTCCCTTTTGATTATCAATTTTAGAAACTTTACCAGGAATCCAACTTAATCCTTTTGTTTCTGCTTCTTCATAACCAACATCAGCAAACATTTGTAAACCTACGCAAATTCCTAATAGAGGTTTCTTATTTGTGATAACAAATTCATTTAACGTTTCCACTAATCCATCGATGTTGTTTAATGAGTCTACACAACTTTTAAATGACCCTTGGCCGGGCAAAACAATCTTATCACTAAATTTAATTTTTTTAATATCAGAAGTAACTTCCAGATTTACTTTACCTTTAGCAATCTCTGTGAAAGAGTTAATAACTGAGCTTATATTGCCCGATTGGTAGTCAACAATTGTGACGTTCATCAAATTTAAATAGAACCTTTTGTAGAAGGTATTGAATTTTTAATTCTTTTATCAATAGTTAAAGCATCCTTTAGTGACCTAGCTAATCCCTTATAACAAGACTCAACTTTATGGTGACTATTATCACCGTAAATGTTCTCGATATGTAAAGTTATTCCTGCAGATTGTGAAAATGCTTGAAACCATTCTTTAAAAAGTTCAGTATCCATTTCTCCTAATTTTTCAACAGCCAGATCAACGTTCCAAATTAAATAGGGTCTATTTGATACATCAATAGAAACCCGACTTAGAGTTTCATCCATTGGAATCATTGTTGAAGCATATCTCGTAATTCCTTTTCGATTACCTGCAGCTTTTTTTATAGCTTCACCAATAGCTATGCCTGTGTCCTCAGTAGTATGGTGTAAATCAATATGAGTATCACCTTTGGCTTTAACCTCGAGATCAATCAGAGAGTGCTTTGATAATTGCTCTAACATATGATCCAAAAAACCTATTCCAGTTTTAATTCTATACTTTCCTTTGCCGTCTAAATTAACCGCGACAGAAATGCTGGTTTCTTTTGTTTTTCTAGTAATTTTTGCTTTTCTATTCATAAACTTAGCTGATTTACCTTTGATATATATTCAAATGATCATTTTATCAATAAATCACTATTGAAGATCCAAAATTAGTCTCCACATATAATACCATGAATACAGCTGAAAAATGGCATGGAACAACGATTGTGTTGCTTAGAAAAAACGGTGAAACTGTAGTAGCAGGAGACGGACAAGTCAGTCTGGGTAATACGGTTTTAAAAAGCAAAGCAAAAAAAGTTAGAAAGATCGAAAGCAGAGGTGTAATTGCAGGATTTGCTGGTTCTACAGCTGACGCTTTGACTTTATTTGAGAGACTTGAGGCAAAGTTAGAAAAACATGCTGGAAATTTACAAAGAGCGGCAGTTGAGTTAGCAAAAGATTGGAGAAGTGATAAATTTTTAAGAAGATTAGAAGCGCTTATGGCAGTAGCAGATAAAAAGCATAGTTTTATAATTTCTGGTACAGGTGATGTCTTAGAACCAGAAGATGGTATTATTGGTATAGGTTCAGGCGGTAACTATGCTTTGGCTGCTGCTAAAGTTTTAATTGAAACAGATTTGAAGGCTGAAGATATCGCAAGAAAATCTATAAAAGTCGCTTCTGATATATGTGTTTTTACAAATAATAACGTAACGGTCGAGAAAGTATAAAATGGTAAAATCTAATAAAGTAACAAATTTAAATCTTGTGAAGAATAAGACAAAAGAGAATTCTAAAGTAAGTGCTTTGTCTCCAAGAGAAATAGTTTCAGAACTTGATAGGTATGTAATCGGACAAAAGGAAGCTAAAAAGGCGGTTGCAGTTGCATTAAGAAATAGGTGGAGAAGACAAGCACTTTCAGATGAAATGAGGGATGAAGTTTTGCCAAAAAATATTTTAATGATTGGTCCAACTGGAGTAGGTAAAACCGAAATTTCTAGACGACTATCAAAACTAGCTGAGGCTCCATTTATTAAGGTTGAAGCGACAAGATTTACTGAGGTCGGATACGTAGGTAGGGATGTTGAACAAATAGTAAGAGACCTGATTGAAATTGCAATTGCAATGGAAAGAGAGAAAAAAAGGAAAGAAGTAAAAGCAAAAGCCGAGCTTAAAGCAGAAGACAAAGTTTTAGATGCTTTAGTTGGAAGCAAAGCTAGTGTTGCAACAAAGGAAAGTTTCAGAAAAAGACTAAGAAACGGTGATTTAGACAATAATGAAATAGAAATAGAAGTGCAGGACAAATCATCAGGTTTTCAAAGTTTTGAAATTCCAGGTATGCCAGGAGGAAATGTTGGAATGGTTAACATTGGAGATATACTTGGAAAATCAATGGGAAACAAAAAAGGTAAAAAGAAGAAAATGACAGTAAAAGAGTCTCATGACATTTTGGTGGCCCAAGAATCTGACAAAATGATAGAGGAAGACAAAATCATTAAAGAAGCGAAAAAGGCTACTGAAGAAAATGGAATTGTTTTTTTAGATGAAATAGATAAAGTTTCAGCTAGAAGCGATAGGGTTGGTGGAGATGTTTCTAGAGAAGGTGTTCAGAGAGATCTACTGCCTTTAATTGAAGGGACAACTGTAAGCACTAAACACGGACCCATAAAAACTGACCATATTCTTTTCATAGCCTCAGGTGCTTTTCAATTAGCTAAACCATCTGACCTGCTTCCTGAATTACAGGGAAGATTGCCTATTAGAGTTGAGCTCAATGCCTTAAATGAAGAAGATTTTAAAAGAATACTCAAAGAGCCAGATAACAGTTTAATTAAACAGTACAAAGAATTACTTAAAACTGAAAGTGTAGAACTTAAGTTCACAGATGATGGTATTGATATGTTAGCTAAAATTTCTGCTGAAGTAAATTCATCAGTTGAAAATATTGGAGCAAGAAGGCTTCATACGATAATTGAAAAAGTTCTAGATGACATAAGTTTCAACGCAACAGATAAAGCTGGTGAAACAATTATAATTGATAAGAACTATGTAAATAATAATTTGGGTAATCTTGTTAAAGATACCGATTTATCTAAATTTATATTATAATTTTTTAAGTTTAATAACTATTGCTCCCTCACCGCCGTCTTTTCTATCTGCGTCTTCAATAGACGAAATATATTTAGAAATTTCAATATCTGATTTAATAAATGCAGGAACAGAATACTTAAGTTTACTAAAATCTTTTGATGCATAAACATCTTGTTCAATATTAGAATGAATTCCTTTGCCTGTAATAAGTAAAATTTCATTATAATTTTTTTCTATACAAGATAAGATTATTTCTTTCACCTTTTCATTTGCTTCAAGCAAAGTATAGCCATGTAAATCATAACGATATTTGTTTGGAGAATAATTATTCTTAGGTGGCAGATCTTTATCTACAATGTCATAAGGGTTTTTTAAGTAATTTTTCCAGGTATTAAGATCTTTTTGTGTAATTTTTTTTTTTTTGGTCACTTACTAATAATTTCAGTCAAATACCAATTTGGACCTTTTTTCAAAATATTTCTTGTAAATTTCCAATAATCAGTTACTTGCTTAATCTTATTAGGATTGCCCTCTATGACTTTATTGTCTTTATCTCTCTTCACAGAAATTACCTCGGATACAAACTTAACCGAAGCGAAAACTTCGTTCTTAATTCTTTCATATTTTTCTACACTAGACTCTTTGATGCCAACAAAAGTAAATTCAGATTTAATATTTTCTTTATTTCTAGAGTCGATAGCTTGTTTAAAATTGCTTGCCATATCTACTGTAAGCAAACTTTCTAATTTTTTAGTATCACCATTTGCAAAAGAAGTAAGAATTGTTTCATATGCTATTTCTGCACCTTTTAAAAATTCTTTTTTTTCATCTCCTTCTAATACGTCATGATTTTCTTTAAATGTTTTGACGTTATTTTTAGGTACATTAAACTTTTGCTCTGCAAAACCTGGATAAATTTTAGGTTCATGGCCTGTTTTTCTACCTAAAATACTTCTAAGTCGCAAAATTATAAACCCAGCAATCATACCGAGCAAAATAATGTCTATATATCCGAAACTGTTACTCATAATTTGATAAATATACATTAATAATATATTTTTGTATCAGACAAATGAACTCATTTTTTTTCTTATTTTTAGGGATACCAGCTATAGAAATTTTTCTATTGATAAAAATTGGAGCTAAAATAGGGGCTTTAATGACCATATCTCTAATCTTTTTAACCGCATTAATTGGGTTATATTTTGCTAAACTGGAAGGCATAAAAACGATTAGGACTGGGGTAATAAACTTATACCAACATAAAAATCCAGTTTACGAAATATTTTCTGGTGCATCAATTGCGATCGCAGCATTATTATTAATAATACCAGGTTTTATAACTGACATTTTTGGTTTTTTGTTACTTATACCTTTTACAAGAAAAATATTAATTAATTCTCTAATAAGTCGAAATGTTAACAATAGAAATAAACATGACAAAACCCTAGATGGAGACATAGTAGAGGATAAAAAAGATGAATTATAAGATTATTGGTAAATATATAAATAACTTAGATTTTAATATTCCGAATCCAAAAGCTTTTTTTTTATTATCAAAAAATATCTCGAATTATAAAATTAACATTGACATTAAAAGTAATCAAGTAAATGAAAAAATAATAGAAGTTAAAACAACACTTAAACTCAGTCCCGTAAAAGATGATTTTGAAAAAATAAATACCAAAATTGTTTACTCTGCCATTATAGAACTTGCTGAAAAAATTAAAGACAAGAAAGAAATTGAAAAGATTATTTTAGTAAAAGTTCCTGGAGATATCTATTCAGAATTAAGAAAAATATTTATTTTCATATTTGAAAGTTCTGGATTTAAAGACATAAAAATCAGTCAGACAGTTGACTTTGAAAAATTATATAATTTAAGTAAAGTTCAATAAAAATTTTTTTTTATTTCACTTTTCAAAAAATTATTGTGTCTTTGAATTTCGTTTTCTGTTATTTGTAAAATTTTTTTCCCATATTTTTTTTCTCTATTTGACGATTTGTCATCTTCGAGAGTTACAGAAGAAAGATTAAATTTAGGTTCTTTTGCATCTAAAAGATTTATATAAACTTCTCTTAAAAGTTCGCAATCCAATAATGCATTATGTTTAGTTCTACGGGAAAGATCAATATCAAACCTTTTGCATAATGCGTCTAATGAATTAGAAGTGCCAGGAAATTTATTTCTAGCTACCTCAAGGGAGTCAATAACTAATCTTTTGTCAATTAATTCTTTATTAATATTTTTTAACTCACCATTTAAAAAGCCTAAATCAAAGCTTGCGTTGTGAATGATAATTTTTTTACCTTTAATAAAATTTAAAAAATCATCAGCTACTACATCGAAGCTTTCTTTATCGCTTAAAAATTCTTCAGTGAACCCGTGAATTTTGAAGGCTTGGTCTGGCACATCTCTTTTGGGATTTAAAAGTTTATGGAACACCCGATCTGTAGGAATTAAATCTTTTGTTTCTACACAGGCTATTTCAACAATTTTGTGACCTTCATGAAAAGAAAGTCCCGTAGTTTCAGTGTCTAGAAAAATTTCATACATTATTCGATTATATTTAAAAGTTTTCTTTTTAAAACCGATAAAGATTTATTATTAACAACTACATAATCGCAATATTTAAGTTTTTTACTATCCTTCATTTGATGATTGTCTAAGAATGAAAATAATCTTTTATCTCCACCTTTAGAAACATATCTTTTTAACCTTAATTTTTTGTTAGACTTAATAAAAATAATTAAATCAAAATAGTTCATAAGTTTACTTTCAATCAATAGAGGGATTTCTAAAAATATAATACTTTTAGATTTATTTTTTTTTATAAAATTAAACATTTCTTTTCTTACAAGCGGATGTATAAGTTTTGTTAATTTTTTTAGGTTTTCTTTTTTATAAAGTAATTTCTTTTTCAACTCTGCTTTAAAATTATTTGTTGCTTTTATACTAAACTTTTTAATGATAATTTTTTTAAATTTTTTAGACCTATATAATTGTTTTACAAAGTCATCTGCGCTAAATAATGGGCCTCTTTTTAACGAAATTATTTTGCTAGCAGTTGTCTTGCCCGATGCTATAGAGCCTGTAATACCAATTTTAATCATTGTAATTTTGACACCAATAAATTAACCAGATCATCATCTATTTCAGGATTTATTTTATTCCATAAGTAAAAAGATTTTTGTCCTTGGTAAATAAACATTTCTAATCCATTAAAAGTTTTAATTTTTTTTTCTTTTAAATATTTTAAAGTTTTTGTCTCTAGAGGATTATAAATTGTATCGATAAAGATTAAATTATCTTTAATCTTTTTAAAATCAAACTCAAAGTCATTATTATTTTTTAGACCAAGACTTGTTGCATTGATTATAATATCAAAGTTTTCAATCTGATCCTCTAATGTTTTCCACTCCAAAACATTTATAAAATTAAATCTCTTTTTTATAAAAATTGATTTTTCGTAGGTTCTGTTAACAATTGTAACATTGTTTATTTTAGATTTTTGTAAAGAAAGGATTACAGATGGAGACACTCCACCAGCACCAATTATTAATACTCTTTTATTTTTTGCATCAGTTAGTTCTTTAAGATAACCAGCCTGTAGCCCGTACACGTCTGTGTTTTCTCCTATTAATACATTATTATTGTCTAGAAAAATTGTATTTACTGAGTTGGTCGATTTTGCATCATTAACTAGTTTATCAATATATGGAATTACTTTTTGTTTATAAGGTAAAGTAACATTTATCCCACTAATCTCATAATTTCTTATTTTTTTAGTGACACTTTCAATTTCTTGTTCATCGATATGCAGTAGTGAGTAATTTGCATCAATTTTATATTTCTTTAGCCAGTAATTGTGCAATGTAGGAGATAGAGAATGTTCTATTGGTTTGCCAATAATTGCAAATGTTTTTTTATTTTTTATGCTCATTAATATAATTAATAATTTGTTTAATGGGTAGGCCCATAATTGAATCTTGATCTCCTTTTATATACTCAAACAGTGAAAGTCCGTCTGCTTCTACTTGATAAACTCCATATGCTAATAAGGTCTTTGTCTCAATTTTATTGAGATAATCTAAAAGTTCATTTTCTCTAAAATTTTTCATTTTTAGTTCTGACTGATCAGTGTAATTCCAAATCATGGACCCGTTTTTAGAAAAACAAACTGAGCTGATAAGATAGTGTTTAGAGCCATTAAGAATTTTTAAAATCTTTAAAGCTTCCTCTCTTGATCTAGGCTTACTAATTAAATTGTTGTTATGAGAAATAACACTATCAGCACCTAAAACTAAAATATCCGGATGATTCCTGCTTACTTTAATTGATTTAAGTTCAGCTAAATTTTTTGATATAATTGAAGGAGAAGCTTTTTCTGCTAATAATGATTTTTTTACTTCATCTTCATCAACGTTTGAAACGATAACGTCACTGTTAATTTTATATTTATCTAAAATCTTTTTCCTCACACCACTTTTAGAAGCTAAAATAATTTTCATTTATTTTTTTGAATTTCTAGAATTTTTAATATTGAGGCTGCAGTTTCTTCAACAGACTTCCTCGTAACATCGATAATGGGCCAATTATGTTTCTTAAAAAGTTTTTTAGATTGTTCTACTTCCTCTTTTATAAATTTTAGATCTGTGTACTCTTTTAAATTTTTTTCTTTCATAATTGCAACTCTGTTTCTTCTAATATCGGCTAATCTTTCCGGATCTGCGATTAGTCCAATGACGCAAGTTTTGTTTGTTTTTGACTGTAAGTTTTCTGGGATTTTTTGATCTAAGACTAAAGGTATATTTATTGTTTTTAGACCTCTATTAGCTAAATAGATGGAAGTTGGAGTTTTGCTTGTTCTGCTTACACCAAGTAAAACAATATCTGCATTAGAAACATCGTCTAATTTCTTTCCATCATCATGGGACATTGTAAATTGAATGGCCTCAATTCTTTTATAATATTCATCATCCAGAACATGTTGAGCGCTTGGTTTGTGTATAGCTTTTTGATTGAGTAGTTTGGAAAAAGTTAATATTAAATTTCCAAGTATTCCAAAGCATGGAACATTATTTTTTTGACTAGTATTAGATATATATTTTGCAAGCTTTGTTTCCACAATTGTATATAAAATTATAGGGTTTTGAGTATCAGAGCAATTTTTAATAATTTTATCTATTTGTTGCTCTGTTCTTACAAAAGCATACTCTTTTTTTTCGTATTCAAAATTAGCAAATTGAGACTTTAAAGATAAGAAAATTCTGTCCAAAGTCTCCCCTGTTGAATCAGACACAAGATATACATTGTATTTTTCGTTCATATTATTGTTAATAATTTCTTAACAAGTTAGGTTTTTACATTATTTAAATTTTAATTTAAAAAAAGCTAACAACAATTAACATTATTCTAACATTTTATTAGATGTTTATATTATAGTTCTATAGTTGTTAATAATTAAGGCAAATATTCAAATATGTCTTTAAAATTAAAGAAATTATCAAAATCAAACTGAGTAAAATATGTATAATTAGTTATATTAATAATTAACAGGATCTATTACTAATCCTTTTAATATAAAACATAATTATATGAGTAATCTTACTAAAATATTACTAGATAAAAATAAATCTTGTATCTCGATATGGTTTATGAGACAAGCAGGAAGATATTTACCTGAGTTTAAGAAAATAAGAGAAAAAAATACTAATTTCATTAATCTTTGTTTGAATAGCAAATTAAGTTCGGAGATCACCCTACAACCAATAAAAAGATTTGATTTAGATTCTGCTATAATATTTTCAGATATTTTAATAATACCTCATGCAATAGGACAAAAAGTTGAATTTAAAAAAAATTTTGGCCCTATTTTAGAAAAATTTGATTTGGAGAAATTTCAAAAAAGTGACTATAATGATTGTATAGAAAACCTGCAGCCTATTTACGAAGCAATAAGTTTAACAAGAGAAAAATTACATAAAAATAAATCTTTAATTGGATTTGCTGGAGCACCGTGGACACTGCTTGTTTACATGCTTAATTTAAAAGACAACAAAGACGTTATAGACTTTACAAAATTTAATATTAGTAAAGAAAATTTACAATTCATATTTAAAAAATTAAACAAACTAATTTGCCTTCATATTGAGAACCAATTTAAAGCAGGCGCGGATGTCATACAAATTTTTGATAGTTGGGCGGGTAAAATACCATCAGATAAACTCAACTCTTTTTGTTTCGAACCTCATAAGGAGATTTCCGATTTTTGTAAATTTAAAAAAATACCTTTAATTTGCTTTCCTAAAGGCATCGGTAAAAAATATTTTGAATTTAATGAATTAGTTAAACCAAATGGCTTAAGCATAGATTATGATGTTGATCCAACATGGGCAGCAAAAAATCTCAAAAATGTTACAATACAAGGTGGCATGGACCCAAAATATCTGCTTGGATCTGAGCAAAAATTAATCACTGAAACAAAAAAGTATCTAGACGCTTTCAAAGATGTTCCTTATATTTTTAATTTAGGTCATGGATTAAAACCAGAGACAGATCCTGAGAAACTTAAGAAATTGATAAATTTTGTTAGAGATTACAAATGAAAATAGAAAAACACCCTGAAGTAAAATATGGAAAAACTGGAGTACTTATAATTAATTTAGGGACACCTGACTCAACAAGTTGGTGGGATATAAGAAAATATCTTAAAGAATTTTTATCTGATAGGAGAGTAATAGAGGTAAATCCATTAATATGGCAAGTAATATTGAATTTGTTTATTCTTACTTTTAGGCCTAGCAAAACAGCTCACGCATATAAAAAAATTTGGTTTAAAGAAACAAACGAGTCTCCCTTGCTTTTTTATACTCGTTCTCAGGCGAATAAGTTAAAAGAAAAGATACACAACGACAAGATCAAAGTTGATTTTGCAATGAGATACGGAAATCCAAGTATAAAAACCAGACTGAGTTTTCTTCAAAAAGAAGGATGTGAAAATTTAATTATTTTGCCACTCTATCCACAATATGCAGCAGCTACGACCGCTACTGTTTGTGACGAAGTTTATAGATCATTAATGAAAATGAGATGGCAGCCAAGTTTACAAATTATACCTCATTATGAAAGCGAGCCTCTTTATATTGAAGCATTAGTAAAAAGTATTAATAAAAAA
>MDSZ01137399.1_pt1 | contig 10533 bp, 12 predicted proteins | sample 811201 | NCBI WGS metagenome assembly MDSZ01 (sample SAMN05326647, study PRJNA326480) | marine metagenome | isolation source: seawater | place: Indian Ocean: North | collected 2010
CATGTCTAGCGTTTCCGTTGGCAACTTTACAGAGACTGGGTCAGCTTTCAGCATGTCAGGCATTACATACTTTGTATCACCGACAGGTCGATTTGATTTTACGGTTGCTAACTTATATAAATACGTCTATAGTTCTGACGCCGACGCGATTGACTTTCCAACGACTACAAACTGCACAATCACAGCGATTAATGTAACGGGTGACGGAGTCTCAAACGGATCAGTATCAGCTACTTCTAGGTCACTGCCTAACTTAGACACCAGTGTTTCAGATGCTCACGATGACGACATAACAGTTCAAGCGACATTCTCTGTTGACCAGGCTTCATCTTTGCCTGGCGAGACTGCTTATACAGTGACATTAGTAGGACGTGTTAATCACCCCCTAGGGGGCGATACATCAACAAGCTCAACAGCGAGTAACCAGATGCTTATCTTTACAGCTACAGATAATTCAACAAATCTTGATGAGCGATTTAATGGAGAGGCCAAGCGAATACAGGCAGGAACAGTGTCGTATTCTACACAAGCCAGCATAACACACGCAGATAATGCGTGGGATAGCACTGAATCATTAAACGGCTCAGATGCAGGTCACAACACTGGGCTTATGATTTATAACGGCAAGCTTGTTTCTCCTCAAGCTGCAGGTAATTCTGGAGACTTTAGATCTTCGGGCGATGGAGGATCTTTAGTTGCACCTTCGGGTAATCCAAATTATGGCACACTGACAAATTCAACCAGAGAGTATATCAGATACTTTAGGAACGAAACCGGTGGGTCAAAGACTGACTTTAACTTAACAATAAACGGTACCGGAACAATAGTTGATAACACAACATCACTTGCTAGTACAAATAGAATACAAGTTTTTGTAAAAATTCCCCATTCAAGCGCTGGTCAATCAACAGGCTTTATGGATATCGCAAAGGCTTTTGCAACAGGCCAGAACAGCGACAATGCGGGCGCTCTTGTTGGGTCACTTGACAGTAGCCTCAATGCGACTAATAGAGCAACGTTTGGTACGAAATTTGTTGCAGATGACGAGTACATAATTGTAAAAATAGTTGCTGACAAGACTTGGACAGGCAATGTTTCTCGCATGACTGTGGCATTTATTTAGGATTAAAATATGGCTTTATCTGATACTTCAAAAACTCTGATTTCTATTAAGAAGCTAGTCGGAAAAGCCCATACATCAAATGATAAAGATGTTGCTAACGAGTCGCTACCGTCAGGTATCACTATATCTTCAAATACAATATTTGGTCAAGAAATACCTTCTCATACAGGATCGGCAAGTGAATATCACATTTTATCAAACTCTTCAGGTGAAGGTGTAGTAGAGTTTCTCAGGCTATCAGCATCTTTTGTAGCAGGAACTGACACGAGTAGTGGAAGGCACGGCTTTGAGTTAAAGTTGCCCGATGACTATGTTACTCATTCAAAAAATCCAAAAAAGGGAACAGATCCATTTTTAAACGGGAGGGTCATACATCTTACAACTGGATCTTTGCAGCTAATTCCTCCAAGTTATGATACCGACTATGAGGCAAAACCGTATCATCTAAACAGTGGCCAGACACAAATACCTGTTCTTGATGCGAGAGACTGGAGCTTAGATTATTTTAACGGAGTGTTTTTTCAGCAAGATCCTCCCGGGACAGGAGATCATGCGGAAAATCCTAAGTACATAGATGCCTATCTTTATATCGGTGAGTTCTCTAGCAAGGGTGTTTTCTCCACAGGTCTTTCTGGATCCTTAACCAATTTAACTGATGGTACATCTTATCTTGCAGCAGGTGAAAATGTTACAATTACATCTTCCTCAAATGGTCAAATTATCATCTCTAGTGATAATGATGATACCGTCTTTCAGAGCAAAAAGTTTGTATATGAGCTTACATCTTCCCACCTGGGCACGAAAGACCTAGACATACCTACAGTTAATTTTTCATCTTTAAGCTATGATGACAATAGGATAGATGTATTTGTTAATGGCCAGCTAATGACTTCAGGGTCCTCAAATGATTATGTGTTACCTAGTGCGGGATCAATTAAATTTAATTTTGATTTATTTAAAGCCGACATAATAGCTGTCAGAACATACTAATTGCAGCTCCTGCTTTTTGATGATATTTAGACAAAAAGTGTATTGAATTTTGTATGTGTATAAAACAAAAATAGCTCATATTTATAAATGAAATTAGGTTAAAAACTTTGAACAACGAGAACGTCACATACCGCACATCAGACTTATCCATGGCAGCATTTTTACTAATGAGAGGCTTAAAACTCTTAGAGGCTGAAAAAGTTTCATCTGGGAAATTTAATTTTTTGTTTGATGATCCCGACGATAGAGCAAAAAAACTAGCTTTAGATTTTGTCAACAGTGAGTTTTGTGAGTTTGACAATCAGGTCAGAAACTTAAAGAAGTTAATATATAATAACTGAAGTGCACGCCACTTCGCATGTTAAAGAAAATTAAAATTAAAGCCAACGTTTATTAATCGTTATCGACTTATGTTAAGCGATATCATGAAGTCATGATAGAGCACAAATGTATATAAAGCCAAAAATAAAACATAAGGAGAAAAAATGGCTCAAAAAACACAATTAAGACTAACCCAAATGTCGGGATCAGCCTTTGATGATAGTAAATCAGCAGCTGCCTTAGGCTCACTGAATCTTCCTCACCTTAGTGCTTCTCTCGATCATATGGCGTCTGCTATCAAGCGTATTCACGGTGCAAGCTCTTTCACAGAGAACGTCGCTGGTGAATTCCAACAAGATATCACAATTATAGGTACAACTCCTCAGCTCACCATTGGTGACAACGGCGCAGAAGATGCAAAACTTGTTTTCAACTCAGCTGGTACAGATTTCCAGATCGGTGTTGACAATGACGAAAACGCAATACTTCGAGTTTCGACTTCTGACTTCGACGGTACAGCTGAAGTTTTAGAACTTAGCGATACACTTGCTGATTTTGCTGGTAACATCAAAGTAGGTGCTGATGCCGACGGTACAGATAGAATGGTGACATTTGGTCACAGCACACTCAAATCAGTTATAGGTATCGACGACAGTGGTGACGTTTTTGCAATCAATACGGACGCTGCCTTTGAAGCTGAAAACGATTTTCAAATTGATGCTAGCGGAAACGTGCTCCTGGGTAATGGTACATTACAAGTTGGTGGTAACATCATAAAAGCTTCAGATGGCGGCTCAACTATCACGATGGATACAGATGATAACGTAACTATCGCTGGTGACCTCACTGTAAGTGGTAATGATCTGGATTTCGGAAACGGAGCAACAATTGTTAACACTGATGCAAACACACTGACAATCACTGAACAGGATGTTGTCTTCTCTGGTGACATTAAAGTTACTGGAAATGATATTGTCGCAGGTAGTGACGGCAATGCCAATATCTTCGCGGCTGTAACAACGAGTACTAACGCTATCACTCTTGGTGGTGGTGGAAAAGTCATCGCAGCTGGAGACCTTCAGGTTAACGGTACATCAATCGATGTTGACTCAGCTTCTGCTTTAACTATCGGTGCTACTGTTGGAGCTAATAATCTAACACTTGGTGCTGGAACCTCGACAGTTGTCATCCCTGGTGACTTGACTGTTCAAGGTGACACAGTGACTGTTGATGTAGCAAACTTGAACGTTGAAGATCCTTTCGTCTTCCTTGCTAACAACTCCCACACGCTGGATACCAACTCTGGTATTGTTTTCGCTTCAGGTTCAGGTGAAGCTGCACGCCCAGACGTTGTCTTTGGTCGTGTCGCTTCCAACACCTGGGGACTTGGAACGATTGCAGGTACTAGCGGTTCGCTCACTGACGCAACAGGCATGGTAGAAGCTGATATGGGTCTTCGCGTTGGTAAGGTAGAGTTTGATACAAATGCTGACTTCATTCACTTAGATACAGACCTCAAGGTAATTTCAGCTGCTGATATCGTTCTCGATCCAGGCGGTGCCAACGTTCTTCCTGGTTCAGATGGCGCGGATGATCTTGGGAAAGACGATGTACGTTGGAGGAAACTCTTTGTTGATGCTGTCAGCATTACTGAGGCAGGTCGCCTTGACTTCGACACTGATAATGACACTTCGATTCGAGCACAGCTCGATGACACTATGGTGTTTGAGGCAGGTGGTGCTGATGTCATGACGCTTGTTAACGCAGGCCTTCAGATCGAAGACGACAAGGGTCTTGTGTTTGGTAGTAACCAAGATGCACGATTCTTGTACGATGAAGCCAGCTCAGACAAGGTTCTGTATACAGGTGCAACACTTCAGATTGCTGATGATACAAAGCTTGAGTTTGGTAATGGTGGTGATGCTCACATTGAGTATGATGAAAACGGAACTGATCAGCTTCGAATCGGAGCACCAGCTGCCGGTATTGTTATCGAAGGTACAACTCCAACACTCGTCATTGGTGACGCAGGCGCTGAAGATACAAAAATTGTCTTCGACGGTAATGCACAGGATTTCTACATTGGTCTTCAAGACTCAGTCGATGATCTTGTGATGGGCGTTGGTTCTACTCTCGGAACAACTGTCGCGCTATCAATGGATGAAGACAGAAATGTTGACATCCCAGCACACAATGGAACAATTGGACTCAAACTCGGTGGAACCGTTGTCACTGCAAATGCTGATGAGTTAAGCTTACTTGACGGTGGTGTAGCTGTTGGTTCATCAGTCACAATTGCTGATGCTGACGGCTTCATCCTCGACGATAATGGTACATCCAAGAAGATACCAGCAAGTGACCTTAAAAACTACATTGCATCAAGTAACGCTCCAACCAAGGATGTTCAAGTTATTTCTACACAACTACTTGCTGATAATGACTACAACACAAACATCACAGACTTCGAAGCGAAGGCTGAAAACCTTGTTGAAGTTTATGTTAACGGTCAACTATTAGCGAGAGGTGCTAACTCAGGTGCAAACATGGACTTCTATCCAGGTGGCTCATCTGGTAGAATTAAGTTCGAGTTTGATCTTGAAGTAGACGACGTTGTCACATGTATCCTTAGAGCAGGATAATCAATAAAATAAAGCAGGATAATTACAGAGGTATGTGCTAAATAGCTTAATCTCTCTCCTGCGGGGCCCCAAACGGGGCCCCATTTTATTATGTCGATTTTTTCTATATACTTGAAGGATTAGGTTGTTATATTTTTATACATGACGTTTAAGGTGAGTCAATGAATAAGGATAAAGTCTTACAAGAAAATTTAATTTATATTGAAAGATTTCAGCAAGATTTGGACAAGATAAGGTTAAATTTAAATACTAGATACTCAAGCAAGTCTTTTGATGATGCTTGTGAAGAAATTTTTAATAACGTTAGAGCTCGATGTGCACAAGAAATTGAAAGTTTGAAATCTGAAAATTCAGAATTAGCACAATTTGCCCAAGACTACTCAAATGAGCTATTAAAAATAATTGCAAAGATAAAAGAAAAGAACTATGAAGATCTAAGGCGCAAGAAGTATCAAACAGAACTCCTGAACGAGCTGATAGAATCCTCTAGCAAGGCTAAGGCTGATATTGACTTAGAAATAAAAGATTTAGAAGAAAGCAAGGTGAAGCCGCCTCTGTCCCCTACTGACATTCCGGAAGTGGAGGGGATAAAATCAGATCCTCCGCCTGTCAGAGAAACTCCTACCGGTAAAAAAATTAGAAAAGTAGGTGAAAAACCACCTATTATCAAGAGGAGAAAATGATATACTTATTACAGCCTTTTAGTTTTTGTTTAGGAGACTTATGAGCGCTTTTATTAACTTAATAAAATCTGTTAATTTCGGATCCGGAAAGTCAGGCTTGTCGTCAGTTGGTTATCGACTTTTACATCCGGATGGTACTTTAAGCGGGTCTAGAGTCACATCAGGAATTGGAGAAATTCTAGACGGCAGTGGTATTTATAGTGCAAGCATTTATGTAACTGCAGAATTCAGCGGGTCAATTCTTTGGGATTCAGGTGAGAGCAGTCCAACTTTTGCAACCGAAGACTATAATGGCAACGATTATAAAATTGACTTTACAAGAAATGTAACAACTGGGCGTTGGCAGATAGACAAAGCAACAAATGAAATGATTTTTTATAAAGAAGACAACACAACAGAAGTCGCTAGGTATTCTCTGTTTGATTCAAATGGAAAACCAAGTGTGGCTGCTGTTTTCGATAGGCAAGTGAAACAAATTGTCTAGCCCATTACTGACACGAGGGCTCGGCCCTAGCCCGGCTCTGGTAACTGTAGGTCTTGGCCCAACGCCACCTGCAGAAGATGTTTTTGATCTAGTGCGTGGAAGAAGGCCGAAGGATAGACCAAGAAGCTTTATTGAATCAGCAGAGATTTTTAAGATAGCAGCTAGGCTGATATCAGTCAACGGACAACCGACTAATGCTACAATTTCAGGAAATCAAAAAGGTTTAATAGATTACTCAATAGAGCACGTTGTGAAGCCAACAGGAAAAATAAGAATTATTAAGACAAGACGAACGAATAATATACTTATAAATGTAACCGAAGCTTATAGAAAAAAGTAACATGAAACCAATTGACTTAGATTTAGACAAAGAAAATGAATTAATTTTTAAACTTGTGATTGAAGGCTCAAAGCCTGCTAGCACTAAAAGCAGATTTTTATTAGAGTCAGATCAATACTCTTTGGTTTTTCCAGCAGAAAGTATAGCTAACGGTGAGGTATCAGTTGTAATACCTACATTAGAAAAAGTACTTAATGAAGGAGTTTATGAGTGCACTCTAGAAGTTCTAATTGATGATAGAGTTTTTACACCAATTAAGCTTAATACAGCTTTTAAGAAATCATTAAAAGTTGTTGCTGAAAGTGTTGTCAGAAAAAGAACGAAAGAGACAACAGTTTCAGTGTCACCAAACATTGTCGTAAACAGAGTAGAATCTATAAAAAGCAACCCGCAAAAAGAAGTTAATGTGATTGATGAGAACAATAGTAACGAAACCAGAGAGCGTATAATGACGCCCGCAGAAAAGAAGTTAAAACTCATAAGTCAAATAGCTAAAAAACACGGTATTGCGCTAACAGAACAACAATTTAAAAAAGTCGCTCAATTATATTCTGACACCAATAAGAGGTAAGTGTGCTAATATTAGCTTTAAAATTTTATATAGTTTTGGTTTTGACCTTTGCCATAAGGTCAGTACTCCTGATAGAGTCTGACGTTTTAAGTTTAAATGTTACACGATCAAGAGAAGCAAAGGTCACATTAAAAAAATCGATTGAAAAACGTCAAAGAATGTTTATTTTTTCCTTGATTTGGCCTGTAATAATTTGGAATGCGTGTAGTGTGTCAATAAAATATTATCTACAACTTAAAAGAGATGAAAAAGAATCATCTTCTTAAGAGATATATTCTAAGACTAAACTATCTTGAAAAAGAATATGAAGCTTGTCTTTTAATACATGATGAAGCAAAGCAAGATCTTGAGAGTAGTGTTAGAAATCTTCACTATGATCTAAATGTGTTTGATAAAAACTTAGATGCAGCATCAACAACAGCGCAGTCTAAAAAACAAGATAAAAGTATAGAAGAAAATGATCCCGATGAACCTGATATCGATGCAAAAAAACATCCAAGCTGGGTGAAGAAACTATACAGAAAGATTATGATGCTCACCCACCCAGACAAAACCAGTCATATAAAAGATCAAGATCAAAAAAAGCAATACCAAGAATTGAATCTAGATGCTTCTGAAGCGATGAAAGAAGAAGATTATGCAAAAATTGTTATGGTTGCTGATGAACTTAAGATACAAGTAGACAAAGATTATCAAGTAGACTTTTCTTTTTTTAAAGTTAAAGAGGCAAAGCTTCAAGAAATGATTGACAAATTAAAAAAGACAATTTACTGGACCTGGGCACATTCTTCCGAAGATCAGAGAGAGAAAATTATCCAAGAGTTTATAAAAAACACTGGATGGACTAGGCCTGAAAATTTACGAAAAAAGTCACGTAAAAAAAGTAATCATCCAGGTAAATCTATAAGCTGGGCTAGAAAACCTAAGCGAAAAAATAAAAATGAAAATTAGAATCTTAAGACTGTAAGATGTTTTAAGTTCTGTTTCGAGGTAAAATAAAATGTGGGTTCCGCCAAATTCTCCGTACTGCTTGATACAAGAACAACTCTGGAAAGACCCGTGGAAAATATTTGTTGCATGCATCTTTTGTAACTTAACAAAGCGCGTTCAGGCTGAACCATACATGTGGAAGTTTTTTGAATTATACCCAACAGCTAAAGAAGCTTCTAAGGCACAGCCGTCAGAGATTGAAACACTTATAAAACCCTTGGGTTTATCTCAGCGTAGGTCTGTTACATTAGTCAGGATGTCTGAAGATTATATCAACAAAGATTGGAAAGAATCACCAGAAGTACTCTACGGTATCGGAAAGTATGCAGCTGATGCATACAACATATTTTGTCTAGGTAACTGGCAAGAAGTTAAGCCAAAAGACGGTGCACTTGTTAATTACCACAATTGGCTCAAAAATCAATACTCGTCGGGAACTTTGATAAACATTTAGATATTTAGATATGACTCTCTTCTACTAGAAGATTAAAATGTTACTGGAGAAATCGTGAGAATTAGTCGTGATCAATTGAGACAGATTATAAAGGAAGAAATTGAAGGCATTATCAACGAAGAAGATAAGGCACTTTCCGCAGAAGATGCGCTAAAACAGATAGTGGGCAAGAACGGAAAAATGCCTGCTTCCAAACAGGGACAAGGTGCAGCCATGCTAAGCGCAGTTCTCGCAATGCACGGCGCTAAAAAAGCAGCAGATGCATTAGGTGGTGAGCACGGTTTGATGGCTATGTACGATTTAGCTGTAGACGATGACCAAAAGGCAGCCCTCAATCTATAACACCTCAGTGTTCGTGTAATTCAAAAACTTTTGTGATACAATGGTAGTATGATTAAAATATTACCATTGTTTTTATTTGCGTGTAGTGAACCCACTGAATATGACAAGCATTTTGATAAGTGGTCAAATAGCTCAGCTTGGAGTGAGGAGTCTCAAATAGAGATCCAGGGTCATAAGATTGACGTAACCTTTCACGGATCAAACAGGACAGTAAAAGAAGATATACAGCATGTCCAGCTAGCTTCTGATCAGTTTTTATCAACCTATTCTAAGAAAGAAATTCAAACCTGTGTTGACAGGGTTCACAATATTGACATCTTCCATGTTCCGTGCAGACTTTTAAACGATGATCGTGTAGAGGGTGAGCTGAAAGATTACCCGTATGACGACGGCAAAGTGTATGTTGGTCTAACATACTCAGAAAAAAGAGGCTCAGACTGGAATCGATCAGATTGGGACTTTGCAGTCGGATATTGTTATGATGACATGGTTAAACTATCAAGCAGGGTTAATTACGAAACTGACACCTGGTGGCGAGAGTTGGCACTTGCACACGAAATGACTCATGTGTGGCAACGTGCCTGTGACCCAATCACCAGTGTGTTGTCTCCTGGAAAAGAAGAAAAGATTGCATTTGACTTTCACGAGAAATATAAAGACACAGCAAAGAGGTTACACGTTCACTATTAGTCTTCAAATTTACAAAGTCTAGCTATACCGTCGTTTACTGTAACATACGTTTGATGTGTAACCCAGTCACCTGAGTTAATATACGTCTTTATATTCTGATCTTCGTCCACCCATATTAATGCCTCAGGAATGTGTGTGTGACCCATAATAAAAACATCTATCCGCGGGTGGTGTCTAAGAATATCGATAATAGATCTTAATTTGTGCTTTTTAATTTGAATCTCGGTCCACCAGCTTGTAAAGTCAAAGCTAAAAGTATACTCTAGAACATTTTGTAGAACTGATAAGAACTTGACAAACAGTTTGTTATGTAACCTGCCCTTGTCATATGCATCGCCATGCTCTATTCGAAATTTTCTACCGTCTTCTTCAAAGTCGTAGCGTCTTAAAAATTGCACGTTGAAAAATTTCTTACCAACCAAGCCTAACAGACTTTCATCATGATTTCCAACTACATAGACGATACGCTTATTTCTATAATCGATCGCGTTAATAATCTCCATGCATCTCTCAGTAAAGACGGGAATCTTAATAAAATCGATGATGTCACCTGCAAGAATGAGTTCGTCGTAATCTTCAGTTTGTAGAAACTTCAGAAGTTTTTCGCTTTTGTAAAACTTTGTTCCAATATGCGTGTCTGAGATAATGACTCTTTTCATTTGAACATATAGCCTTTTAAAGATATTATAATTCTAAATATAGGAGTGTATTGTGCCTGAAGGCCCAGAAGTTAAAAGAATATCTGAAAATTTAGCCGAAAAGATAAGTGGGCGAACTTTAATTAACGTTGAAGTGTTAAGTGGCAGATATCTAAAGAAAGAAATAGACAACTTTTCTGAAGTAAAAACAAAACTACCGATAGAAATTGTTGGAGCTGGTTGTAAAGGTAAATTTATTTATATAATC
>MDSZ01250534.1_pt1 | contig 10533 bp, 7 predicted proteins | sample 811201 | NCBI WGS metagenome assembly MDSZ01 (sample SAMN05326647, study PRJNA326480) | marine metagenome | isolation source: seawater | place: Indian Ocean: North | collected 2010
AACAGGCACGCCAGCTGCCATGGCTTCAACTACATATAGTCCGAAAGCTTCGGGATATCGGGCGGGTACGGAAAAAAGCGTCAGGTTTTTGAGAAACTCCAATTTTTGTACACGAGTTAAGTTGGGACTTATAGAGATGTATTCTGACAGTCCGGCGGCTTCCAGTTTTCTTCGTTGCTCACAAACGAAGGGTTCATCCTCAGAAGTCATACCGCCGGCGATCTGTAATCTCAAACTGGAAAACTTCTCCTGTTTCTTCAATTCGATAAAGGAATCAACCAAAAGATCCAATCCTTTCAGGGGGCACAAGCGAGCGAGATAACCAATGGATGGTGGTGTTGGGCATTCGCTGGCTGGCTGAAAACCTTCAAGGGTGATACCATTCGGGTGATACAGAACTTCCGATTTGGAAAGATTCAGCCGGTCCGCCATTAGATTGCCAAAGTATTTACTCGGTGCAATGCAGCCATCTAATTTGGCGACATCATCGCTCAAAAGCCGCCATGCTTCCGAACGGTATTCCGGAAGCAGCGAATCCAGAAATGCATCCTCACCCTGAAGAAAGCCGAGGACTGGAACTTTCAATTCCCGTTTGAGTACTTTTCCAATACCGGCAAGCATGATCGTGGAAAGTAGAATAACTTCCGGAGTTCCATTCTTCTTAAACCACTGGAGCACTTTGTTGACTTCCTTTACTAAAGGACCGTCTTCTCCCCTGAAGGTCGATAAGGTAATTTCACCCAAATCCTTACTGGAAGTCATCCCACTACGGGCAGCGGCTTTTTTCAACAGCCACTTATTGTCAAAAGCTTTATCGATCCATAAGGGAGTCTTTCGGAAGAGAGAAAATTTGTGCTGCAAGTAGACATTTATACCGCCAAAAAAAATGGGCTCATCACCAGTTGCAGAATCCTCATCCAAAAAATGAGGCAGATAGGTGGGAAGCATTGTTACTTCATGACCTTGAGAAATAAGTTGTTTTGCGAGAGAATTATCCCGCATGCACACCCCACAATAGTAATTGCCAGTTCCCGGTGTTAAAAAAGCAAGCTTCACGAAGAAGCGTGAGCCAAACCGTGCTCGATTGGTTCAGGCAGTTTGGCAAGATCAGACATCGAGTCAAACAACTCCTTGAAGTCCTGGTCGTCAACATTCCCGATCAAGCAATCGGTCAAGGCAGAACGCAGATGATCCCCTCTCTTTACCAAGTCCCCAAAGCTGAATTCTGGATCGTAAAAAGCGTAAACAATCTTACGCATGGTTTCGATGGATGACTGCATCCGTCTTCCATAATTTTCGAAACTTTCCGAAGAGATGCAATCCCCGGATTTCAATGCGGTATCAATTTCATCGGCAAGCATTACACCACTCTTTAAAGCAAGAAATACTCCGGAGGAAAAAACCGGATCCAAAAAACCTAGGGCATCTCCTGCAAGCACCAAACCATCGGTGGAACAATACCGGTTACGGTAGGAATATTCACCAGTAACTCTATACTCTCCCGTTTGAGTTCCTTCGGCTAGATGTTCTTTAATCCACTCGTTATTTTGCACCTCCCGCTGAAAAATTTCCCCATGATCCTTGGTTGATCCATTGAACAAATAATCTCTCTCTGCAACAATTCCAACGCTTACCATGTCACCACTTAAAGGAATGTACCAAAACCATCCTTTGTCAGGTAGGTAGGCAACCGTAGTCGCACCTTCATCCAATCCAGGATCACGTTTGGCTCCTTTGTAATAAGTCCAAAGTGCTACCTTCTTAAGCTCCGGATCACGAACCATCCAGTTTTCCTTGTGAGCGGCAAAACAATCACGACCCGAGGCATCAACCACAATAGGAGCTTTCAGTTCAAGCTCTCCCAAATCTTTGGATGAGACTTTCACCCCTTCCACTTTGTTGTCAGAAGATTTCAATAGCTTCTTGGCTTTTGTTTCCTCCATGACCGATGCACCGTTTTCTCGTGCCTTGTTCATAATCATATGATCGAATTCGGAACGCCAGACTTGCCAAGTGGTGGAGGATGGGTGGTCAAAGTGTTGGAAAAAATAGAAAGGTTGGGAAAGAAAGCCATCTTCCCGAACGAATTGAACGCAGTATTTTCTCGGGTTACCGGACTCCATCAAAGTGTCAACCAAGCCAAGTCTTTCCAGTGGGAAATAGCAGAATGGCATGAGTGATTCTCCAACATGATAACGAGGGAATTTTTCTTTTTCTACAACCAACACATCGTGCCCTTTTTGAGCAAGTAAGGCGGCTGTACTGGAACCTGCTGGTCCTCCTCCAATGACGATAGCGTCGTAGCTTGTTTTTTGGGATATCATTTCAACTTATACATTCAATGCTCAATATCTTAGTTCTCAAGCTCAATTGACTTCAAGTGACGGTAAAATTTCTACGATTCGGGCTATGGTTTGACCGTTAAATCCGGTAATTTCATTGCTTCGACCGTACAACTCGTCGGATTCGACCGCCCCAAAGGCATCAACAATATACTCATCCGGAATAACTTTTAAAAATGCCCGTGGAGAGCTTGAGTATGGTACACGATACTCGTTGAGTAGTCCTCCAAGTGGTTGCTTTGCCTCGACAACCAATGGACGAACTTCCTCGGGTAAATGCTTCAGAGAAATTTCAATTCCGCCATATTCGACAATTCGTTCATCCTCTTTGGTCTTTAAAAGAACCTCCCGAAAATAAGACTTACCATCGCTAGATGATCGAATTGGGAAAACAACCAAGGAGGATTCATGGAAAGCTTCCAGCCTGGAAGTCATGTCTCCATCGTGAATCAATAAACCATGATAGGGCTCGGGAACTTCGTCCGGTGCCAGCTCGGTGAACGAAAGTTTGGGCAAATTCCTAGTCCTTCGCATCAAGCTAAGTGGATATAACAGATCAGGATAAGCAGGCATGGTTAAACATATCGGGAGTCCTGATGTTGTGGCAGGAAAAGATCGTGCAACATGGAATCAACCCTGAGTAGAGCATCCCTAGTCAATCGGTATTCATCCCCTTCCTCAAGCAAATCACCATCCTGCTTCCATTGCTGAAAAAGCAGACCATAACGTTGTTCCAGATTAACCCCGAATTTTTTTTCAAAGTAACTACGGTTTACTTTTCCCAATTTCCATTGCAGAATAAATTCACGAATAAACCTTTCCTCTTCCGTGGTCAACAAAGCCCGCCGAATCACTGGACTCGATGATTCCATGGCATCACAATACTGGTCGAAATGAGTCAGATTCTGATAATGAATCCCACCTAAATGCCCAAAGGAAGCGACCCCAAGTGCGATCATATCCGCACCGGACCACAAACGATCCCGGTAGACGAATTTGGTAGTATCCGGATTTTTGACTGCCGTACAGGTACTAGTAACAGTATAACCAGCTTGTTCCAAACGGGAAAAGGCTTCGGAAACCCACTGACGTTTTTGGGGCCAATCCGCGACTGGTGCGGATAGCCTGCCATTTTCCTTCATGTTCTTGTAAATTGTAGTGTTGAAAGGAACTTCCATTTGATAAATGGTCACACAATCAGGCTCCAACTCCAATGTACGGTCAATACATTCGGTCCAGTTATCATCGGTTTCCTCGAGCATTCCCGCAATCAAATCAATATTGATATTTTCAAAACCTAAATTTTTGGCGTATTCATAAGCTTTGAAAACCTCACCGGACCGATGAGCCCGTCCATTTGTTTCCAAAATGTGGTCATTAAAATTTTCTACTCCCAGACTCAGACGGGTAACGCCAAATTTTTTAATGGCTTCCAATTTTTTTTCGGAAAGCGTGCCGGGTTCGCACTCGAAAGTTACTTCCTCTGCTTCATCCCAGGAAATGATAGATTTCATCTGATCAGTCAACTCAGCGAGTTGTTGTGCCGAAAGATAAGATGGTGTTCCCCCGCCGAAATAAACAAATTTGGGTTTGCGGTTTTTAAGATATGGAGAATCCGCATACTTTTGAAGTTCCTTCATGGTGGCGGATAAATAGCGCCGCACATCATTCGAATTCTTATCAGTGTAAACACGAAAATAACAAAAATGACAACGCTTCCTGCAAAAAGGGACATGATAATAGATACCCAGTGGTGCAACCCCGGGGCTTGGACTTTCCAGCATACTTTCCACGCAGGGAATGTCCTTCTCATTCCAAAATGAAAAGGGCGGATAGTTGGAGACAAAATAATTACCAACTTTGGTCTTTGCCTTGGTATGGCGATCTGGTTTGATCTCGGTTTCCTGCATTACTGCTTTCCTTCTACATTAAATGCATAAACTTTTCCATCCTCGCATCCAACGACAATTTTATCCTTTGTAATCGCGGGGGTGGAAGAAATGGATTCTCCAATTTCATAGGAAACAATTTCTTTTCCGTTCTTCGCCGATAATAAGTACAGCTTCCCATCCATTGACCCAAATACCAAGGTGTCACCTGCCAGCACTGGGGAACTATCCACCCTTCCTTTTGCGGAAAATCTCCATTGTTGCTTTCCAGAGACCCGATCTATCGCATGTAATCCTTTGTCCCGACCACCAATAAAGACGGATTTTTCACTGAGTGCAGGAGAAGAAAAGTAAGGGAAATTCTTTTCCTTATAACTCCACACTTGATTTCCGTTCGTTAGGTCGAATGCCATGACCGCACGGTCCATATTACCAACATAACCGACACCGTCGGCTACAGCGACCGACGCGGCAATCGGAGCTTCGACTTCCAAGGATCGAATTTCCTTGCCCGTTTCCAAGTCGATAACATAGAGCATAGAATCACACCCACCGAAGACGACATACTTTTGATCGAAAATTGTGGGCACCCCATTGACATAGTTTTGGGTTTCGAATTTCCATAGACCCTTTCCCGACTTTGCATCCATGCAATGAACGAAATTGTCATAGCTTCCGACAATGATTACCTCGTCTTTGGAAACCGGTCGAGTGGCTTGGTTGGCTGCTCCCATGATTTCTCCGAGTGTTTCATACTTCCAGAGCAATTTTCCCGAATCGGCACTTAAAGCGTAAAGGAAACTATCGGTAGAACCAGCATACACTTTTCCTTGATAGATTAGTGGTGGGGCTTCGATCGCCATTTCCGTCTTGAAGTTCCACTTTTCCTTTCCGCTTTCAATATCAATTGCATGAAGCACCCCGAGATCGGAACCAATATAGGCAATTCCCTCTGAAATTACCACGGATGATTTGAGGTACTCTCCCGTTTCAAAAATCCAATCCAATGTAAGTTTTGTTCCGAGGATAGATTTGGAGACTCCTTGCAAGGCGGCATTTCCTCGATGTCGTGGCCAATCAAAGGTATCATCTTTCTGGGACTGATCCGTCGCCAACAAATCACTGGTAACCATCGATAAGAAAACACTTCCGGTGCAAACTATTCGATGGAATAAGGTCATAAATTTAAACTGCCTCGGAAAAATCCGTATCGCAAACTTCCGGGTTTAAAAGTTGGGAATAAAGTTTTTCAAAAATTGATGCATCCATCGGCCGGGGATTGAATGTAGCTGTCCATTGCTTGGATGCATTCTGGGCAAGATTGGGAATTTCAGAATGGGTAAACCCAAGTTCACTCAAGGATTTTGGGAATTCGGCTAGCATGAGTAGTTCTTTCACTCTGCCGATTAATTTTTTTGATGCATCGTGATCGGATGTATCCGAATCCACTAGTTTGATGATTCGGGCCAAGTTTGCATAGACCGATCGAACACTTTGTTCTTCTGAGTTATAAGCCATAACAATCGGCAAAGATAAACCAACTGCAATCCCATGCACGACCCCCCTGCTTGCGGTTAAGGGGTTTGCCATAGAATGTGCGGCACCAAGCATACTTCTTTCAATTGCTGCCCCAGCATGCGACGCACCCAGTAGCATATTTCCACGGGCTTCAATATTTTCAGGGTCTGAAAATACTGCTGGTAGATTTCCTTCTATCAATTTGAATGCTTCACTTGAATGTCTGGAGGATCCGGGATTGCTCTTAGTGCATACCGCAGATTCCAAGGCATGAGCTAATGCGTCGATGCCAGTACATGCCGTTACGCGTTGAGGTTGTGAAAGGGTGAGGATTGGATCCAGAATGGTAACTTTCGGCAAAGCCTTTGAATCTCCACATGCCATTTTCATGTGGGTCTCGTCATCCGAAATCAAAGCAAAAGACTGACACTCACTACCAGTTCCTGCGGTGGTAGGAATCGCAATCAAAGGGAGCATTGACTGGTTTGCTTTTCCCACGCCCCAGTAATCCGCCATTTTTCCTCCATTTGTAAGTAAGAAGTTACACCCTTTTGCCGTGTCCATCGAACTACCACCACCCAGACCAACAATCAGGTTAATCTCGGTAGAACGAGCGAATTCAGCACACGCCCGAACGCTTGAGTCCGTGGGATTTTCAATTGAACGATCAAAGAGTTTTGTCTCCAGTCCCGAGCGAGTAAGATAATCGAGTGCTCGTTCTGCATGGCCCGCCTTTGCTAATCCGCTGTCGGTGACTAGTAACGCCCGATCACCCAGTTCCTTCGCCACCTCTCCAAGCTTAGATATGGAATCCGGGCCAAAAATTACTTCTTGGTCGGAAAGATTGCCTTCGGCAAAAAAAGGTATCCCAATGGATCCCTCCGAGGCTTTGATTTCCATATTAAAACGAAGATGAACCCTATGCAGCAATTCCTATGGAGCGACGCTTGTAAAGAAATTCGAACATATTTCCTTCATGGGGTTGATCCCAAGAAATTTTCATTGTGGAAATTGGTCCGATATTCAATCGTTCGACATTGCTGGCTGCCAACAACTGATTTTTAAAGTTCTCATTTTTTGTAATCGCGGTAACCACCAGAGTCGGTCCAATTGCCGATAGCATTCGGTCTTGGTCGACTTGAACAACACTTGCGTAGGGACACAAAAATTCCCGATTCGAAAGAGCGTGATCCATAGATTCACAGTATGCGATAGTTGGACGCAAATATGTGCCACCTTCGGTTTGAACCAGTCTGGGACCATCGCGATAGGGCGCGGTTGAATCAATCGCTCCCTTTTCAGCAAAGTCGGACTCTAGAGTTTGGTCAATCCATTCGCCCATCTTTGGGTTGGCGAATCCAGAAAGTACCGCATCCGGATCAGCTGCCGGAAGAGGTTTGAGCGGTCCCAATCGCTGACCCAAGGCATCAGCAATTTCCTTAGCATATTTCGGAACAATCACTGCAGATGCGTTAACGCAACTTCTTCCGCCGTTGTCCGAAATGGAAGACACCATAATATCCAGATAGTCCCGCCAATTTTCAATTTCATCATCTCCAATTAAAATTTTGCTAAATCCAGGACCATGAACTTGGACCCCCGGATCACCCGCGTACAAATCGGTAGTGGATTTATCACCGAAAATCAATGCACGCCCACAATGCTTTAAGATGTCTCCCGCACCCTCATGATCCGTGGGATAAAAACCAAAAGCTTCTTTCGGACAACCTGCGGCAATGAAAGCTTGGATCAAACGATATGGAGTCCAAGGTTCTTCCCTTCCTGGTTTCATGATAATCGGAATTTTCAAAGCTATCGAAGGCAGCCACAGAGAATTTACTGCAGGGGAATTGCTCGGCATGACCAACCCGAGTGCATGAGTAGTTGGAAAGAAACATACAGGAGATCCGCCATGCTCCCCATATCCTTTATCCAATACGGAAAGGTCAATCCCCCTTGTCAAACCATTGAGAATCAATTCCAAGTGGGTAAGAGCATAATTGATCTTATCCATATTTCTTTGCACCATCACGTGAGGAAGTCCGCTTGTTGATGAAAGCGTCTCCAAGTAATCATTGGCGCTTTGCATCGCTCCACCTTCCCCAATTGGCAAATCCGCTTTCAGAAATAATTCACCCGCTTTGGCACTTATATCAATCAACTCACGAGTGGAAAATTTTCGCAATGCTTCTCTGGCATGATCAATCGATTTCAGGTCGCGCCTTATGACTCCAGCATTAACCTGACTAAGTGTAGCTTTCACTGATCCGTCTCGATAATCTTTGACTTCAGAGTCACTAAGGCTTCTGTAGGGCTTACCAAAACGTAAGCATGGAATGTGTGGAACGCTCATAATTAATATACTCCTTCTACGATTTTCTTTTCCATTGCACCAAAAGGTCGGACTTCAGCCACCCCATCCCAGGGCGCCTCATCCCAAGGCCTGCGTCTAAGCGCCTCGTCTCTCTCTAAAAAACGCGGCATAAAAAATTCTTTAGTTAAAGTGGTTAGTTCTACCCTGCCCCATGTGTCATAATCAACTGGCTTATTGGATTCCGGATTAATTACCCGTAAAACTGCCCTTGGCTGGGGTGCGTAGTAAGCGATGGAATAATCGTTCTCGGCACTGATAGGTCGGTGTCTGGCCAAGCCCATCAGGGTGTTTCCATAGGTGGGGACAAAACCAATTTTTCCATTTTCGCAAACTTCTTCCACCAGAAAACGGGCATACTGCTTGTCCATCGTAGTGCCTCCACAAAAGACCCCCTTGATGCCTGCTCTCACCAAGTCCTTTCGTTCAGCGAGTGCTTCGAGCAATTTAGGAGTAGTGAAAAGCGCACTGACTTCACGGTGTTTGAGGATAGTCAACGCTTGATCAACTACATGGTCCATGTAAGCCCTTGCTTGATCAAATTGTTTGCCCGCGATCAGCCTCTTAACCCAACGGGGGTCTAAATCAACGAAGTAACACGAGCAACCCCTGACATTTGCAAGATGCTCGATTGCCAGTCTTAATCTTCTGGGACCAGTGGGACCGACCATCATCCAGTAATGATTACGGGGAAATTTCTCGTCGCTTAAAGTATCTGAGAATGCGGTGTAATCAATTTTGAAGTCGTCCCAGCCTATTCTTTGTTTTGGCATTCCCGTGGTGCCACCAGTTTCAAATATGTTAAATGGTCGGTCCTGATATGCTTTGGGCACCCATACTTTATTCGGTAAGTCTCGCAACCACTCGTCTTGAAAATTAGGAAATTTGTCGCAGAGGTCATTAAAGGTCTTGATCTCTTCAACTGGATTCCATGTTTGTTCTTTAGCCCAATCCAACCAGAAGGGACTACCAGTTTCTGGCGAAAAATGCCACTTTATGATTTCTGCAACATGAGCGTCCAGCTCATCTGCAGCCTTTTGGATTTGTTCTTCTTTAGACATGGGATAAATCAGTAAATCTTAATTTCAGTAATTCACAATTCACCCCGGTTCGGGAAAAATTTTTCCAGGGTTTGATCGGATGGGGGCTTGGTAAAAAGTGAGACCACAACCAAAACAACTGCTGAAACAAGGAAACAGATTGCTGCTGGAACAATTCCAGGGCCAACCATATACTCGCCCCCGTAACCGGATAGATGAAAATAATAGAGCCAGGTAATGACTGCAGCTACGATACTGGCAATTACCCCATGCTTGGTCGTTCTCTTCCAATAAAGTGCAGCAAAGATAACCGGGAATAAGGCCGAAAAGCCACTGAAGCACCAAATTGCTAAATCGAACACATTGGCATTTTTAGCCATCATTGCGAGGACATAGGTTAAGGCAACAATTGCCACGATAAAGCACCTAGCAATAAAAATGATTTGCTTGTCAGAATACTTTTTCTCCCCTGCCCGGTGTAGAATAATGTCATTGGTAAATATCGTGCCAAGACATAGAAATTGAGAATCCAGAGAGGACATGATTGCAGCTAGCACTCCTGCGGTCAGAAGACCAATTAAGATAGGGTCACCTACCAAAAGATTCAACATAGCGGAAAGTACGGCGGGTGGAGGAATACCAGATGGCAAAAGACCACTTGCCCATGCCCCAACGAGAACGCATGGGACCCAAACAATCATAATGCATAACGGATGAGCAATCACCGTAAGTCTAAAAGATTTAGCACTACGAGCTGTAAGCCAATGCTGGAAGAGGTGGGGAAACATACCAACACTTAGAGGAATGAACAAATAGGTGACGAATGTAATGAATGGTATTCCAAGTTCGCGCTCAAATGAAACGAGTTCGCCGGTTTTGGGTAATTTTTTCTTAAATTCAACTTTTACCGGTTCACGCCAAAAATGAGGTCTTTGATTCGTAAGGTTTGAATTGTCCGATTCAACTACTCGGCCAATCAGCTTAGGTGGATCATTCCGAACCAGTTGTGCAGATTGCTTATCAAATCGAAAATCTTGAACGACCGCTCCTTTGTCGTCAAATCGGGCAGGAACTTTACCAGCGTTTTCGATACCACCTAAGGCATTGATAATAAAGATGAAAGCCACCAACCCCATTATCATGAAAACCAAGGTTTGAAAGGTATTCGCAAATGCTGCGCCTCTGGAGCCTCCCATGAATACATAGCTCAAAACCACTGCCGAGACCACCAAGCCGGTGAGCCAGGGTGGAACTCCACCAAGCCACTGGGGAGCCGAAGGATTGGTAAATAAATCAGGAAAAGCACCAGCAGTAACAGGCTCAATCGTCTTTCCCGCTCCAATGATGCCAATTAATAGATACGGAATAACCAA
>MDSZ01046589.1_pt1 | contig 10532 bp, 7 predicted proteins | sample 811201 | NCBI WGS metagenome assembly MDSZ01 (sample SAMN05326647, study PRJNA326480) | marine metagenome | isolation source: seawater | place: Indian Ocean: North | collected 2010
ATTTTCTTGCTTCGCTAATTATATTCACATGACCATGATGAAAAACATCAGCAGACATCCCAATATAAACTTTTTTCATGAGTTATATTTTTACTCCTTTCCAAATTAAATAAATTTTTTTTTTAATGTTATTTTTTATATCTCTTAAAAATGAAATTTTTTTATCTTTAAATTCATTAGAGTTATACAAATTTTTATTTGAAGTTCTTAAAGGTTGTTTCCAGTTACCATATGCAAATGATAAATATTCCTCTGGCATATTTGGACAATTAAATTGTCTTCCTAAAAAATTAATTTTACTAAAACTATTTAAAAACTTTGATGGAACAGAAAATTCTCTTCTCCAATACACATCTTTTTTTTTTGAGTAATTCCAAGAAAATATTGTGTATCCAGTAACCTCCTCTGGATATTCACCCATAAAATCTATTTTTGAGTCGTTTTTAATTTTATTTATATTTAAAATTTTAAAACCAGATTCTGATAATTTTTCGACCACATTATCAATTTTATTTAAAAATTCTTCTGCAAAAACACTTATTTCTATATCCCAATCCCATTTAATTAAATTTTGATCTCTGATTGCTCCTAAAAGAATTCCTGTTTGAAGAAAATAATTTACATTTAAATCATCTAAAATATTACAAATTTTTAAAAATTCATATTTTCTTATTCTTAATTCTTCATCTGTTCTGTCTCTAACTTTTAAGTCCATTTATTTATATATCTAGTAATAATATTTATTTTATTCAATTTTTACACAGAAAAATATCTAGATCTTATTTAAATCTAAGATTTTGTCACAATATGGTAAAATTGTTTCTCTATGTGAAATTATTATAATCGTAATTCTATTTTTATATTTATTTAATAAACTTAAAATCTTTGATTCAGTTTCAAAATCAAGAGCACTTGTTGCTTCATCTAAAATTAAAATTTCTGGAAAAATATACAAAGCTCTTGCTAAACCAAGTCTTTGTTTTTGACCACCTGACAATTTTGCTCCATTATCACCTACAAAACTATCAATTTTATCAGGCAAGCTATTTATAATTTCATTTAAACCTGTCTCATTTATTATTTCATAAATTTTATTTTTATCAATCAAGTTATCTTTTATTCCAAAAGCTATGTTGTTTTTTATTGTATCATCAAATAAATATGTTTCTTGTGGAACATAACCAATCTTTTTTTGCCAACTATTTTTAATATTATTTAAATTAGTATCATCAATGAATATTTCACCACTATCTGGTTTTAAAATACCCATTAAAATATCAATTAAGGTGCTCTTACCTGATCCACTTTTTCCAACTATCCCAAGAGTACTATTTTTTTTTATATCGAAGTTGAAATTATTAAATATTTCTTGATTAGAAGATTTGTATTTGAATGAGATATTTTTGAAAGTTATGTTATTTTCAAATTTTATTAGTTGTGACTCTTGATCTCTTTCCACTAAATATTCTTTATTCTTTATAAAATCTGAATTTTCCTCAATTAAATTTTCTAGCGCTGGAGTAGCAAACCTTAGAGACTGTAATATATTTAAAATTTTGTTTAAACTTGGAAGTAATTTATAAGCAGACACAACAAAAATACCAATTGTTGGAATAAGACTACTTAAATTATCATTATATTTTAAGCCATAAATAAGTAAAAAGGAAATCACTAAAACTGCAAAAAACTCTATCCAGATTCTTGGCAGTTTCTGAAAAATTTCTTGATTTGCTTTAGAAAAGATTTCGTCAGAACTAACTTTTTTATAAATATCTGAAAAGACCCTTTCCTTGTTAAGAACTTTTATTAATTTAAAACTCCGGAAAGTTTCTATTAAGTGCTTATTTATTAATTTTAAATTTTTTTGTCTTATTATTCCAAATGTATAATTATACTTTTTGGTCAAATTCTGAGTAATCGCTCCAGTAAATATCAAAAAAATAATTGAAATTAATGAAATAATAGGTTCAATAATTATTAACATTGCGCTAATAAATATAATCATTAATAACTCCGAAATAACGAACAATATTCCAGTCAAAAGTTTTGAGGTAAATTCATGAGTTGAGCTATGAATATCTCTTAAAAGTGTAGCAGAATTTTTATTCATCATATACTCCCATGGACTCTTAATATATTTAAAATACATTTCGTTTGTTATCCTGATATGAATTTTCGATATACTTTTTGCCTGGACAAAAGCTGTAAAAGTTAAAACTATCGATTTAATCAAATTAGCAAATATTATAAAACTAAGAATTATCAAAATAAGAAAGTTTTTGTCTTCAACATTAAAATATAATAAAAATGTTTTTAAATACTGATTATTTTGATAATAAGCCTCATCTACGATTAAATTTAAAAAAGGTAAAATCAAACCAATACCCACCATTTCAAGAAATGAGCTTATTGAAATTAAAACTAATATAAATAAAAGAGTTATTTTTTCATTTAGCTTTATTAAACTTAAAATATTTTTAAATGTTTTCACTTTTAATTAATTTTTATATAAATAAATTAATCTTGAAGATATTTGTTTAATTTTGACTTTATTAAATCTTCTTAATGTTTTTTTCAGATTTTTGGAGATCTGATCAATTTCAATTTTTTTTATTGGTGGAAACTTATATTTGGATCTATCAAAATAATAATTCCTATCAATTAATAAAAGCTTCTTAATTGGAATTTTTTCTCTCACATCTTTATACTTTCCAAATATTTTTAAATTATTAAGATTGTTATTTTCACTAACTTTTCCATTATCTAATTTTTCCCATTCATCTACTATTCTATCAACAGATAATTTATTTTCTAAATTAATAAATCTTTTTAATAATTTTTTTTTAAACTTAACAGAATTGATTTCTATAGGAATTTTATTTTTTATAATTATATTTTTTAATTCACTTATAAAATTTTTTTCATTAAATATCTGTTTAGAAAAAGAATTAGGAAATTTTCTTTCATGACGAGATTTTAAAGGTCTATATGCAATTGTAGGTACCTTGGATGCAAAAGACTCTATCCCACTTGTACAACTATTATGCATAACTAGAGATGATTTTCTAATCCATTTACCTACCGATCCTTCTTGTATTACAAAAATATTCTTATAATTTCCTATAATAACTTTCCAAGCCTTCACACTTTCTGTTGGATGAGGCCTTATCACAAAATTTATTCTTGGAAATTTTTTAGATAGTATGCGTATTAATTTTACAAACTTAGCATTAAGTCTTATTTGATAAGATTGAAATTCGTAATTATCATACTCATCAGCACCTCTCTCAAAATATTGATTTATTCTAGAAAGTTCTACATCTTGCCAAATTGTTTGTTGATGAACCATTGCACCAAAATTGGAAGTTAATAAAACAAATTTACGTTTACTAGGATAGTTGAATAATTTTTGGTTTTTGTAATAGTTCTTAAATTCATCTCTCCAATAGTCAACTCTTGGATTACCTGTTGACACAAACGCAGACTTATATTTTTTAAAATTTTTAATTAAATTTTTATAATCATGAGCACCCCATGTGAAAATCTTATCAGTTAATTTAATTGTTTTTTCAGAATATCTTTGATTCATAAAAATATCGTATTTATTATCTATGAAACCTCCTTCTTCATCTAATGATGTTATTATACAATCGTTTTTTCTATAGTTTGAAAGTTGATTAATTCTATCTTTAGTTGGGGTTATACTTTTTTCAAGAATGATTCCTGGTTTAAGAATTTTTTTTTCCGCTAAAGTCAAAGTCAAAGGATGAGACCCCAAAAAAACCTTATGACCTCTTTCTGCTGCAGCCATTGCTAGCAACATACGTGACTCCAATTCTCTGCTTTTTATCTCAATTTTTATGTATATGTTCATTGTTTAAATAAACTTCTCTTAAGAATATTTCTAAATTAATTATCTGAAATACCTGATATAGTTTTGTTTTCTCACCATTCAGAACTTTTTTATACATATTTCTTACAACTTCTTTTAACTCTTTATTTTTAATTTTCTTTAATAAAATAGACTCATCAACATTGAAATACTTTAGGTATAATTTTTGAAAATTATCTGATTTAATTAAATTCTTATCGTAAGAATTATCAAAAAGATCTTTTTTTAAAAAAGATCTTCTAAAAAATCTATAAGGTGTTGTTAATATTCTTAATAAAACACTTTTATAGTAATAAGTTCTTGGAATAAAATCATTGAAATAGCTCCAACCAAGCTCATTTTTAAAGTATCTGAAATGTAATCCTTTTGGAAAAAAAACTTCTCTAAAGCCTATGTTTAATTTTAACATAAAATTACACAATGGAGCTACAAATGGTGGATCAATTACAATACTTTTATGATTTGTGGTTTTATTGTTATGAAATTTATTATTAAAAACTCCTCTGCTAAGGCTAATTAACCTGGCGTATTTTTGGATTTTTTTATTAGAAAGTTTTAAATTATTTTTTATTCTTTTATAGTCCTCCTCTTTAAGAAAATTCTTCAAATTTACCTCTGATAAATAATCAATATATTTTTGAAAAAAAGAGTCTGGTAAATTTTCAACTTTTTCATCAAATTCAGGTAAATAAGGTTTTACTGAATTTATAGCTAAATATGATAAATATTCTTTTTGATTTGATGCTAATTTTCCTTTTATAGAAAAAACCTTTTCAAGTATTTTTGGTATAAATGAAAACTTAAGGAGTGAAATATAGCTTTTAGTTGATAAAAATCTAAATATATAACCTTGTTTAATATTCATAATAATTCTTGTTAATTTATGCATTCCAAAAATTGGAAAAACTGATGGAAAAATTTGATAATTTTGACCAAAAGCACTACCTCCGAACATTATAAATTTTTCAGTTTTAAAAAAATCAAGATAATGAATGTTGTCAATTGGATATATTCCAATATTTTTTTTCATATCTATATCTGAATTTAATTTATATTTACTCCACCATTCCTCAGGAGATTTATTGTATTCACCAAAAATATAATTAATAGGTACATCAATTTTGTCTGATAGAATTTTTGCATTATCTGCAATCCACTGATCTTTGGTTAAATGAAAAGCTGTATTATGTCCTATTTTTTTACAAGCTATTGTTACTACTGTAGAATCTATTCCAGCTGATAAATTAGAAAATAATTTAAATTCTTTATATTTACCACGATAAAATTTAATAACACTTTCTAAATAAAACTTAAAATCTAAATCTAATTCTTTAAAACCTCTTTTATCTGTACAATAATCGTTAACTAATAAATGGTAATCTAATTTATAATTTAAATTTTTTTTTACAATTAAATTGAAACCACTTGGTAATCTATTTACACCGTTTATTATTGATTTAAATGAACTTCTTGTATTAAAATTTCTAAAAACAAAGTCAGCAATTTCAAAATCATTTAAATCATTATTATGAAGTCTTTTAGCTAAGTCTATTTCTTGAAGACAAATAAATAACTTATTATCTTTTGTTCCATAGAAAACTCCAGGTGATTCTAAACTATTAAAAAAATAAATATTTTTATCAAAATCAATTAAAATTAAATGACAAGATCCAATAATATTATTTATCTTTATCTTTAAATCTTGAATATTATCAATAGAATCTTTCAAATAATCTAAACTATCTTGTTTTGATAAGAATTTCTTATTTGAAAAAATTGATAAAAATTCTCCATATATAATAAGTTCATTATTATTTTTAATTAATTGAATGCAGTCACTATAATCTATTTTAAGATTATTATTTTTATCTATTTCTAAATTCATCAGAATTTAAATATATCTTCAACACTATTGATTTGTTTTCTATCTATAAAAGTAAAATAAAATAAATTAGCTACAATTTTATTGTATTTAATAAAATTTTCATTTGAATGAGATTGATTCCATATTTTCTCTTTTGGCTCTGGTAAATCTCTCAGAGGCAAAGAATTTAAAGCTTTATCTGAAATACCTGAAATCCAATCAGTTATATAATTTGAAAGCCCAGTACCAACTGTAAATTGCTCTTTTGGCCTCCACGCAATTTCATTTGGTAAGAATTTTTCTGACATTTTTCTTAGTATATATTTTAAAATTCCAGATTTGTTTCTTAGATTTATATTTATTGAAGACGCATATTCAAAAAAAATATGATCTAAAAAAGGTACTCTTGCTTCTATACTGTGTGCCATGGTAATTTTATCTAATCTCTTCAATTGTAGCCTATAAAGGCCTCCAAAATAATGTCTTTTATACTCATCAATTAATTGCACTTTACTTTTATCTTTAAAAAAACCGGGATAACCTCCAAAAAGTTCGTCAGCACCTTCTCCACAAAGTATAACTTTGTTATATTTTTTTACTTCTTTCATTAGTAAATAAGTTGCGAGTGAAGACTCAAATATTCTCGGTTCTGAAACCTCAAGTGAACGCATTACCTTTGGAATAGTGGTAAAAATGTCATCAAAATTTAAATAAACATTCTTTTGGATTGAATTAAAAACTTTTTTTGAAGTTAAATCTGTAGCCTCAAATTCGTTTAGACCTTTTTCTTTATTACCAAATGTAAAACTATTAAATTTTCTAGTATAATTTTTTTTACCAAAATATCCTACTATATTTGAATCTACTCCACCTGAAAGCATGAGCCCAACCGGTACGTCGGATCTTAAGTGAATTTGAGTTGCCTCATCAAGTTTTTTTTCTAGATTATAAATTACATTATTTTCATTATCATTATTTTCTATTAGAGAAGTGCTCCAATATTTAAAGGTTTTTTTGTTTATGTCATTTTTAGTGATATTTACGACAGAATATGTTCCTGGTTCTTGTTCCATAATTTCATTCACATGTGTTTCTAAATTCATGAAGAAATAATTATGAGGAAACATTTTCTTAATATTTGGGCTTGCTTTAATTGAATTACACTCCAAAATAGTTTTGATTTCTGAGGAAAATATAAATTTATTTTTATAATAACTATAATACAGAGGTTTAATTCCCAACCTATCTCTTGCAATAAAAATTATAGATTTGCTTGCATCATAAATTGCAAAAGAGAACATACCTCTCAACTTATGTATAAAATCAAAAGAATATAGTTCGTAAAGCTTTAAAATACACTCAACGTCGGAATTTGTTTTAAAATTTACTTTTTCTTTTAATTCCTCTTTAAGTTCAATAAAATTATAAATTTCTCCATTACAAACTAGATGAATGTCACCTTTTTGATTTGAAATAGGTTGACTTCCTGTTTCTAAATCAATAATTGAAAGTCGTGTCATTCCAATAATAACATTATTGTCTTTAATATAACCTCTATCATCTGGACCTCTATGATGCAGAGAGTCTAAAGCTGATTTTTCAAAATTTTCTTGATCTATATTAATAGATCCAAATATTCCACACATTTATTAAAATTTTTTAATTTTCTTTTTTAATTTATTTAAATTAAGTATCAAATGGTTTTTGTTTATTAAAGATACATCGTTTGGCCCTTTTCCAAAACGATTTGATTTAATCAAAAAAAGTTTTACTTCATTAATATTTTTACCGATTTTTATTTCAAATTCTTTTTTATACAAATTATAAATTTCCGAAAAATTTTTTCCACTTGATGAAAGTTCAAACAAACTATTGTTTAGCTGTCTCATATTTTTTTTACTGTTTAATGAAATTATATAGTTCTGTAAATAAGTTAGAAATAACTTGTCAAATTTTTGATCAAGAATATCTATTTTACAAAATCTAATATTTTGGATTATATATTCAATTACATTAATTAACTCTTTATACTCATTAAAATAGAAATAATTATCCCTTATTATAAGCTTTGCATCAAAAGAATTGCTATTTACTGTTTTTTTAATACCTTCAAAAAAGTAAGTGGAATAGTTAATTAATTTACTACAAAGATTTTGTGCATATTCTATCAAATAAATATTTTGCTTATGTGGAAAATAAGAACTTCTACCATAAAACTCTTTTTTGAATGATACAATTTTATTATTCTCATTATGAAGAATAGTAATATCTTGAAGAATTCTCGACCATTTTAGTACTATTAGATTTAAATCATTTATATATGATAGATAAAACTCATATTCAGAGATTAATCGATGGGAATTAGATAAATTACTTTTAAATTTTAAATTTTTAGAAAGTTCTTTATAATCAATGTTTATAGAAGAGCCACTAAGACCTGATGAACCTAGCGGACATTCATTTATGAAATCTTTAAAATCAATTATCTTATCCAAATAGTTGAAAAAGGCCAATATATTACTGTTAAAATAATGATTAACTGTAATAAATGTTGAAAATTGATGCTGAGTATAGAAAGGCAATAATTGTTTATCATTTGAAAATTTATTAATTAATTTTTGTAACAAATTAGTTTGATCTTTCAAATTTGCTATCAACTTTTTTTTAAGCAAAACTTTATAAATTGTTGCTTCAAGATCATTTCTTGATCTACCAGTATGCATTTTTCCTGAAAGATGAGGGCCAATTTTTTTTGTTAAATATCTTTCATATTCAAAATAATAGCCTCGATTAAAAAATTTTTTGAATAATGGCTTAAATTTTTTTTTTTTTAAATCTAAACAAGCTTTTTTAATTTTCAAATATTCAATTTGATTATAAGTTTTATTTTTTTTTAAAAATTTACAATAGATAATATTTATAATATTTAGCTCGTTAAAATAGTCGTAAAGATAATTTTTATTTGATTTATAAAGAGAAGATAAAATAACTTTTTTATTGTTCATATATATACTTAATTTTTGATTTTATAAAACTCTCTTTTTTTGATAATTTCTTGATCGTTCTAGATTTTAAAATTACATGACCAATTCTATCCTGAAAATTATACATAATTTTAGAGAATGATTTTAATTTGTCACGATAAATTTTTTTTTCCAAAATCAAATCATTTATACTATTTACCATGCTTACTTTTTTAATCTTTTTTGACTTATTTGGTATTAAAAAAAATATCTTATAAAAATTTGTATTTTTAATTTTCTTAATATGTGAATTTTTTTTAAAAATCAAATCTAAATAAAAATTAATCAGATCTATTTTAAAACAATATTTTATTAAAATTGGAATAAAACCTCCTGCTAAACGTGGATTAATCTCAATTATTTGAATGTCTAAATTTTTATCTATTTTAAATTCAATGTGAAGAAAAGTTAAATTAAAATTAAATTTTTTTATTTTTTTTAAAATTTTATTTTCTATATATTTCAGATGATTTTGATTATCAGGAGATATCAAATGTCCTGACTCCACAAAATGTTCAGTATCATTTATAAATTTTTTGATTATTTGACTAAAGATTATTTTTTTATTAAAAAAAAGAATTTCTAAAGAATATTCTTCTCCTTTTACAAATTCGTCGACCAAAATATCATTAACTTTTGATTTTTTTATTAAATTTATTTTTTTAATTAATTGATCTTTGTTGTATATTTTATAAACATTTATGCTTCCTGTTCCAGAATTTGGCTTTACTATACACGGATAATTTATTGAATTTATTTTTTTTTGGGAATATAAAAAATAATATCTATTAACTAGATTATACTTTTTCATTTTATTTAAACATTTAAATTTATTTTTTAAAACTTCAAAATTTTTCAAATTTTCATAACTTATTTTCATCAATTTATTTAGTTTGTTTGAAGTCAAAATATAATTATCTGAAGTTGATAATATAAATTTTATTTTTGAGGTTTTATTTAAATTTCTTAAATATTTAAAAATTTTAGATACATCATCTGTATTTATAACTTTATAATATTTTTTTTCTAACCAAGAATATTTTTTTGGTTTTCTAACCAAAAAAATAAATTCTAATTTTTTTTTTTTACAAAGTTTATAATAATATTCACCAGTACCACTTGTATTGCTTTCTATAAAAACTATCATCTTATAAAGTTTCTATTATTCCAATTGAAATAACTAAATTTTTTATAATCTTCATTAATTGCTTTTTTCTTTTTTGGACTAAACTTTTTATTACTTAATAGTTTATTTTTCTTCATCCATTGAAGATTAAATAAAGTATTTGAATACCTTTCACCTGTTTCTGGAAAAATAGATAATATATTTTTGTTTTTATATTTTTTATTTAAATATTGGGATACCAAATGTACCGCACCAACGCACGGACTTGAGTCAAATCCACATGATTTGTAAAGTCTAATTGCAGAAGTATAAGCTTCCTTATCAGAAACCCAATAAATATAAGAAAAATAAGAATATTTTACGTTTTTAGGATAAACACTGCTTCCTGGACCCCTAAGCATTCTTTTTCCTACAGAATTTCCAAAAATGATACTATTCACAGAATCCACACCTATAAGCTTAACTTTTGGATTAAAATTTTTAATTATTTTATAAAATCCAGCAGAAGAGCCACCTGATCCAACTGAACAAACTAAATAATCTATTTTTTTTAAGTCCATAGATTTAGATAAATAATTTTTTAATTTACTATAAGAATTGATGTTATCTGAATTATCATATTGTCTA
>MDSZ01014052.1_pt1 | contig 10531 bp, 4 predicted proteins | sample 811201 | NCBI WGS metagenome assembly MDSZ01 (sample SAMN05326647, study PRJNA326480) | marine metagenome | isolation source: seawater | place: Indian Ocean: North | collected 2010
AGGAAGAAGAAAAGGCTAGAATTGCAGCCGAAGAAGAGGAAGCGCGAATTCGAGCGGAGGAAGAAGAAAAGGCTAGAATTGAAGCTGAGTTGCAAGCTGCCGAAAAATTGAGAGCGGATGAAGAGACGGCAGCCGTGAAGATGGCCGAAGCAGCGAGAATCGCCGAGGAAGAGAAGGAAAAAGAAGCCGCGGCTGCAGAAGCGAAAGAGACGCAGGAGCATGAAGCTGAAGCTGAAGCTAAGAAATCTAAACGAGAAGAGATTGAAGAAATTGCCGCGGAAACGGTGAAACTTGAAAAAGCACGCGCAGAGAAAGCTGCGGCTAAAATTGCCATGGCGGGTCACTTTGCGCGCATGAAGAAGAATGAAAACGAAAAGGCAACGAGATCTGGTGCGGTCGCGGAAATGCGAGTGTACGATTACACAATAACTGGTGATGAAGCTCCAGGGTCGAAGGAAGAAAATTTTGAGAACAAGCCCCCCACTCCACCGTCGCAAACTCAATCCAGCGGCAACTCAAAAGAAGCCTCTCCAGAAGCTCCCGAAGTACAAACGAAAGTTTACGAAGAAACTATGCCGAATTCAGATAACATCCAACTTTTCAAGTGCGTGACTACTCAAAGGTTAAAATTTGAAGTCGAATATGCTTTGAAAAGAGGCACGAGTGATAACGTGTATTCCATCGAAGGCACAGAAAAAACTGCTTTGATTGACGTTCCAGATAAAGCATTTGCGGAGAACTTGTTCGGTAAGAACAAGCACTCGTCCTCGGATTTCTTGATTTTGCAACACATATCACCGAAACGTTTGGATTCTATTTCCGCCTTGTTAGAAAACCGATCAGATAAGCTCCCACCTATTGAGATTGTCGTCACGAACCCGGGGGCGAGAGTTATCTACGATGCGTTGAAGCCACCAGACGGAGTCACCCCCGGTAGTAACGAACGACTCATCGCCGCGTGGAAACGACCATCGGAGTTGAGTGGCAAACCGAAGTTGCGCGCGCGTTTACGCATCATTCGTGGAAGCGAAGAAAAGTTAGATTTAGGTGGAGGAAGAACGTTAACGTTCATGCCGTGTTCCACGCCGAGATGGCCGGATGTCTTTTGCACGCGAGACTCAAAATCTGGGATTGTCTTCACCTCGAAATTTTACTCCGCACACACCGCCAACGAGCAAACAGACGAGAACAACAATCACGTGGAGACGTACGATTCCGGCGGGTTGGATTCTTTCCAAGAAGATTGGAGATACTTTTACGACTGTATGGTCGCGCCTATGGCGACGCAAGCCAGCACTGCACTCTTCAAGCTCAAGGCTTTGGCGTACAATTCGCCGTATAAACAACCGCGTTTGGCTCCGTGTCATGGTCCAGTTCTTTTGAACTCTTCTCCCGAGCTCATGCGCGAATACGACGAATGGACGGACAAACAGTTGAAACAAATCAATAACGTTTCTGTGGCTGTCATTTACGCCAGCGCTTATGGGAACACCTCTGCAATGGCGCAAGCCATCGCGAGAGGCATCACTAAAGCTGGTGTTGGGGTTGAAATGGTCAACTGTGAACTCACCAGCGCGGATGAAATCCAAGAGTTGGCCAAAACTGTCGGTGGTTTCTGTCTTGGTTCACCAACATTAGGTGGACACGTTCCAACTCCAGTCACAGATGCCATGGGTCAAATAGTGAAAAAGTACGACACCGATAAACCAGCGGGAGTTTTTGGCTCCTTCGGTTGGTCCGGCGAAGCCGTCGATATCATGGAAACTCGCCTGAAAAACGCGGGGTTCAATTTCGCGTTCGATGCCATCCGATGCAAATTCAAACCGACGGAAGAAATCTTACAACTCTGCGAAGAATCTGGCACGGACTTGGCGCAACTCGTCTTGAAGAAATCCAAGCAAATGAAAAAAGCGGAATCCAAAAGAGTCCAAGCGGAAACTTTTGCCAGCGTCACGGAAACCGAAGCTGCAGTCGGTCGCATTGTCGGCTCTTTATGCGCCGTCACTGCTAAAAATGGCGACGCACAGTCTGCCATGCTCGCCTCCTGGGTCTCTCAAGCCTCCTTTAATCCCCCGTCGATTACTGTCGCTGTCGCCAAGGACCGCGCGGTGGAATCCTTCATGCTCCCCGGGGGCAACTTCAACCTCAACATCCTCAAACTAGGCAACGAAAAAGAAACCATGAAAGCTTTATTGAAAGGTTTCGCCCCGGGTGAGGACCGTTTTGGTGACATGACAGTCTCCTACAGCGAAAACAACGAGTGCGCTATCGTTACCGATGCTTTAGCATATTGCGAGTGCGCCGTGAAGAGCCGCATGGAGTGCGGCGACCATTGGGTCGTCTTGGCCGAAGTCACGGGTGGGAAATTGCTCGACGAGGAAGGGAAATCGGCCATGCACCACAGAAAAACAGGGAAGAGCTATTAATTATCACACGCGCGCGCGGAGAGAGAAAGAGAGAGAGAAAGAGAAAGAAAGAGAGCACTACTAACGAGAGAAGGACAGAATTTAATCAAACCCGTACCATTACGAGTACCCGCGCGCGGAGTAGTAAGACATAGTACTCTTTTTTTTGTTATTTTTTTCCTTTCATCAAAAGTGTAAAAATTGGACCCCGTCTCGTTCCTCTTCCTCAAAACGTATTTCCCCGCGTTCCTTTACGTTCTAAAGCGCGCCTTTGGACGGGCACCAATTTGACTCGTGCGCTTTGCGAGCGAAGAGAGGGTGTTTTGGACGTCGCGATAGCATGGGTTTGGGTAACATTTTGAAGGATCTGAAGGATGACCTGTTTACGTACAGGACGGTCAAGGTACGCGGTCGCGGTCGGACATTCCGCGGGCTCTCTCTCTCTCTCTCTTTGGGAGATTCGATTTCCCCAAAGACTTGGACGGCTCGAGCGTGCTGTCTTCTCGTTTTTTCTCGACGGCACCATCTCGAACGGACGAGGGGAAGTGCTCTTCGTGCTCTCGCGTCTCTGCGCATCGATTCGACGCGATCTCTTTCTCTCTCTTTCTCTCTTTCTCTCTTTCTCTTTCTCTCTCTCTCTCTCTCTCTCTCTCTCTTTGGGTGAAATGCTGACCACCAATGCTCTCTCCTTCTGTCTCTCTCGAACCGCGACGCGAATGCCAACAGTTGGTGAAGACGAAGAATCCTCTTCTGGTAACTACCGACTTGACTTTCAAAGTTCTCATAGCGTTATTCGCGGTCGTCTCCATGATTATCATGAAGAACTACAACAAATTCAGCACGCCAAACTTATACGCCAGGTCGCAGTACGAAGTCCCGCACTCGATTCTGCCGAGGTACTTGTTAGACGAAAACGGAGAACGGGCCGTGCAAACGAGTTTTCTTGAGGGTACGGAACAAGTTCTACAACTACCCATAGAAAATGCAACGTATTGTCAAAACGCGAGTTACATCAACTGGCGATCGCCGACGTACGACGACAAGTATGCCACGGTGCATTATACTACGGACGCGGCGACGTGCGCGGCATCGGCGGAGTGCATGTCACCGATTACATGCATTACTGGTGGCATGTCGATCGGAGAAATGGTAAAGTTAACCTCGAGTGGTTTGTGGGTGAAGACGTTTTTGCAGGAGGAAAATTATAGCAGGCAGTGCGACGGGTGTGGGGATCCGGATGGGTATTCGCCCCCGCCTCCGAGTCCTCCGTCTCCTCCTCCTTCCCCGAGTCCACCACCGTCGCCACCGCCAGAAGGTGTCCCAAGTCCTCCGCCATTGCCACCGCCATCAGAACCGAGCCCACCACCGTTCCCGAGTCCGCCACCGTCGAGAATGTGTGCGAACCATTTTGCTTTTCCAGAGAGTTGCGCGTATAGCGTGATGGGCGTGAGAAGAGGCTTTACGATTGCGCCGGAAAATGTCTTCTTACCGTTGGAAATTCGGTACCAAGACAGTTTAGGAAACTTTAACCAAGCGACTAAAGTGTTTTTTAACGGTATGGAGTACGACGGGACTGATGGAGCGTTGCAAGGAATAACTTTGGAAGATTTATTAGAAGCCGCCGGTGTCAACTTGGACGATTACAACGATTACTTGTGCATAGTTGGTGAAGACGAAGCGAACGGTGGGTGCACGCAAGGCTCGACGACTGGTTTGACATACAGAATGACGGGTATTAAATTATTAGTGACCGTGAAATTTGAATCGGTGCATTATTTAGAACCGATGAACAACGACGTTTGGGCGACGTTGAGCGTCACGTCCATTCCATCCAAACAAATGCACAGCCTTGGAACCGATGTGCATTACATGGACTCTGGGAACCCGTGGCACTCAAACATCATGGAACGAACGTTTACCGGAGTGGAGATTATATATGAGTCTGGTGGAACTGTTGGTGTCTTTGATATTTTCACGTTAATGTTAGCTGTGACGAATGCGTTTGTGTTGATTGGCATGGCGACGACGATTTGCGACGCTCTCGGGACTGCCACCTCGGAACAGTTCATGGATGATAAATATGAAGACGACGGCGAACGTGCAGGTTTGGAGTACATGTTAGAAATGATTGACGATAAGCAAATGCCTGGGTTACCGTTTAAAGTGGACGATTTGAAGTTACGAACGGACAGCGACGAAGCGACGGAGACGTACGAAAGAGCGATTCAAACTCTACAGATTCAAATAGCAAACATAGAAAATAGACTATCGGTGTTACCCGAGGACGAGGGTGAATTGAGAAATTTAAACACCGGGCATGTGGAAAAGGCTCAGTACAGAAAGATGAAACTATCGTTGATCGAGGACCCCCAGGTGTTGGCGAAGCAACAGCAACAAGCATCTTCTACGCCTCGCAGCAGCTCGGCGCGACGACGACAGAGTTTAATCACAGAAATACGTTTATACCCTGGAAATCAAACTATTGGTCGGGGTATGGCAGGTATTACGGGTAAAGCGATTTCTCGCTCGCAATTAACGTTAGCAGTTATTCGCGAGAAAGTTCGCGTGAAGAGCTTACGCGACGGACCGGGCATCTTTAGATTAGCTGTCGGTCGCTGGGAATCCTTGCCGGCTGAGAAATCCGCGGTGTTAGAACCTGGAGATAGACTCTGTTTACGATTAAGAGAGGGTCGCCCGGGTGGTCACGAAGGTATTTTTGAGTTGCAATACCAAGACGAGTTGAAAGACGAGAACGAGAATAAATCGTGCACGATTTTTGGCTTTGAGGTGTTCACATCGCAGAAATAAAAATAGTCTAGTCCTCAGTAGATAGTAGCAGTAATAATATCGTTTAAAGTACACGTTTATTTATTGTTACAATTTTGATCTATTTCTACAATCATGCAATGTGCAGAGAAACTAATTATCCTTTTTTATATCTAAGCGTATATGCCCGGCTCATTATGCGGGTTTGTAAAAACGCCACATGGACCAGTACGGGCAGGGGACTCTAAATACAAGAAGAACAAAAAGCAAACAGACATCATCTCATCGTAAAAACAGGAGTAACTCGTGTTTATCAGAAATTAAGTAAAATGTCTCTTCTCTTCTCGTGCTCGTGATGTACGGCGAATTCTCATTCGTCGCTCAAGTACGCGCAATCAAAGAGAAAGAACCGAGAGCTTTCGGAAAGGCCGAAAGACGGAAAACTAACGAGTTTAGTTTTCCATCTCCGCTTCCAATCTCCTCTTTTCCTTCTTGGACAACTTGATGTTGCCACCGTTTCTTATAAACTCCTCCTGTTCGAGACGGGCTTGCTTTTTGGCTTCTCGGGCCAAACGGCGTTCCTCCTTTTTCGCTTGCTTCTCGCGCTCCATCGACGCCATGATTTCAATCTGCGTCGGCGGTCTCTTTTCCGCTTTTTTCGTTTTCCCGGACTCAAAGTCCAAGCCGTGACCAAAGTCTAACGTCCCGTTGTCCAAATGCATCTTGGCTTCGTACGCGTTCAACGCTTGGCCTCGGTGCAAGAGCGCGTGGAATTCTGTTTTTTTATATACATTTAGAAAGAAACAATACTTTTTGTCAAATTTTGGGTCCACCACCTTTTCTTTTATTTTGCGGAAAAGGCACCCGACACACGTCCCTTGGAGGTTCCTTTCGTAACGAGATCTCGAAGAGAAAAAAAAGCGGACGAAAAAAGACCAACGGCCACCAAAACGCGCGCACACCGCCCGCTTTTCGTTCTCCCCGAACAACAAAAAGCCGCGAAACAACGAGCGCGTCGCGTTTCGCGTCGCGCGAAACCGACGTCCTCGGGTCGCGCGCGTGGTCGCGAAGGCACAAAAAAAAACCAACTGCGATTCGATCGATTCCCATTAAATCCGACGTGTGCACCAACGACCCCCATTACAAAAAAAAGACGAGAGAGCGATTTTTGCGAGAGATGAGAAAAAAAACAAACGACGCACTCAGGTAGGTGTCCGCGTCGTCGCACCCGTCGGCGAGCTCGTGGGTGTTTTGTTGTTGTTGCGACGACTCGTTCAAGTCGGCCGGTAAGTTTTGCGGGGCATGCGCGGAAGACATGGTGTTTGTGTGTGTTAAGGATGTGTGTTGGTAAGAAAGCTGTGTAATTCTTCGAGAAGAATGACGAAAATCCGAGTCAGCTCCTCCAAAAGGGAGGAGAAAAAAAAAACAAGGGTTTAGGGTAGAGAAATGAATGTGACACCCTAAACCCTAAAGTTCCCTTTTGAGGAAGAAAGGAAAAGTGACGAGCTCTTCACTTCTGACGTTGTTGACGCTTTGGACCACGCGAAGAAACGTTCGAAGCCCCGATGACGACGACGCGACTTTGACGAAGACGAAAAAGAGGAAGATGAAGAAGAAGAGACGAGGAAAAAGAAGAAGATGAGGAAGATGACGAAGAGCGGGGACGACAGCGAGACGCTCTCGAAACTTCTCGGCCCGACCGTGGTCGCCAGAGAGGAACGACGCGTGCAGAGAGACGTGTTGCGCGATGCCATCGTCGCCGGTCTCGACGACGGACCGACGACGACGATGCTCCGCTCGGAACGCGCGGTCGAGACGCTTGAGACGTCCGCGGCCGCCATCGATCGAGAGATTGAAGCCGTGGAAGCGGCGACGAATGATTTGTTGGTACAAATGTCGACGGAAAACGAGACGAGAGTCGAGGAAGAGAGGACCAAAAAAAAGAAGAGAGACGACGCAAAACTGAGAAAACAAGTCGCCGCGAAACGCTTGGCGGGTTTAAAAGAGAAACGATTAAAAATCGAAAGAGAGTTGGAAAAAGCGCTGGAAGTTGCCAAGGTGGAACGACGAGAGCATGAGAAAGAAGAAACGAAAAAGAAGAAAGATGTCAACGCCGCCGCCGTTCCGAAAAAATCGAAAGTTGTCGTCCAAGACGACTTCGACTTCGACACCGAATTGGACGCCGTGCAAAAGAGAACGACGACAGATAATTTGCTAGGAGGAGGTACAAACGGAACAGAAGAAACGGAGAGGGAAAGACTGATTCGAATTGGAGAGATGACGCCGTTTGACCGCTTAGATGGGTTCGATAAAGCTCGGACGGATGAAGCCGGGAAGAAGTTAAAAGAAAAAACGGCTCTGTTGCAAAGCGCGAAATCGAAATTAAAGACGATCGATGTGAAAGATGCACCGAAACAGACGGAGAAAACGCATTCGAAAGCGATTGGAGAGGCGATTTCGAGACGCGTGAAACCGACGAAAAATGGGGACGCCGTCGCGAAGAAGAAGTTGGCGTTGAAGAGGAAACAGTGGAAAGAGCAAAGCGAACGGCAACAGAACAAAAAGAACGGTTCTTCGGCGAAGAAAACTCGGCGAGCATCATTTCAAGCATACAGTTCGGACGAGGAGGAAAAGGAAGAAGAAGATGACGAAGAAGAAGAAGAAGAAGACATTGAACCAGAGGAAGATGACGTTGAATTTGAAGGTGGATTATCCGTCGACGGTTCACGGTTCGCTAAGCTTTTGCCGCACCAAAAAACAGCCGTCAAATGGCTTTGGGAGTTACACTGTCAAAGAGCCGGTGGGATTATCGGCGATGAGATGGGCTTAGGGAAAACGGTTCAAGTTGCCGCGTTTCTCGGGGCGTTGTCCAAATCGAACCTATACCGACCATCCATAGTCGTGTGTCCGGCGACGATGTTGCGCCAATGGCGACGCGAATTGAAAATCTGGGCACCAGAGCTGAAACCGGTCGTCTTGCACGATTCGGCTATCACGCAAGACGCCTTGAAAGTTGCCAATGGAAATAGAAAAAATGCGATGAAAAACTCCATATGGAATGCCACGCGAGATGCGAATGGCGTGGTGATTACCACGTACGAGTATTTACGAGGCATGCGCGAAGATTTGTTAACTGTGCGATGGGGGTACGCGGTGTTAGACGAAGGCCATAAAATTCGAAATCCAGAGGCGGAAATTACCGTCGTCTCGAAGCGACTACGTACAGTCCACAGAATTATCATGTCTGGTGCGCCCGTCCAAAACAGATTATCTGAGCTTTGGTCGTTGATTGATTTCGTCTACCCGGGTAAATTGGGCACTTTGCCGGTGTTCCAGGCGCAGTTCGCGGTACCGATACAAATCGGCGGGTATGTCAACGCGAGCGACCAAGCGGCGACCACGGCGTTTAGATGTGCAGTGGCTTTGAAAGACTTGATTTCACCGTATTTGCTTCGACGATTAAAACAAGATTTGGATATAAACTTGCCGGATAAAACGGAACAGGTTTTGTTTTGCCCGATGACAGAAAACCAACGCGACGCATATAAAGGTTTCCTCTCCTCGAGAGAAGTGGAAGATATCATCGACGGTCGACGCGAAGCGTTGGGTGGTATCGATGTTTTACGTAAAATCGTCAATCACCCGGATTTGTTAGAGCGAAATTCGCGCGCTGGCGATGCGAACTACGGCGATCCCGTGCGTTCGGGCAAGTTACAAGTCGCGTTGAAAATCTTGAGCATGTGGAAAAGTCAAGGCCACCGATGCCTCGTGTTTTCACAAACTCAACAAATGTTGGACATATTAGAACAAGCGATAGTGAATGAAGGGTACACGTACCGGCGAATGGATGGCACCACGCCTGTCGCACACCGAATGGGCTTAGTCGATTCCTTCAACGACGACGGTAACGTCGAGGAAGGCGTCTCCGCGGAGGACGTGCAAGAACCCGTGTTTGTATTTTTACTAACGACGAAAGTTGGTGGTTTGGGTATTAACTTAACAGGTGCAAATCGCGTCTTATTATTTGACCCAGATTGGAATCCGTCGACGGATGCGCAAGCTCGCGAACGAGCCTGGCGCATCGGTCAAACGAAGGCGGTGACTATCTATCGGTTAATTACCACTGGGACGATCGAAGAGAAGGTATACCATCGACAAATATATAAAGAATTTCTCACCGGTAAGGTTCTAAAGGACCCGAAACAACGGCGGTTTTTCAAAGCGAGAGATATGATGGATTTGTTTGCTTACGACGACCCGGAGGAGAAGCATGGGGGAGGCACTGTCGCGGGAAGTGCGGCAATGGGCGGCGGAGCGGCGAACGAAACCGCCGAGCTCTTCGCCGAAGTCGAAGGTGAAATTTTAGCAGCAGATTGTCGAGATGAAGAGGATGAGAGTTTGATAACTGTTGGAGAAGATAGAATGCTTGAAGAAGGTGAAATGACAACAGCGAATAACGGAACCATCGTCGAGGGCGTGCAAAGAGTAGAGACGAATCGATTGAATGTTAATAACAAAGAAGACAATGGGAAAGGTGACGCGGCGATTTTAAAATCTTTGTTCGATGGCAAAGCTGGATTACACAGCGCCATGTGTCACGATAAGATTTTGTCGGCGGCAGATAGCGACGGACGCGCGAAAATTGCCTTTGCTGATCGAATCGCGAGACGAGCGGCGGAAGTTGTCAAGCGCTCCGGACGAGGTAATATGAACGGACATTCAAACGTTAGCTTTCAAACGCAGCCGCAACAACAGCAAATCAACGCAACGACAACGTCGACCACGATTACGCGAACTATCGCCACGAATAACATCAACACAGGCCGTTTTGGAAGCAACAATACCGGAAGTCGCCGCCTATTCTCACGCATCCAACAAAGACGCGAAGAAGAAAATGCCATCATCACCGCCCATCAAGATGCCTCCGCCGCCGCCAACGCTAACCAAGAAGAAGAGTCTCGCTTCGCGCAAGCTCTCCTCAAGGAAATCATCCAATTTCTCAGATCGCGTGGTGGTGAAGCTCCAACTGGTTTAGTCGTCGACGCCTTTGCGGATAAAGTCACGGCCGAACGTCGCGTCATCTTTCGCAACTTGCTCAAACAATGCGCTCGATTGGAACGGAATCCGACGACGAACGATGGGAACAAAGCATTTTCGGCTTGGGTGTTAAAACCGGAGTACGATAAGTGATATAGATATAGCAGGTATTTAGAAAGGAACAGGGTATTGAGTGAAGCATTTAGTGTAAAGTATAAAAAATTAGTGCATAAGTAGTAAGTAACTGTCTGCCTTTTCTTTACATTTCTTCCAACAATTGAGGGGAACATACAAATATATACATGACCTTCTCTGCGTCACCA
>MDSZ01096901.1_pt1 | contig 10531 bp, 5 predicted proteins | sample 811201 | NCBI WGS metagenome assembly MDSZ01 (sample SAMN05326647, study PRJNA326480) | marine metagenome | isolation source: seawater | place: Indian Ocean: North | collected 2010
GAGAAAGATATTTTTTTTCTCCTCAAAAATAATATGACTTTAACTTTATCTATTTATTATATATTACTTCCTTATATATAACACAAATATAGATATTAAAATATCTTATTATTGCTGTTTATTTATTATATATATATGAGTTGTGATGCCAGAACAATGAACGAATGAAAACTTTTAAACGCAACCAAAATCATTTTTTAATTGAAAAATGCTGGGAGAAGAAAGGAAGAAGGAGAGGCATCAGGTTTTTATGCTGCTGATAGGAAGGTGGTAAAAGTTATTACTATCATAGGAGTCGTTTACAGTACGCATGATATACTCCACGCGACCCTGGTTCGATCCACCCAACGGTATGTGGAGTACGAATTATCATAGTCTAGAGTTTTAATTAGAGGGTTTTCGTTAAGTACAGATTAACATAGTTATAATACCAAAATTATCCCTAGCAAAACGAGGAGAGTGCTGAGGTGGAGGAGGAAAGAAAGGTGGAGGGCATTTTCCTTCCTGATCGATTATTGGCCAAATAGCTGAAGGACCATTTGCAACAGCCGACCATGCATCGACCCGTTGCAACCACGAACGCATCGTCGCACGTATCGCGTTGTTCAGTTGCCACCGGTCTGTTCGACCCTCAGCGTTTGGTCAGATGAAGCCATCCTTATTTTCTGCGAATGCTGCGGTCAAGGTGCTTTTGCTTTCATTAGTTCTTCTTTGCGCTTGTCAGCTTGCTGATGCGTCCTCTTTGCACAAGAGGGAACAGCGACTAGTCGCTGGGAAACATGCGGCACTGAAGTCTAAGCATAAAGAGGAAGGGCCAAAGGTGATTCCTCCCGCCGGTTCAAAGCTTCCGACTGCAAAGACAGATACGTCTACACTTACTCCACACGGCAAGGAAAAAGTAGCATCAACAAAAATTAGCAAATCTGAGGTTATCAAAACGGAAGAGTCTTCCAACGACAGCCCAGCTGTGAAACAGCCTGCGTCCAAGAAACCTGGATCTATGGTGAAAGCTGGCGCCAACCTCTTAACAACAAGTTCCACCGTTCATACTGCCTCTGAAAGTAACGGCGGAAACGAAAAAGTGCCAAAGCAGAAGCCCGCACCACCACCGACCGGCCCTTTGCCCCGCCCAAGCGACTTACCGCCAAAAGATTATGAACGCTGGAACAGGCCAGCGACGCCTACTATAGTACAGTTTCGCATTGTTCTACAATATCTGTTTGCATTGAGCCAGCGCGACGAAATGTTAGACATAGGTTTTAAGACTTATCGTATGTGGAACGATCCACGACTCCGCTATGATGTTGGCAATGATGCATCATCTTACACGAAGGAAGGCTATGAAGTTGAGCCTGAAAAGATTTGGAGACCACAGTTCGAAATCCGCAACGCCGTTGAGAAGGTAGTCTTGAACGAGGACGTCAACGTTTTTCCTGACGGCACTGTTGTATATTCTCAACGAATTAGGGCGAAAGTAACAGTAGACTTTGACGTTGGTTGGTTTCCATTCGATGCCCAGGCGTTGCATTTGCAGTATGCAATGTTTGGGCGATCTACTGCGAAAACGGTCATGGTTGACGCGACAACCGTTGACTGGAAACCTGCGTTCCCGGACCAAAAGTCCAGCACAAATTTTTTGATCGACAGTGACTTGGCTGGGACGACACAAATGAGCTGGATCATCCGTAATTTTACGGGTAAAGTTCAAAGTCTTACGAACGAGGCAACGAAAATGGAATACAAAGAAGTCATGTGCACTCTTAGCATCCAGAGAGGGAAATTTCATTATCTGCTTGTATTTGTTGCGCCCATGATTTTCATTGTCCTGACCGGCACTGCAAATTTCCACTTTGATGTGAGAGACCTAGAGCCCCGCGTCCAAATCACAGCAGCGTTGTTGATGAGTTTGGTCGCGTTACAATATTCAATAGAGCAGTCGCTACCGCAAGTTAGTTACGCTATATGGATCAACTGGTACTTGTTTATGTGCTATTGTTTTTTGTTCATTCAATGCATTTGTTTCGTTGTGTTGATTTACATAGCAGGTCCAAGAGAGGATGGGACTTGGACGCGTAAACCGCACCAAGAAGATAGTGCAGAGGCGCAGGAAACTTTGAAAGATCAAATAAAGCGCCCACTGTTGCATAACGTTGAAGATGGGAAAAACGAAGTGATTGTGACCGATGCTATCAATGGTGAATCCATAGTAATCGAAAAGGTTGCGTCTGATGGCGAAAAGCGGGCTGTGAAGTACAACATGTACCTTGCTTATGGGTACCCCATTGGATTTTTTGTTGTCAACGTGATAATGTTTAGTATTGTTCCAGATCTGTTGAGTTAGGACGAGTAGAGCGTGTACTGTGAAATTGTTCGCAAAGTATTTTTGTTACCTCTAGTAGTTTTTATAACAAATAACTTGACTATATCATAATTTGATATATATTTTTTATCATCTCCATTTTATAAACAATACATGATATGTCTTATATTTTATTTTTTTTTAAATTTGAACAAAAATGAGGTTCACCATCTTTGTGCTCAAAAGAATATTAAGGCACACAAAAACTACGAAGTACACTCTAATTTTTATAATCATCGCCGATATTTGCAGAACCTAAGATTTCGGAACTGTTATAACACCCGTTTGATAAAGTATTGGACAAATAATTCCCCACAACAAGACCAAGCACACAAGCAGCTGCGCAGCTTTTCCGGCCATAAAGCTTGCTTTAATACAATTTTGATTTTTTTCTATTTGTGTCATAGCTCTCTCTAGATCATCAAGTCTCTGTTGCTTGAGTGCCATCTTGGCCTTCTCAGACTTCAAAGCCTTGCCAATTTGATTATTTAGGGACTCTTGGATTGATTGTAACTTCTTCATAGCCGACGCGTTCCCTTTTAAGTACTTCGCTAAATCTTTTACATCGTTGCTGATAGACTTCACCGTATCTTGCATCCTTCCTAGGTTGCTCGAAACTGCAGCGCGATCAACCTGTATTTCCTCCGCATTATCTGCCTGAACTTCAGTAATACCTATTGCTGTGAACGCTGCTCCCGCTTTTCTATCTGTAGTATCTTTCGCAAAAGCTCCACCACCGCCTATCGGTATGCACTGTTTTTTCAATTTAATTGCCCCACACGCACACTTGTTAAATACATGAACGTGACCTGGAAGCCGAACTTTTCCACACTCACAGATGTTGAAGCAATGGACGTGACCCGCAAGGTTTGATTTCGCTTCCATAGTTCTTCCCCGTAATTCCTGTTCTGCCATACACACTACGTCGCGTCGTTGTTCCAGTTCAATCGATGGCCAGCAGCTTTTGTTGCATACCTAGATGCGGTGCTTGCGCAGTTTCCATGCATGTGAGGTCTGATCCTCTTCTACTTATTTATTACTTACTACTCTCTCTTCTTCTTCTTCTCTTTTAATTATTAATAATACAACAACAACAAATATAGTACAATTGTATACAGTGATAATTATGTATATTTACTACGTATGTTTGTATTATATATCTAGCGCAATAATAATCTATTCTTTTAATACTACTGCATAGCATGGACAGCACACTAGAAGTTGTGCTAGCGTATTATATACACTATACAGTATAGGAATATAGAAGAATATCTGCTCAAGCGTACCTAGCACCTAGCATGGTCCCTTGAGTAGCAGTAGTGCAGTGCACCAAGCGATGAAAGGTTTGGCAACAGAAATCGAGCGAATTAGTATATCAGGTTCATACTTCAATTGGCCGTCATGTAGTGGACTGAAATGCGGGATAAGTGGATATTTAGCATATGCTAACTAGATAACAATGGCATTTTGTACAATCCAGCTTGTTTTGGAATTCAAGCGTCTAATAGGCACTTGCACCTATAATCGTTTAAAGTACAATACGCCCCTAGGAAAACGCTATGACATGTTGTGTGGATTGATAGACGACTGAGAATGACGGTTAAAGGTGTTTTTGCCAATACAACACAACGACGACACACTCAACAGTAGGAGAAATGGTTTCCCATTGTTGTCAATCTTATTAATATTATTTATTTATTGTTATTATATTAGTACGTATACTACGGGGAATATAATAATAAAGAATGGAAGAACAGCAGCAGCAATAATCAACAATAATAATAATACTAATACCCAGCCTTCATTATGGGTACCGCGCCGTTGAATTTAGTCGCAACCTGGCCGAATGAAGGACACTTCGACAAACGCAAACGGGTACATTTAACTGTGCTCAAAATGCCGAAGAAGCACAAAATATCTGTGACCTTCAACGAACAGGCTTTGGGGCTCGGTGTGGTCGATAGAAAAAACAAACATGGTGTTGAAGTGGTGCAAGTGGTAGAGACGTCTGAAGCGTATGGGTTGATCGAGCCTGGAGACGTTGTAACGTACATTGGTGAACACGACATTAGAGATTTACATTTTGAAGAATTCAAAAAATATGCCATAGAGGCTTCTACAAGACCATTGACAGTCCGGTTTTGCCGGCCATATGAGCAGAAATATCCCAACGGTCTCAAGGTGCTTGTCGAATGTGAACCTGACAGCGACACGGAAGACGGCGAACCAGAACAGTTTGAAAAGGCTAGAATCTTAGGATTTAACGATATGAAAGGCCATTACAAGATTAAATACTTAGACGATGGAATTGTCGATAATGATATAGTAGAAAAGGAAATCCACCTAATATCTGATGCTGAAGCGGATGGCAGTAATGAAGAGGAAGCCGAAGAACAGCTTTCAAAACATGAATATAAAATATCATTTCGAAGGAAGTTGCTCGACCTCGCAGTTAAAGATCGGAAGGGAAAATTAGGAGTCGTAGTACATACTGTACTTGAAACTTCAGAGGCTTTTGGAAAAGTGCAAGTAGGAGATTGCATCTTAGCAGTTGGAGAACACGATATTCACAATATGCATTACATTGACTTCAAGAAATACGTTAAAGAAGAGGCCGATAGACCATTGGTGATCAAATTTTTTAAGCCTCATACGCAAAAATTTGCTATTGGAGAATTTGTAAAGGTTGAATGTGACCCCGACAGCGAAGTTGAAGATGACGAAACTTGGGAAAATGCAAAGATTACTATGTTTGATGATTATAACAACACGTATGATGTAGTTTACTTGGACGACAACGCGAAAGGCAAACAGATAAAGGAAAATGAAATTAAATCATTGAACACGATCGAGGAGACAAAACAAGATTTGGATGAGGACGATAAAAATGAGACACTGGTATCAACAAGTGACTCGCCTGAAAGCATGGCTATTGAAGACGAAATTGCCGAAACTGCGGCAAACTGTGAAAATCAGTTCCAGATTACGTTTACAAAGAAATCACTTGGAATTGGAATTAAAGATCGCGAAGACCAACATGGAGTCGAGATTGTTAAAGTTTTAAACACTTCTGAGGCGTTTGGAACAGTAAAGCTTGGAGATGTTATATCATATGTTGGACACCACGATCTTCGAAATCTACATTATGATGAGTTCATAACCCTCGCAAGACAAGAAAGTCAACGCCCTATTACTCTTACATTTTTCCGCCCATATGAACAGCTGCATAGTACTGGAGACGAAATTTTGGTACATCCACCGGGCGAACCAAATTCAGAAGCCACTGCCGATTCATGGTTACGGGCGACTGTAGTTAAATTTGATGACATGCATTGCACATATAATGTTCGCTATGATGCGAAAGGGGACTTAGTCGAGGCAATCCATGGCAGTAGAATTCGGACATTTGATAATGGAAACGATAAAGATGATGAGAGTAAGAAAATAGCCATTGACTCGATCAAAGGAGGCGTGGAGTATACTGTAAATGCAAGTAAAAGTTCGATGAAGGTCAATGCTGAGAGTACGAAAAGGGGCATAAAATCAACTCGTCAGGTTCGAATCAATACAGGTGATACTGTACAGGAGCAACTATCTTGCTTACAAGTTCAGCACGATGAGGTAACTGCCGAGGTGAACAACTTAAAGCGCTTGGTATACATGATTGGAAAATACATACAATACGACACGCCCTCGAAACAAGGCTACACTCAAATCAGCACAGTTGAGAATAATGATCGTGATGAAAACAATATTATTGAGACGCAGATAGACATCAAGTCGGTTTCGTCGGCCGTTGAATCGAAAAGCGGCGAAAAAAGTGACGGGAAAAGTACCAAGAAAAAACGTGATAAAAAGAAAAAAAAGAAGAAACGAAAAGTTAATGTTCCCATCAATCCTGATAAAATTAGCCTTGGGCCCCAAGGGCTCTTGCAGAAAGGGAATAAATCTGGAGCGGGGTTATTTTGCTCTAATAGACTCGATTGCGGTCTTTTTTTGGTGAACTTGATAATTTTCCCATTTACACTTTTGGCCCATAGTCTTCGGATATACTTACTACCGTGCCTTTGGACGTATATTTTTCAGTGTTGTTGTTTCGCCGCGTACTCAATTTTTGGCGATTGTATCAAGTACAAGGACAAAGAATTTACTGCCAATGACGAATCGTTGGGGGAATATGAAGCAGCGGGAGGTCCTGTACATTGGGTACGAGGCGATGACATACTAGCGCCGTTAGAAGATGTTGATGGTGATGGAAAAATAGGGAAAAACGAGAGGCGTGGAGGACATGCTCACTTGTTTCAAAATGGCATCTCACCATCGGACATTTGTCAAGGAATGCTTGGAGACTGCTGGTTATTGAGCGCCATTTCTTGCCTGGCAGAGTTTCCTGGGGTTCTTGAAAATTTATTTGCTGAAAAAGTGTATAGCTACAGGGGGAAATATTCTATAAAGCTTTTTGACCCAGCCATCAATGACTTCACGTGGATAACTATAGATGACCGTTTTCCGTGCACGAGGAAAGATGCGCCTGAGCCTATGTTCACAAAACCTAATCCAGCTGGTGCAGAGTTGTGGGTGATGCTTTTAGAGAAAGCGTTTGCAAAGCTGGTTGGAAGTTATGGGGATTTGGAAGGCGGATACTCATTGTGGGCTCTACATGTAATGACTGGGGATAAAGTTATCAAGTGGCACAAAGATCCAAAAAAGGATGTTTGGAAACCGTTAGAAATGCGAATTGATGATGAGAAGGAAGGGACGGATTCCGTTGCATTTTATTCCCATAAGGAAGTGGAAGAAGCTTCTGCAGATGAGTTTTTCAAATTATTAGTTAAATATGATAAATTAGAATGTGTTGTTGGAGCTGGATCCCGTGGTAAAGATAACACTCAATCCGAAGGGCGCCCAGATGATAAAGATGGCGGGATCGTACCTGGGCATGCCTATTCTATAATCAAAGCAAAAAAATTTGGCAAACACAGGCTGCTATGCTTAAGAAACCCCTGGGGCTCGTTTGAATGGAAAGGCGATTGGTCTGACGACAGCAAATTATGGGATCAAAACCCATTCGTAAAGTTGGCGCTTAGACCCGACCTTTCTAAGAAAGACGATGGGATGTTTTGGATGTCCTATGAAGATTTTCTTATTTACTTTGATGGCGTTGACGTGTGTTTTCGCAGTACGGGTATGAATGATCTTGCTCTTGATATGCATGAGGAACTTGGAAACTGTGGTCCATTTTGTGGCTGCGTTCTAGGGTGTCTTAAGTATTGGATGTGCTGTTGTGGTGTATACAAACTATGTTGTGCACGGGAGTCATCTATACATATCGCTGATAGGGGCAAGCGCCCGTAAACAGAGAAATTTTCAAAAAACCTGCGTTCTAGATTCGCTAATATATGTGTCTAACTAATGAACAATATTAATGTCTTTATGCGATTATTTAGATCTCAAATACTGTGAATCTCATGTTTCTTATATACTGGGTACACTCTTAAAAAACTTTTCTGTAATTTAAAATATTTTGTTTAAAATTAAAGATTACTCTCTCTGAGAGATCAGCCGCTTTATCAATGAACTCAGAGGGTGCTGCGTTATAACCACATAGAGTACGCTTGGGGCCCTTAAAATGAGTGGGGCACATGAAAAATACATTATATTGCTTGTGGTTTAAAGTATACCCGCATCCTTTGCCAATCATACCTGCTAGAGTCACAACCCAAATGCGTCAAAAGGATTTTTATTCTGTTGTTGTTGTTGTTGCTGCAGATTCGCGCCCTGTGATGGCTGGTTTTGCAAGTTGAAGTTATTATTTGCGTATCCCATATTCATGCGCGGTTGTATTGGTGTGGAGCCTTGAAATGCTGTCCTTATAGCAGCGGCTTTTTGAACATGGGATTGCGTTGGTGTCAGCATACCCATGTTCCCGTGGCGGTTCATTTCATTCATCGGGCGATTCAGACTAGTATTAGAGGATTTAGCCTTGCCCGGCGGCGTTGCTATGTCGTTCAAGTTGACTAAACCTAGTAGCGGATCCGAATTGATTTTTTTGCTATTGCTATTGATCGCTTGGGAATTGCCAGGTGGTATGATACCATGCTGCGAGGTGTTAGGGGCCATTGGCTGCAGCATGTCGTTGCTTGCAGAATTTGAGTTGAAATCTAAGTCACTGAAGCTGCCGAGGAGATCATTTGTATTAGCATATGTAGTTCCGTTTGCGCTACCGAATAAGTTATTCGTCCCTTGAGACGAAGCCACAGACGACGACTGGGACGACATATCAGGTTGCGTTTGCATCATGGAGGGTGCGCGACTTCCATCCCAATAGGAGGATGTTTGGCGACTAGCGTCTTGTCGTCCAGGAGCGGATGCGAAGATAGTAGCACTGTCGTCACTTTGGTCGAACGAATGGAATCCTGTGGTTGAGTTGGCGTTATTTGAGTTAAAATTCTCCCAGCCCTCATTACTACCACCAAAACCATCATCAGCATTGGCGTTAATACCATTCGCAGCGGTCGCCTCTCCCCAAAAATCATCGCCATTTGCATTTGAAACATTCTCTTGATGCGCATGAGCAATATTGTTGCCGTTATTAAAAGCGGCAAACCCATCATCTGACTCTTCCGATTGGGACTGATGCACATTGAAGAAATCTCCATCATCATTGTTTTCACTTGATTTTTTATTTTTCTTCTTCTTTTTCTTCTTCTTCTTCTTCTCTTTCTTATGTTTTTTATCCTTATTTTTCTTTGCCTTATCTTCTTCCGAAAACGCACCAAACGATCCAAATTCGCCTTCGTCCCCACTGGATTTGCTATCATTACCCTTGCGGTCAAATGACCCAAACTCGTCACTGTCGCCATGGTCGTTACGCGACGAACGAGTTGAAGACCCATAAAAAGGTCGAGCTGTCGGCAGCTCATTGTTCTTGCTTTTACTGTATAAACCATTTTGCTGTCGCCCTGATGCATATACATTGTGTGCTCTCATACTAGAGAATGGTTGGCCATCCACAATCAGATCATACGTAAAGCCATCAAACTTTTCGTCAACACTCAAACGGAGTAAGTGCCCGTCGTCTGTGCTCCAAGCATGATCCATAAGGCCGCTCCTACGTATTTTAACCATTTCCTTAATCCTTGAGCCAAGATCCTTATGTTCGAAAATAACGTTATTGTTATACATTATTTTTCTCTTTCCGGAGACAATCGAGTGAAACAACACCACGGAATGTACGGTCGCTCTTTCGTCGGCGCTGTAGGTAAACTGCCAGGTCACCCGCTTCTTCGACTCCTTAACCTTTTTTCCGACGTCGTCGTCCTCAAGCAGAATTCGCCTAGGGCCATCTTCCGAGGGCACGGAGGGACCCTTTGAACTGGATTTTCTCGAGCCTCGGCGACGGTCACTACTCATGGTGGTGTCGCCTATGTACGAGAAGTGTTCGCTGACAACCACGTAGGTGTGAAGGCATAGATCTGAAATGGGCCCTGTGCACAGTATTCACCTCCCGTTCGTCGTCGGTTGTGTTGCCTATAATAAGTAAGAAGACACCAACACATAATAATAATATAATAACATTTATTATTATTATTTTACTATTATTTATTACTACGGCCCTGCTTCCATTATTATTATTACTATTATTTACTCTCTACTATTTATTATCTTTTTCTCTTCTGCTGTGTGCTACCGTCGCAACAACAAAACTACACCATCATCACATCATTGTTTTTTTTTCATAATCAATATTGGATTGGGTGGATGAAGAATATATTTTATTACTACTGTAACATAATATAACTTTATAATGTGATCGTGATCGATCATGAAAAAAAGAAGAATAAGAATAAGATATCATATAATATACTAATAATAATTTAGTTACTCTCTATCTCCTCTAGTAATAATTTTTTTTATATTATTATTAGTCTATCATTTCAATCATTATGAATACTCTGAGCCAAAAAAACACCACCAATAACCAAAAATTCTTTCGAATTGTTTTTGTTGTGTGTGTTTCAGAGCCTCACAGATATACAACAAGATAAACACTAACTAGTAGCAGTTTGTTTGACCTGGCTTGAAACAGTACTGCAGGGTGACCCTATCAACAAAGAGTTGTATTTGTTTTTTATTAGGCTGCAGCATATCTTGCAATAATGCCCAAATATA
>MDSZ01076744.1_pt1 | contig 10530 bp, 11 predicted proteins | sample 811201 | NCBI WGS metagenome assembly MDSZ01 (sample SAMN05326647, study PRJNA326480) | marine metagenome | isolation source: seawater | place: Indian Ocean: North | collected 2010
AATGAGAAAGAATAATGTAGATGTTTTTATCTGGTCATGGGATGGTGACTTAAAACCTATGATTACAACACTATTTAATCCTGTTAAGCAAGAATATAAAGAGCAGATTAATTTTCTTAACAGAGAACGTAAATTAGCTTGGGGACCAAGAGATGAAAAAGAAAAATCAAGAGTTCAAAACCACTACAGTAGATATTATAGTCTACAGAAATGCGTTGGACTTAAAAGTCAATATGAATTAGAAAATAATTTTAAGTATGATATAGTATTTTGTTCTAGGTTTGATTTATGCTTGAAAAAGAAAATAGTGCCGAATGTATGGAGTGAATTTATATCTAAGAATGATAAGGCAATAATAGGAAATGGAGGCCCTGTCTGGAGAACTAGAAGTAAAGTACAAGACCATTACTTTTTCTCTAACTCTAAGAACATGGATAAATTTGCCACATTATATGATACAATGGATAAAATAGCTAAAATTCCTAAAATGAAAGGAGGTCATGGCATTTCAGGTCATAGATTGTGTAAATATCACATAATGGATTATTTACAATTAAGATTACATCATGCAACAATAGAAACTGATAAAGAAAAAGTAGATTTACAAGAAGCTTCAGTAGTGAGAGCTTTATATTTTAATTGGCACAGAAAAGGTAAGCCTATAAATATAAATCCTAAAGGAAGATTAACAAATATAAAATTAATACCTAACACTCCTACATGGGAGAAATACGAAATAGAAAATTAATAAACCAAATAAAACTAATAAAAAATGAGCAAATTTGAACACATTACAGACCCTTTTATTAAGGAAGCATTAGACCAATACAAAAAGCCTATTGATGATGCAAAACCAGATACTTTATCAGTAAGTGAGTATCGAGTTGAAAAACCATGGGGATATGAACTATGGCTAGAATTAAATGAATTTTATGCATATAAGCTAATTCACATGAATGCAGGTAATAAAAGTAGCCTACAGTCACATGACTATAAAATAGAAGCTAATTATGTAATTGAAGGTGAAGCTGAAGTTCTCCTAGAAAATGACGAAGGTGTTTTAGAGTCTAAGATATTCAAAGCAGGTTCTGGATGGACAGTTCCATTAAACAGAAAGCATAGAGTTATTGCAAAAACTTCATATACTGCATTAGAAGTTTCTACTCCTCACTTAAACGATGTTGTGAGATATGAAGATGACTCTAACAGAAAATCAGGTAAAATAGATAGTGAGCACAAAAAATAAAACATATTTTTGTAAAAGTTGTGACAAAGTCACCGGTTACGTAACTGACTATGTAGGTGATAAACTAGGGCTTGCTAAATTTTGTAAAGAATGTGATATGAGACATGAAGACCAATATAAATTTTGTATACTTGCAGCAGGCAAGGGAACAAGAAACACGTCCGTAAGAGGATTACACAAAGCATTATTACCTTTAGAAAATAAGGCAATAATATCACATATAATAGATACTGTTCCTAATACTATAAAAATTGTAATTGCACTTGGATATAAAGCAGAGCAGGTGAGGTCTTATGTAGACCACGTATACTCTAATCGAGACATAGAATATGTTTATGTTGATAATTATGATGGACCTGGCTCTGGGCCTGGTTTAAGCTTATTGATGTGTAAAGAGCATTTACAGCAACCTTTTATTTTTACATCTGCAGATACTATCATTGATGAGGGATTTGTATTTGATGAACTTGAAGAAAACTGGATTGGTGCAGCTAATATCGAAGTTAAAGATTCTGTAAAGTATTGTTTAGTTAAAGGTAGTAAATATCTGGATAAATTATATTATGGCACAGGAAATAGAGCATATATTGGAATTGCAGGAGTATATGATTTCAAAAAATACTGGGACAGTTTAGAGGCTCATAAAATAATTAAAGATGAGTATCAAGTAATTCATGGATTTGATGGACTAGATAAAATTAGACTACTTGATTTTACATGGCACGATACAGGTAATAATGAATCTTATGATAAGGCTAGAGCTCATTATTCAAAAGAAGCAGTTGCTGTAAAAAACAAAGAAGCTATATTCATTGAAAAAGGACATGTAATCAAGTACTACGAAAAGTCAGAAAAGGCACTAAAAAGACTAGAAAGAGTTAAGTACTTAAATGGATGTTGCCCGAGCGTGAAAATGTTAAATGATAACATGTATTCATATCCTTTTATTCCAGGTAAACTACTTTCGAATGTAATTGAAGAAGATGGATTAAAGGAAGTTCTTAGATATTTTGGAGACTATTTCTGTAAAGAGAAGTTTGAAAAAACTGAGGAGTTTTTAAGTGATTGTGAATCGATGTATCGTGAGAAAACATATAGTAGAGTTAAACCATGGGTAGGTACTATGATTGACCAGATAACACATGTAAATGGAGTTAAAGTAGAGCCAATTGAGAAAATGCTAGATAAAATAAACTGGGATGAGATATATGAAAATGCTATTCCTTCCAGGTTTCATGGTGATTTTCAACCTGAGAATATATTGTATAATAAAGCCTATGAGGGAGAAGAAGCATTTACATTAATAGACTGGAGAGAATCTTTTGGTAAAAGTATAGAAGTCGGTGATAGGTATTACGACCTAGGTAAATTACACCATGCATTAATAATAAATGGGCAATTTATGCTTGACAAACACTATTATGTAGACGAGTCATCCGATAATGCAAAAGTTGTTTATCATGCCAAGAGTAATTTATTAACACTTTTATCATATTTTGAAGAGTATTGTAATAATAACAAATTAAACTGGCAAAACATTGAACTTTTGTCAATTATCCAATATATTACTATATCATCTCTGTATCCAGATTTTCATAATGGTGAATACGGTAGATTTTTGTTTTTACTAGGAAAATATAAATTAGCTAAAAAATTAAAATAAATGGACAAATTAATAAACATTTACAAAAAAGAAGCAGATGCTGCGTTTCAATCTATACCTACGGTAAACATTGCAGACTTCTGTACATTAATTATTAAGGCATATCAAAATGAAAATAAAGTATTTGCGTGCGGAAACGGTGGAAATGTAGCATCAGTACAAAATTTAGTTTTAGATTTGAATATGCACCCTTTTGTATCAGAGGATAAATCTGCCAGAAAAGGAGGACGTAATAAATTTCAAGCAATAAGTCTTTGTGATTCAGGAGCTGCGATTACAGGTATTACAAATGATTTAGGATTTGATAAGATATTTGCAGAGCAGTTAAAATATCAAGCAAGTGAAGGAGATATATTATTTGCTATGTCAGGTTCAGGAAACTCTGCAAACGTAATTGAAGCGTTGAAAGTTGCAAAAGAACTTGGAATGATATGCGTCGTAATGACTAGAGGTGTCGATACTAAGTCTGATGAATATGCAGATTTAATGTTAAGAATAAGTAGTGCACCTTCAACTTTCCCTGGCCAAACTGGCGGGAACAATAATAACTTCCATTATGAAGACTGTATATCAAAAGTATCACATATTGCAGTAGGAATCTTAAAACAACATGTATCAAATGAAAATTAATCCAAACAAACTAAGAAAACATGTCTTAGACATGGTCTATGAAAAACAATCTGGTCATATAGGCGGAAGTTTTTCATTAGCAGAGATAATAGCATATCTCTATGAAAACTTTGAACTAATCGAGCCAAATAAAGATAAGTTAATTTTATCTAAAGGACATGCAGTGCCGATATTATATGCAGTGCTTCATGAATTAGGTCATATTGAATCTCTTGAAAACTTTAGAGAAGTAAACTCTCCTTTACAGGGACATCCTGATAAAGATAGATTACCATTAATGCATGCAACAACTGGCGCTTTAGGTCAAGGTTTAAGTATTGCAATTGGTCATGCGTTAGCATGTAAAGCTAAGAATCTAGAAAACAATATCTTTTGTATTTTAGGAGATGGTGAAGTTCAAGAAGGTCAAATCTGGGAAGGATTTATGCTAGCTCCAACATACGAGTTAAATAACTTAACATGTTTTATAGATTACAATAAAGCCCAGAATGACGGATATGTTACGGACATTTTAGATATGGGAAGTTTAAGTGATAAAATAAAATCATTTGGATGGAATGTTATTACAATTAACGGACATGACCCATTAGAAATACATGCTGCAGCCAACGACTGGTCTGTATATCCATTTGAAAGAGGTGGAAATAAGCCAACATGTATTATATTAGATACAACTAAAGGACACGGTGTTTCATTTATGACACACCCTGAGTGGCATGCGAAAGCACCATCAGATGAAGAATATAAACAAGCATTAAAAGAATTAGGATATGAAAGCAACTAGAGACGGATTCGGAGAACAATTAGTTCAATCAGCCGAAAATAACCCAAGTATTATAGGTCTGAGTGCAGACTTAGGAAAAGCAACAAAAATAGATAAATTCGGAGCAGCATACCCAAATAGAATATATGAAATGGGTATTGCAGAGAATAATATGGTAGGTGTAGCATCAGGAATGTCTGAATATGGATATAAAGTATTCTTAGCTTCTTTTGCATCTTTCTTAACGGGAAAGTATGATACTATCAGATGTTCAATTGCATATTCAAATGTACCTTGTGTTATAGTCGGTACACATTGTGGAATGGCAATTGGTAAAGATGGAGTTACGCAAATGGGATTAGAAGATATTAGTTTGATGAGGTCTCTACCTGGAATGACAGTATTAAACCCATCTACATATAATCAAACAAGAGCTGTAGTAAAATACTTATGTGATAATGATTTAGAGAATCCATATTATTTAAGATTAGGTAGACAGCCTGTACAAGAGGTTTATGATGAGGATGTTAAATTTGAATTAGGTAAAGGTATTGTACATAAAAAAGCCGAAGGCTCATGGCAAGAACAACATGTAGTATTTAGTACTGGATGTATGTTGCCTGATGTTTTAGAAGCTACTAAAGACATAAACATAACAGTAATTGATATGCCAACTATCAAGCCACTTGATAAAGAAATCATAAAGAAATATGCTAAGTGTAATGTCTTTACTGTAGAAGACCATTCAATTATTGGTGGTTTAGGTTCAAGTGTAGCAGAAGTTATTGCAGAAGAAGGTATAACATGTAAACTACATAGAATTGCAGTTAATGATGTATTCCCTGAATCAGGAGTTCCTGCAGACCTATATGAAAAGTATGGATTAAGTGCTAACAAAATATCAGAAAGGATAAAAAATGAATTGGGTAAATAAGGATACTGAAATTTATTGTTCATTTGCTAAACAAGCAGGAAATACTGGATGTCAAGTTATTAATTCTGCATTTTATTATCATGGCTTAAATAAAATATACAAATCTTTTTCCGTAAATAATATCGAAGATGCAGTTAACTCTGTAAAGACTTTAGGTATTAAAGGCTTTGCAATTACAATGCCCTATAAAAGAGACGTAATAGAATTTGTTGATGAGTTAGATGAATCAGCTGAGCTTGTTGGAGCCGCAAATACTGTAATAAACAATAATGGTATTCTAAAAGCATATAACACGGATTATCTTGCTGCACGTGAGTTTTTAGCTAGAAGATATGATTTTGCTGTAGCTCATAGAGGAGCACAATACTTTAAGTGGAAAGATAATTGTTATATTTTAGGCAATGGTGGATATGCTGCTGCTGTAAAGGCTGCGATGAATAGCTGGCAAGTATACCCTGAAATGATAACTAGAGATAACTGGGATAAAATATCAACTCTAGAGAAAAGCCTTATATATAATTGTACCCCTACAAAGGATTGGCCAAGGGGTAATAATGAAATTATTGATTGCCAAACAGACACAGAGACTGGTAAAACACTTGCAATTGAACAAGCATCTTATCAGTACAAATTATATACTGGATTAGATTTTCCAATAAATTATTAATATGAGTTACAAAGAAGTTAGACCTAAAACTATATTTTCAGACATAGATGGAACACTGATAACACACGTTAGTCCATTTGAATCTGCGAAACCAGACCACAAAATGACACTATTGCCTGGTACTATTAAGAAACTAGAAGAATGGGATATGAAAGGATATACTGTTGTTCTTACAACTGGTAGAAAGGAGAGTTGTAGAAAAGTATTAGAAAAACAATTAGCTGAAGCAGGAATCATGTATGATTATCTACTTATGGGCCTTGGTGGAGGTGTCAGAGTGTTGATAAATGATACAAAGCCTTATGGTGATTTTGACACTGCAGTATCAATAAATCTCGATAGAGACGAAGGTATAGGCGAATTAGATGTATAATGTGCGGAATTCACGGTTTTACATGGGATAATAAAGAGGCCATTAATAAAATGGTCAAGATTTCTCATTCTAGAGGCCCTGACGGAAATGGTACATATACAGATAACTATATAAGTTTAGGTCATAATTTACTCGCAATAACCGAAGACGCAAAACTATCATCTCAGCCTTGGCATATAAGTGACGATAAGATTTTATGCTTTAATGGTGAAATTTACAACTATAAAGAATTAAGAGTTGAACTAGAAAAACTAGGACATTCATTTGAGACTGATGGGGATACTGAAGTTTTAGCAAAGGGTTTATTAGAATGGGGTGATTCATGTATTGATAAACTAGACGGAATGTTCGGTATATCACTATATAATAAATCTAACAAGACATTAACTCTAGCAAGAGATAGTTCAGGTACAAAGCCAGTCTATTGGGCTTCTGATAAAAGAGGTATTTCATTTTCTTCTAGTCTAAAATCTATATTTAGTTTAGGTTATGATAGAAAACTAGATAAATTTGGCTATAAATTATACGATGCATTTGGGTATGTACCAGGACCAAAAACATTAGTTAAAGACATTAATAAATTATATCCGGGTCAATGTATCAAATTCGATATATTAACAGGTAAAATAATTCAAGATAGAAGAATAGATTTTACTTATGAACATGGTTCAGTTTCATCAAACTTTGAAGATTTTAGGTCTGCAGTTTCAGATTCGGTTAGGAAATGTATAATGGGCAAAAGACAAGTAGGTTTATATTTAAGCGGAGGTTTAGATTCAAATATGATTCTACATGAACTAGTAAAATATGAAAACAAACCAAAAACATTTACAACTAGATTTGAAACTAAAAGTTCTCGTGATGGAGCAAAATCAAATGACGATGCAGATGTGGCATTAGAATCAAGTAAAATATACAATACAGAGCATACTGAGTTATTAATAACAACTAATAGTTTTCTAGATGTTATTGATGAGTGTGCTTTAGCATTAGAAGAACCTAGACATAATAAAAACACGCCTGCTTATTACTTATTAAATAAAGAATTAGCTAGACAAGGAATAGTAGTCACTCTTTCAGGTGATGGTGGAGATGAAGTCTTAACAGGATACGAACGACATTACGATTACATAAATGCCAACTGTAATGAGCTGTGTGACTATTGGCCTTTATTTCAACATGGTGTAAAAAAAGACAAAGATATACTTGATTATATTAAGAGTTGGTTCCCTATATCAAACTTTACAGAAGATATACTAAACAATCAATTATACTTAGAAAGCTTATTATTTTTACCTGAAGATTATTTAATTAGAAATGATAAATTAGGTATGCATTTTTCTATGGAGGCTAGATTTCCATTCACTACTAATTCATTTAAGAAGTACGCATTAAGTATACCTTCTAAATTAAAGTATAATGAAAATTATATGAAAGCATTAGCACGAAATGCATATAATGAACTATTACCATCAAGTGTAATAAATAAAAGAAAATCTGGATGGTCAGTGTCAAAACATTTATTAATAAATGAAAGAGTAGTAAACGAATATATTAAGCCTACATTAAGCGAGGACTATTACAAGGACATTAATGAAGTATATGAAATCGATGGGAAATATAGAAACTTTCCAGTAGATGGTCGATATAAAACAAGTTACGTGAAGGTCATGAATTTTAAGACATGGGCTAAAAACTTCAAAATAACAATATAATTATGGGAAAATACACAAATGAATTATCGAGTACAAAAACAATAGGTATCTGGAAGGTACCTGAAGGTGATAAAATGGTGTCAAGAAAACTGGGAGCAGGTGAAGACGAAAACCCAAAATATGAGAAGAAATATAGAAAAACTATATTAAAGGGATTAAAAAAGAAAAGAACTTTTATTGATGTTGGAGCTAATGTAGGAATATGGAGCCTTCCAATGTCTTCTCAGTTTGAAAACGTAATTTCATTTGAACCTGATGTAAGAAACATGCAGTGTCTTAAAGAAAATACTTCGTCTAAAAAGAACATTCAATATAGAACTGAAGGTGTAGGAATAGAAAAAGGATTATCTATAATTAAACAGAGTGTAAAAAATTGTGGAAACAGTTTTGTACTTCCTGCAGATGCACTAACATTTGATGGTGAACCTGAAGCAGGAAAAGAAATGACTGTAACAATTGAACATAAACATAAAGGTAAACAAGGACATAATAAATCAACAGAAGCTACAGTTATAGAAATAGTATCAATAGACTCGTTAAATTTAGATGATGTTGATTTAATTAAAATTGACACACAAGGAAGTGAGTTTCCCATATTAAAAGGAGCCACTGAAACTATAAAAAAATGTAAGCCTTGGTTATGTTTTGAACTAGGGACTAAGCATACAGTTGAGTCAAACGGTTACACAGATGCTGACATGTTTAAGTATCTAAACAAACTAGGATATATGATAGTACTTAAAAGCAGAACTGACTGCATTATGAAACCTAAAAAGTAATTACATACGTGAATATATTAGCAGTCATACCAGCAAGATATAATAGTACCAGATTTCCTGGAAAGCCAATACGAGCATATATAGGAAAATCATCAATGATTAAACTAACATACGAGCAGGCTAAAAAATCTAATGTAGATGAAGTTGTAGTTGCAACAGATGATAAAAGAATCTATGAACATGTTTTAGGTTTTGGAGGTAAGGTGGTTATGACGGAACACTTTCATAAAACCGGAACTGAACGGTTAATAGAAGTTAGAAAACATAAGGACTGGTCAGATTATGACGCATATATTAATGTACAAGGAGATGAGCCTTTTATTGACCCAGAGCAAATTAATGAAGTCATAAAAATGATGGAATTAAGAGACTATTCCGTCGCGACTCTACACGCAAAATGCGAATCATTAAAAGATTTAATGGACCCTAATATAGTTAAACAAGTTGTTTCACATGAAAAAGTATTATACAGTAGCAGGTCTCCTATTCCTTGGCCAGGCAAAAAAGGTGATAACTTTGATAAGTATGAATATCACGTGCACTTAGGAATATATGGGTTTCCTAAAAATGTATTAGACAATATAGATTTAGACTATCAACCACCTATACAAGCTATAGAAAATCTTGAGCAATTAAACTGGGCTGCGGCCGGAATAGAAATGTATAGTCGACTATCAAAGTGGCAAGTTGGAATAAATACAGTTGAAGATTTAATGAGAGTAGGCGGTACAGTTGCTGATGAACTTCCATATAAAGGTTGTACTAATCCTAATTCATATAATTATGAACCTAACGCAACTGAAGACGACGGGTCATGTCAGCTTTATCCAGAAGTTCCTAAATTCTATAAAAGGCAATTCGAATTGTTACCTTGGGAAACAAAGCAAAAAATATATGGCGAATATAGATATTATTTAACCGATGAAACCTCTAAATTATATCCAATGAATAACTCTAGATTAATTGATAGATTCTGGGCTTCACGAAACTTAAATGTAAATGATAAAAACTAATATACAATTAGAAATAGAAGCGTTTATCCTTCCATTACTAAAATCTAAAAGAACGTATTTGGATATAGGTGCTAATATAGGAAAAGCATCAGTGCCATTTATCAATATATTTGATAGGGTAATTTCATTTGAGCCTAATCCAATTGCACTAGAAAAATTTAAGAGTAGGCCCGAAAGTCAAAAACTACAAATTGAAGAAGTTGCAGTTTCAGATTATTCAGGAACTGGTGAGTTTACTTGCCCTGCTTCTGGTGAAACACAGGCACATCAACACGGGAGTATGAATCAAAATCATATACAAACAAATAAAAGATTTTTAGAAAGAAAATTATATACATATCCAGTGGATGTAGTCACAATCGACTCATATAAATTAACAGATGTAGATTTTATTAAAATAGACACTGAAGGTAATGAATATAATGTATTAATTGGGGCATTAGAAACAATTAAAAAATGCAAGCCTATAATTTATTATGAATCTAAGATTCCTGATGAATCAAAGGAAAGAATAAGGAAACTTTTTACAAAAATAGGATATAATACTCAAATAACACGTAGAAATTGGGGAGATAGCAAGAAGAAGTGTGATATGCTAGCTACACCTAATCTATAACATAAATAGAAGAAATGAACGTAAAACCAACAATCTCACATTCGAGACACTTTGCAAAGACGATAACATGGAGAATCATTGCGTCTTTAGATACATTATTAATTGCCTGGTTGATTTCAGGTGATATAAAA
>MDSZ01111861.1_pt1 | contig 10529 bp, 6 predicted proteins | sample 811201 | NCBI WGS metagenome assembly MDSZ01 (sample SAMN05326647, study PRJNA326480) | marine metagenome | isolation source: seawater | place: Indian Ocean: North | collected 2010
AATTTGGATACAGCGGCTATGCTTTTAGTGATAATACGGATATCGTAAGCCGAACTGGATTCTACGGTTCTTACGCTTGGCATGTCAAGTTCACAGATAAAAACAGTCTGAGCTTAGGATTAGGTGCTGGATATGTAAACAACAACATTAATGTAGCGGGCATTCGCGTGCCGGATGAATTGGATCCAGTCCTTTACAGCCAACTGAACAGCTCTAAATTTGATTTGAACTTCGGTTTCAACCTACAATTCGGAGACTTCAATATTGGTGCAGCGGTTCCAAACATTTTGGCGCCAAAGGTCGACTTCGGTGATAACTTCAACAGTCCTTACCAGTATCACTATATGCGTCACTATGTGGTCAATACGGCTTACGATGTACAGCTTCAGAAAGGGTTGATGACTCTAAGTCCATTCGTAACGGTACGTGCTAATGAGGTAACCATCCCACAGGTAGATGCTGGTTTGATGTTTAACCACAAGGAGTACTTCTACGTGGGTGCAGCATACCGTTCTTCGTACGCTGTTACGGGTAATGCCGGTGTACACGTTACAGAAAACATCAGTCTAGGTTATGCGTACGATTTCTCGCTGAACACCTACGGTTTTGCCTTGGGTAATTCGCATGAGTTTATGTTGCGTTACACCTTTGGTGAGAGCAAGAAAGACAAGCGCCTAGAAAATGAACTCAAGAAATTGAAAGACCGTCAACGTCGTCAATCTGGAGACCTCGAAGATCTTCTAAACGATCGCTTGGACGAATTCAAAGACGAGATTACTGAGCAACAGAAATCGCTATTTGATGCAGAGAAGGAAGCCATGAAAGGTGAGCTTAGTGAAGCGGCTGCTCAAGCTGCTGCAGATGCTGCCAATGAGGCTGCTGCCAATGGAGCTGCTAGCGGTGGAATGAACAATGGTGGTGCTTCAGGTAATGGAGGATTTGATCCTAATACTGGTGCTGGAGGCAATATGTATCCACAGACCCCGCAAGGTGGCGGTACAGTGAATTCAAACATCACAGGTTACAACCCGAACCAATACGCTGGAAATGTTCAGCCAGGTTCACAAGGGTATTATGTGACTGCAGGTGTGTTTGGGTCAAGAAACAATGCTGTGAAACTACAGAACAAGCTTCGTGCTCAAGGCGTAGGTTCAGACATCTTCCAGGATCCGAACAACAACATGTACTACGTATTCCTATTGAAGTTCAATAACTACAATGCTGCTAACCAAGCGCGTAATACAGGCTTTAATGGTCAGTACAACGGCAAGCTTTGGATTAAGGTAATGTAGTCGTCGGAAAATAATTCATTTTAAAAACCCCCGCGGCCGACGGCCGCGGGGGTTTTTTATGCTGTTTTTCATCCTGTCTTACGAGCTGAATTGACCCTTACTCTTGCTCTGCTTCGCGCGAAGGAAAAATCAGGTCAGGATTCTCGACCTGTGCTTCTTTAGCCAATCTTCCGCCATTCAAAATACGCTCGGCTTGTTCTAAATGACGACCGATATGCGGCACCATCATTTCTAATCCGGTCAAGGTTTTGACTTTGATTGGAGGAGCGGCGCTCATCACCTTGGTGTTTCTGAGTTCAGGACTGTGCGGAATGATGCGCAAGATCTTCTCTATCTGGCTGAGGTCGGAAATAAAGTTCTCCATCACCTTCTGAGCACTCAGCTTGAGCTCTGGGTTTTGAATGCGTCGCGGTTGCAATTTCTTTGGTGCACGAATTTTTATCGCCTCAGGTTTGCTGAGTGGGGACATCCAACCGCGCGCCTTTTTCTGGAACCAGCTCAGCGTTAATTCTTCACTTTGCTCTGCTTCCTCCGCTTGGCAGACCTTGGTCAGCTGTGGCAGATAAACCTCACTCACGTTATTGATGTGCTCTATGCACTCAATGGCAGACCACTTTTCGCCCTCGGGAATAAAGAATAATTCATCCTCTTCAAGGAAGTAAAAGGCAGTTTCAAATTGCTTTTTATAATTGGCCAATTCCGCCAATCTTGAATCAATAAAGTCTTGAACCTTCATTATGCTTCTACAGGTTTTTCCAATTCGACGATGCTGCTCAGCATCTGATGAACGTCTTGTAACTCGATAATATTCTGTGCGACAAAGGTGAGTTTCTCTCCCTTTTGTTTCACTTGAACCTTGCGCGGGTTGCGCTGCAAATAGCCTAGGATGGCAGAGAAAATAGGTAGTTGGTAATACTCGCTGTTGTTCTGGGCGGCAAAGTGCCCGATAAACTTACCCATCTTGATGATGAGCTTCTGGAAGCCAATGTGCTTGGCCAGCCACTTGATGCGCACTGAATAGAGCAACGCTGCCACAGACGGTGGAATAGGGCCGAATCGGTCTTCCAATTCCATTTCAAACAACTGCAGATCTTCCTCCTCTGTGAGTTCGCCCAATCGTTGGTAAAGCTTCAAACGCTCTTCGATATTATTCACGTAGTTGTCGGGAATCAATAATTCCATGTCGGTATCAATCTGTACCTCGTCCACAAAATCGGACCCCTTGTCTTTGTTCTCTTTCTCGTAAAGGTCTTTGAATTCGTTCTCCTTCAATTCCTTTACAGCTTCCGCCAATATCTTCTGATAGGTATCAAAGCCCATATCCGTGATAAATCCACTCTGTTCGCCGCCTAGCATATCACCGGCACCGCGAATTTCTAAGTCTTTCATGGCAATCTTGAACCCTGAGCCCAGATCAGTGAACTGCTCGAGCGCACGTAATCTTTTTCGTGCCTCATCAGTCAAGGTGCTCATAGGAGGGGTGATCAACTTACAAAACGCCTTTTTGTTGGAACGGCCCACGCGACCGCGCATCTGGTGAAGATCAGACATTCCAAAGTGGTTGGCATTATTAATAATGATAGTGTTCGCGTTCGGTACGTCCAATCCACTTTCAATAATGGAAGTAGCTACGAGTACATCGTATTTGCCGTCCATGAAGTCGAGCATGACCTTTTCGAGTTTCTTACCCTCCATCTGTCCGTGGCCAATGGCTACGCGGGCATCCGGAACTAATCGGTTCACCATACCAGCGACCTCTTGAATATTACTTACACGGTTATTGATGAAGAAAACCTGGCCGCCACGCTGAATCTCATAGCTGATTGCGTCGCGGATGCCTTCCTCATTAAACCCGACCAATTCTGTTTCAATAGGCTGCCTGTTCGGCGGTGGCGTGGTCATCACGCTCAGGTCACGCGCTGCCATTAGCGAGAACTGTAGCGTACGCGGAATAGGTGTTGCCGTCAGCGTAAGTGTATCTACATTGACTTTAAGCGTTTTAATCTTGTCCTTCACAGCTACACCAAACTTCTGCTCCTCGTCAATGATTAATAGTCCAAGATCCTTAAACTCGACGCTCTTGCTTACTAGTTTGTGGGTTCCGATGAGGATGTCCACCTTTCCCTCCGCAAGCTTCTTTAATGTCTCGCGCTGCTGACCTGCAGTTCGGAACCTGTTGATGTAATCCACGTTTACTGGGAATCCGTCTAGGCGTTTCGAGAAGGTCTTAAAGTGCTGGAAGGCGAGAACTGTAGTTGGCACCAATATGGCCACCTGCTTACCATTAGCAACGGCCTTAAATGCAGCACGTACGGCAATTTCCGTTTTACCAAAGCCTACATCTCCACAGATTAGTCGGTCCATGGGCATCGGACTCTCCATGTCCTTCTTGATGGCTTCCGTAGCAGACATTTGATCTGGCGTATCCTCAAAGAGGAAGCTCGCCTCCAACTCATGCTGCAAGTACCCATCCGGCGCACATTGGAACCCAATCGCTTCGCGGCGCTTGGCGTACAATTGGATCAGATCGAAGGCAATCTTTTTGACCTTCGCCTTCGTCTTCTTTTTAAGGGTCTGCCACTGCGCAGACCCGAGCTTGTGAAGGGTAGGTGCGGTTCCGTCTTTGCCGTTGTATTTACTGATCTTATGCAGGGAGTGGATGCTCACATAAAGAATGTCATTATCGCGGTAAACGAGCTTTATGGCCTCCTGGATTTTCCCGTTGTTATCGACCTTTTGCAGTCCGCCGAACTTTCCAACCCCGTGGTCCACATGCGTTACATAATCTCCAAACTCCAGCGCATTGAGCTGCTCGAGGGTGATGGCTTGTTTCTTTTTCGCGCCGTTTTTGATGTTGAATCGTTGGTAACGGTCGAAAATTTCATGATCGGTATAGAGGTACGTCTTGGCCAATTCATCTTCGAACCCTTCATGCAAGGCACCCACCGTCGTTTCATACTTTGGCGCCAATTCCAAATCCTCAAAAATCGCGTGGAAGCGCTCGATCTGCTTTGGGTTCGAACACATTAATACGGTTTGGGCGCCTTCCTTCTCACTGCGCAATAAGGTCTGGGCCAAGAGCTGGAAATCTTTGTTGAACGCCCTTTGCGGTAAAGCTTTGCTCTCCAACTTTTCCGAGGTCCATTCACTACGCCCGTATTCGACGCGTGAAAAATCTAACAAGCCGCGCTTTAGTGCATCGCCACTGATAAAAAGCTCTCCTGGCGCTGCACGTTGAACCGTATCTCCGAGTTCCTCGTAGCGCTCGTGGGCGAGCTCCATCAATCGATCAAGCTTAGCTACTGCCATGGACGGAGTGTCCATCCAAAGTTGTGTATCCTTGGGGAGGTAACTCAGTAGCGAGGCACGACTTTCCAAGAACGTTTTGTTCTCCACGTTGGGGACAATGCTCATTTTCGTCGCCTTGCCCACGGTACGCTGTGTTTCAATGTCGAAAAAGCGGATGCTCTCCACCTCGTCGTCAAAGAATTCCACCCGGTACGGATGGTCCTTGGAAAAAGAGAAAATATCTACAATGCCACCGCGAACGGAGAATTGGCCTGGTTGAACGACAAAATCCACGCGTTCAAACTGGTATTCAAAAAGCGTTTCATTGAGGAAATCTAGACTTAGCTGGTCCCCAAGATTTACTTTAAGGGTATTGGTTTCCAATTCCTTTTTCGTCACCACCTTTTCGAACAAGGCGTCGGGGTATGAAATGAGAATAGGGGCTTTTCGGCGGGCACTTAGGTGGTTCAATACCTCCGCACGCAGCAATACGTTCGCATTATCCGTCGTCTCCACTTCATAAGGTCTGCGGTAGGATGCAGGGTAGAAGTAGCTCTTTACAGAAGGGAGCAGCTTCTCGATGTCGTTTTGGATATAGGCGGCCTCTTCTTTGCTATTGGTGATAATGAACTGCATGCCTCCCGTACGCTCATAAGTAGCAGCCGCTAAAACGGCGGCATGAGAGCCTCCGGCCGCATTAAATCCTAAGGCAACATTCTGCTTTGTACCATGCGCTGTGGTGAGCTGTTCAACTAAAGGGTGGCTGTGGTAGCGGGATAGTAAATCTGCTATTTCCAAGTTCTATTCTTCTTCGTACCTGCGTAAAAACGCATGGGCCATATCCACCATTTCCGGTGAACCGATGAAGAATGGAACTCGCTCGTGCAATTCGCTGGGCTGGAGTTCTAAAATTCGCTGTTTACCGTTCGTGGCAGTACCGCCTGCTTGTTCAACTATAAATGCGAGTGGGTTACACTCGTACAACAGGCGAAGCTTACCGTTTGGCGCCATCGTTCCTGTGGGGTAAAGATACACCCCACCTTTGATAAGATTGCGATGAAAATCGGAAACTAAAGAGCCAATATATCTCGAGGTATAGGGCCTGCCGGTTGCCTCATCATATTGCTGGCAATACTTAATGTATTCTTTGACCCCTTTAGGGAAATGCACATAATTTCCTTCGTTTACACTGTAGATGTTGCCCGATTTTGGAATTTGCATATCCCGATGCGACAAGCAGAAAACGCCAATGGATGGATCTAACGTAAAGCCATTCACGCCATTTCCGGTAGTGTAAACAAGCATAGTGGAAGAGCCATAAACAACATATCCTGCGGCGACTTGGGCATCGCCAGGCTGCAAGAAATCTTCCAAGGTCACAGGTGTACCCGTTGGGGTAATTCTGCGGTAAATGGAGAAAATAGTCCCGACACTCACGTTGACATCGATGTTACTAGACCCATCGAGTGGATCCATTAAAACCACGTATTTCGCTTCACGGTGAATATCGTCGTCAAAGCTGATGTAATGCTCTTCTTCTTCGGACCCTACACCGCATACTTGTCCCATGGAGCGCAAGGCACGCATGAAGGTGTCGTTGGCCATCACATCAAGCTTTTGTTGGGCCTCGCCTTGGATGTTGTCCTGGCCCATAGCGCCAAGAATGTCTGCTAACCCAGCTTTGTTGATTTCCCGATTGACCACTTTTGCGGCCAAGCGAATTGAGGTGAGTAAGTGCGATAAATCGCCAGTAGCGAAGGGGAAATCCTTCTGGTTTTCGACGATAAATTCACCGAGGGTGGTTGGTTGTACCATGGTCAGTGGTATTAGTTCTGTAATAGGTGCGACTAAGTTACGGTTAATGAATGAGAAGAAGGCCATTACAATGCACTACCTTTGCAACATGAACAATAGAGGTCAAGTACGTGCGAAAAAGTACCTGGGACAGCACTTTTTAAAGGATGAAAGCATCGCAGAGCGCATTGCCAATGTAGTTCCTTTTGAAGGTGTTGAGAAGGTCTTGGAGATTGGTCCGGGTATGGGTGTAATGACCAAATACTTGCTGGACAATCCGGCTATTGAGACTTGGGTTGTAGAGATTGACGACGAAAGCGTCAGCTATCTCAAGGCCCATTACAATACCTTGAGTGCCCGTATTCTTGAAGAAGACTTCCTCAGATGGAACCCTTCAAAAACATTTGGCGAAGAGAAATTTGCATTGGTGGGGAACTTCCCATACAATATCAGCTCTCAGATTGTTTTCAAGGTGCTAGATCACATGGATCAAATTCCGCTTTTTGGCGGGATGTTCCAAAAGGAGGTCGCGCAGCGCTTGTGCTCGCCACCGGGAAACAAGACCTATGGAATCCTTTCAGTGCTTTGTCAAGCATACTATGATTTGACCTATGATTTTACCGTGCCACCGGGTGTGTTTAACCCTCCTCCGAAGGTAGATAGTGGGGTGATGCATATGGTGCGCAAGGCGGAAGATCCAAATATAGATTTCAAGCTGTTGAAGCGCGGTGTTAAGGCGGCTTTTGGCATGAGAAGAAAAACCCTTCGCAATGCCTTGAAAGTGCTTAACTTGCCAGAAGGCTTCGAGCATCCGTATCTTAGCAAGCGAGCGGAGCAATTGTCTCACACGGAATTTGTTGAACTTTTAACTGCGATCGAAGATGGAAGAAATGAGCATTAGAGCGCGTATAGTGAAGGCTTTGGGGGAGACCAATGAGGCTGAGTTCGCGCAGATCATTGAAGGTATCCACCCTGCGGATATGGCGGAGGTGTTAGAGACGTTCGTCGCTGAAGAACGTTCTGCGTTCTTTGAGAAAATCGATTCCGAATTAGCCGCTGATATTCTTGTTGAGTTTGACGAGGAGGAGCGCGGTGAGCTGGTTTCGACATATTCTACGGAAGAAATTGCACAGGAATTAGTCGGGAATATGGATTCCGACGATGCTGCGGATATGCTTTCTGAACTTCCAGAGGATATGACCAAAGAGGTTCTTTCTCAGGTGGAAGATGTAGAGCAGGCGAAGAATATTGCCCAACTCCTTACCCACGAAGAAGATACTGCTGGTGCCCTAATGGCAACCGAGCTTGTTGTGGTGAACCAAAGTCTTACTGCAATTCGCTGTGTGGCAGCTATGCGTTCTCAGGCAGAACACATTGACCGCGTCCACGCTGTTTACGTGGTTGACGATAATGATATTTTAGTCGGAACATTGAGCTTAAAAAAGCTTTTGACCGCGCAACGCACGGCTCCAATTTCTGAGCTATACCGCCCTATAGAACATACTGTACTCAGTACCACTCCTGCGGAGGAGGTAGCGAACATGATGCAGAAGTATGATCTTTTTGTCATTCCAGTGGTCAATGCCGCCGGTGAGCTTCTCGGTCGAATTACCCTTGATGATGTGGTCGATTTCATTCGTGAAGAAGCGGAGCGCGATTACCAATTGGCCTCGGGTCTTACCGATGAGGTAGAAAGCGACGATAGCGTGTATGAGGTTACCCGTGCACGTATTCCATGGCTGTTAATCGGACTCTTTGGTGGTCTCATCGTTGCCCTAATCATTGGCAAAAACGAAGAGGACATCAAGCTGGTTCCAGCATTGGCCTTTTTCATGCCACTTATTGCCGCAATGGCGGGTAATGTGGGTGTACAATCCTCGGCGATTGTTGTACAAGCTTTGGCTAGCGACAGAAAGGAGAACAACATGATTCAGAAATTGACCAAGGAATTGGCTGTAGGTCTGTTCAACGGTCTCATCCTATCGTTGGTTATGTTCGGTGCAGGATTGCTTTTAGGATACGACCAGCTTATTACTTTGACTGTGAGTACTTCGCTACTGACAGTGATTGTCTTCGCTTCACTCTTTGGAACTTTTATACCGCTGATGCTCGATAGGTTCAAAGTCGATGCTGCCTTGGCAACAGGGCCTTTTATCACCACAGCAAACGATGTGATTGGTCTGATCATTTATTTCCAGATTGGCCGATTGATTATCGGATACTAATGAAGGCGCTCCTCCTTGACGATACCCATCCCTTTCTCGAGCAAGATTTGCAAGCGGGCGGTCTCACCTTGGTTCGTGAGTATTCGGCGCCTTTGGAAGAATTAGCCGCTCACCATAGCGATGCACTAGTATTAATCATCCGCTCACGCATGCGCGTTGATGCTCATTTTTTAAGCCAATTCCCTTCTTTGAAAGTCATCGGTCGCCTTGGCGCGGGCTTGGAGAATATAGACCTCGCCGAAGCTGAAAATCGCGGTATTTCGTGCCAGCGCGTTCCCGAAGGGAATGCGCGTGCAGTAGCTGAACACGCGCTGGGTATGTTGCTCAGTTTGCTGAACCATCTTCCGCGTGTTCACAGGGAGATTAAGGAAGGCAAGTGGTTGCGTGAACCTAACAAGGGACGCGAGTTACAGTCACTTACTGTGGGTGTCATTGGCTATGGCGTGATGGGTAGTGAATTTGCTCAGTTGCTGAGTGCTATGGGTGTTAAGGTCCTTGCCTACGATAAGTACAAGCAGGGTTATGCGCCCGAAGGCATCAGGGAGGTGAGCTTGCAGGAATTGCAAGCGGAAGCAGATGTGGTTAGTTTGCACTTGCCATTGACGAACGAGACTCGGGGTTTGGTAGATGCACAATTCTTTGCTGGATTTAAAAAGCCAATTCACTTCATCAATACAGCCCGCGGGCCTATTTTGAAGACGGACGATTTGCTGGCAGCGATGGATAAGGGTAAGGTCCTCAGTGCAGGTTTGGATGTCCTAGAGTATGAGAAATCGAGCTTTACGAGCCTGTTTAAAGACGAATTGCCCGAGACCTTGCAAAAATTGTTGGTGCGTGAAAATGTGCTGTTGAGTCCGCACATCGCAGGGTGGACCAAAGAGAGCTTTGAGAAGATGGGCCGCGGTTTGGCGGCGAAAGTGCTTGGGGCGTTAAAGGCTTCTTAGAGGCGTTTGAAAACGAATTGGACCGTATCAGGCGTTCGTTGTTCCAATAAAATATCTAGACCTTCTGTTTCGCGAGCTTCGTCCTCGTCATTGGTGTGACGGATGGTCAATAATTCTACCGACGATGTTAGTTCGAGATCGAACTGACCGGTGAGTTCCGCTAGTACTTTTGGTACGATGATCGCATCGTTATTGATGCAGAACATTGCTCTTGTCGCAGTGTTGCGCATCAAATTTACCACGACGCCTTGCTCGGCAAACAGGTGATATACTGCGCTGAGGTGGTGCTCGGCGATAAAGGCCAAATCTTTGGTGCTGAGCTGTAGAAGGATTTGGTTTTTCTTCAAGATGAAGTTCGCTACCTCGGGCTCTGGGCGGTCTACACCACCAATGGTGGTTCCTGGTAGCGTAGGATCTACAAAGCTCTTGATGTGCAATGGAATGCCCTTCTTCTTTAGGGGCTGAATGGTCTTTGGGTGGATGATCGAGGCGCCGTAGAAGGCCAGTTCAATGGCTTCATTAAACGGCAATGCATCAATCTTTTGGGTGTTGGTGAAGGTCTTTGGATCTCCGTTCAACATTCCTGGTACATCTTTCCAGATGGTGAGGCTATCTGCACCAAGGCAGAAGGCAAATACGGCACCGGTATAATCGGATCCCTCGCGACCTAGAGTTGTTGGGCGCCCGTCTGGAGAGGAGCCTATGAATCCTTGTACGAAGTTGACCTTGTCCTGGGCAATGTTTGAGCGGATGGCAGGGCCGGTTTGTTCCCATTGGACGGTTGCGCGGCGGAATTGACCGTCGGTTTTTACCAGTTCGCGCGTGTCCTGCCAAACGGTAGGTACTTCCTGACCAACATAGGCAGCAATGATGCGTGTAGAGATGAGCTCTCCATGGTGCACAATGTAGTCGTAGCCTTCGCCGTAAGAAATGTCTTGCTTATCAAGACCTTCGCGAATACTAGCAATGAGGGCTGCGACGTGCTC
>MDSZ01153599.1_pt1 | contig 10529 bp, 11 predicted proteins | sample 811201 | NCBI WGS metagenome assembly MDSZ01 (sample SAMN05326647, study PRJNA326480) | marine metagenome | isolation source: seawater | place: Indian Ocean: North | collected 2010
AAGAACACATTAATAAATGGGGTTGGAACGTGAACGAAAAAGGTTGGGTAAACTTTCCTGATTATCAAGGTAGGATTTGGAAGAATAGAACCAGTATCAGATGGGAAAAACCTGTACATGAAACTTTAGTAGGTTACAAAGAATACACTTATCTTCCAATGGAAGAACAATTTGCCTTCTATCATCCAAAAGATATAGACAGACAAGAAAAACAAAATGAATTTTATGGAGGAATATAGAATGACAAAATACATTTATACTACACCTGATGGTGGCAAAACTATGTACCAAAATGAATTTGGAAAATCCGATACCAAAGAAAGAATAGGAAATGAATCTTCAGAACCTATTGGAACTAAAAAAACTGCATTGGTTATGGGAGCCGGTGGTTTCATTGGGAGTCATATGGTTAAAAGACTTAAAAAAGAAGGATTTTGGGTTAGGGGTGTAGATTTAAAATATCCAGAATTTTCAAAAACAGAAGCTGATGATTTTATAGTTGGTGATTTAAGAGATCCTAAATTAGTTAGTGATGTTATAGAATGGGGCTTTGATGAATTGTATCAATTTGCAGCTGATATGGGTGGAGCTGGATTTATATTTACAGGTGAAAATGACGCAGATATAATGCATAATTCTGGTTTGATTAATTTAAATGTAACTGCTGAATGTGTGAAGAAAAATGTAAAGAAAGTATTCTATTCATCATCAGCTTGTATGTATCCTGAATACAATCAAGATGATCCAGATAATCCTAACTGTGAAGAAAGTTCTGCATACCCAGCAGCTCCTGATTCTGAATATGGTTGGGAAAAATTATTTAGTGAAAGGTTGTATAAAGCCTTTGAAAGAAACCACGGGCTGAATGTTAGGATTGGTAGGTTTCATAATATATTTGGACCTGAAGGTACTTGGGATGGTGGTAGAGAGAAAGCACCAGCAGCTATGTGTAGAAAAGCTATCACATCAGATGGTGAAATAGAAGTTTGGGGTAATGGTAAACAAACAAGATCCTTTCTATATATCGATGAATGTATAGAAGCTGTTAGAAGATTGATGGAATCAAACTTTACAGAACCTGTAAATATTGGTTCGGAAGAAATGATTTCAATTAATGATTTTGCACAGATGGCAATAGATATTTCAGAAAAGAATATCACCATTAATAATTTAGAAGGACAAGCTTTTCAAGACAAGTATGGACATCCTTGTCCATTAGGTGTAAAAGGTAGAAATTCAGATAACACTTTATTTGAAAGTAAAATAGGGTGGAAACCATCACAGCCTTTAATTGAAGGTATGAAAAAAACATACGAATGGATTGAAAATCAGGTAAGAAATGAACTATAAAATATCAGCACTGACAGGAGTTGGAAAGTTAGAATACTATGAAGAATTTATAGATAGATATTTTAAAAACATACAAGAACAAACGATGTTTAGTGATATTGAATTTATCATAACATATGTGGAATGGACAGATAAATTTGAAAAATTCAAAAAATTATCTAATGTAAAACTAATAAAAGATAATGAAAAAAAAGGTTGTTATGGTGGTTGGAATCTATGTTTAAAACATAGTACAGCTGATTTGGTAACTAATTGGAATATAGATGACTATAGATTTTCTAATAATTGTGAATTAAAATATGATATATTAACTAAACAAAAAGATATTGATTTTGTATATAATTATTGTACAGATTCAAGTGATATAAATGAAACATTTGAAAACTTTGATTGGAGTTACGATAGAAGAGTCTTCATGTTTCCAGATAATTTTCACAAATATGTTTTTCAATGTTGTATGGGTGGTCCTGACCCAATGTGGAGAAAATCACTACATGATGAAGTAGGTTACTTTGATTGGAAAGATTTCCCATCAGCTGCAGATTGGGAATTGTGGATTAAGTTTGCATTAAATGGTTCTAAATTTAAATTGATTCCTGAAGTATTGTGTTTATTTTTCACCAATCCTAATAATGTTAGTAGTGTTATGGGTGAAGAAAAAAAGAATCAAGAACATCAAAGATTGATAGACAAATACAAAAATGAAATACCTAAATTTGAAACTAAACAATTTAACATAGAATTGTTGGGGGAATAGATGGCACATATATTTAAAAAACCAAGTAATGGGCAGAATGGTATAATTGTATTATCACACCAAGAAACAGGTAGAATAGAAAACAATTCTGATTTATATCCAATGGTTAACAAGTTATTAGAAAAGTATTTTATAGGTGTTCATTATGGTGGTTTTTCATTTGGAGCTCACATGCCACAATTCTGTCACTTCTACATGGGCAGAGATTCAGTTACCGATATAAAACAAAGATTTCCAGGAGCATTTCACATACCAATGGCAAGTGCTCAATTTACTTCAACTAAATTTTCATATAATCCTGATGTAAGTAAATATTGGGATATAATAAATGTATCAAGAAATGCTAAGATAAAAAAACTAGATACTTTCTTTCAAGAAGTTAAAAAAATATATGAAGCTGGTTACAAGTATAAAATATTATTAGTTTGTGCTTCTCGGAAAGAAGAAACTGAACAAGATCACTTTGTTAATATAGCAGATGTATATTATGAAATGTTTACAGATGAAGAACGTGAATGGTTTACTTTATTGAGATTAAGTAAAGACTTGGAATTTAAAGGGTTGAGTAAAACACAACTAGCTTATCTTTATCAGGCTTCTAAAGTGTCTACTTTATTTTCACCACAAGAAGGTAGTCCTGGTGTTATACCAGAAGCTTTACTAACTAAATTACCTGTGGTCACATATAAACATCAACAAGGTAGTGGTTTAGATTTCTTGGACAATTCAAATTCTATTTTGTTTGAAAATTATGAAGATGCACACCATTCACTAATTGAAGCTGTTGAAAATTATGATAAATTTAATCATAACATGGACTACCTAATAGAAAACTACAGAGAAGACAAAGGTATAGAAAATATCAAAACTTATTTTAAAAAATTATATGAAATATACGATCAACAATTTGATGGTGAATTAATAAACACAGATGATTTGGTAAGTAGACTACCAGCTCACTATGTCAAACTACCATGGGCTAATAAAAGATTTGTAAATGGACATATGACAGAAATGGAACAATTTAAAATATTTGAGGAGAGAACAAGTGAGTAGAGATAGAAATGATTTATTAAAATATGAAACAGATAAATATGATTTAATGTTTTCGGAATATGATTTTGCTAGAGATCCAGATAGAAAAAAACACATAGACTACATGTTGACTGGTATGGACAATCCTGATTTTTCAGAAATGTATACAAATATACTATCTGAATCAAATTCTATATTAGAAATAGGAACTGGTCCTGGTACAATGATGAAATGGTTGAAAGATGAATATAATTTAAATGTGGCTGGTATAGATATATCAGGTAAAATAATTGCATATGTAACAGAACTATTTCCTGAATTTTCTGCTAATGTAGTTGTAGGCAGTGCACATAAATTACCCTATCCTACCAATCAATTTGACATAGTACAACATTTAGATGGAATGGAACATATACCAGTTGAATGGGAAGAAGAAGCTTTAAAAGAATCTATCCGTGTCACTAAAAAATATATAGTACATTCAGACGCGTGTCAAGACGCATCTGCTGACAGATGGGCTGAACTATTAGGATTTGATTTAGCTCATGTTAATGCAAAATCTCCGGAAGAATGGAATAAATTTTATTCGAAATATCAAGATGAATTTGGTTATAAAATAATTAAAGAATGGGCTCATACAGTTAATGATGCAGGTGATAATGTCTATAACATCATATTGGAGAAAATATCTGAATGAAAAAATATAACATAGTATTTGTTGTAGCTCACCCGGATGATGAAGCTTTGTGGGTTGGTGGAACATTAAATTTTTTAAATAAATTTGATTTTATAAATGTTAACTTGATATGTATGACTGGTGGTTTAGACGAAGATAGGTCTAAAGAATTTAAAAAGGTTACTGACATTCTAAATTTAAAAAACAGTATTCACATAGAAACAGATTTGGTTACTAAAGGTGGTATATCTATAGAAGATACCCGTGGTAAATTTTATGATTCAATTAAGAAGTTAAACCTAGATAATATCGATTTGATAATAACACATCCTATGTATGGTGATGAACACACAAACGACAATCATGCTCAATTGTTTAATGACATGTATCAATTATCAAAAGAAAAAAATATACCATTCGGTTTCTTTTCATTCCTAACGATGCCTTTTTACGCAATGGCTTCTGTTTTACATGAAGCTAGAAGATTAGATGGAACTCATCTAATCAACTTGTTTAGATGTTATGGTTTAGATAGTTATGATTATAGTAATTTACCGAAACCAACTTTTTATATGCAAATTAAATCAGACATAGAAGTAAAGAAAAAATTATTAGATTGTTATCAATCTATTAATGTAGAAGAACACAAAAATGGTTATTATGCATGGGATAGTTTTATAGAAGGAATCTATTTTATGGAAGAAAAATCAGCAGATATGATAGATGAAATAATAAAGAATATGGAATTACCTGAACAATCACCATTTAGAAATATGATAAGGAGTTAAATGAATATTTTAATTACAGGAGCATCAGGCTTTTTAGGAAATGAATTAATTAAACAATGTAGTGACAGAAACTATAATGTGGTTGGGATAGCTAATTCAGAAACACGAATACAGAAAACTAAATTTTTAAATTCTGAAATACCTATTTTTTCATTGGATATCTACAGTGATGTTGACAGAATGAATCAAATTATTAAAGAATATAAAGTAGAATATATAATACATGCAGCAGCTATGAAACATATTGGTATATGTGAAGATAACGCCTGTCGTACAGTAGAAGTAAATGTCATTGGTAGTAAAAATGTCATGGAGTTGGCATTACAGAACAATATTAAAAACGCCATTTGTATAAGCACAGACAAAGCCATAAATCCAACAAGTGCTTATGGTAGTAGTAAATACTTGATGGAAAAAATGTTTTTAGAAAATAACTTTTCTGTATTTCAAGGTGTTAATTATTTCTATTCTACAGGCAGTGTGTTAGATATATGGGATAATCAGATAAGAGAAGAAAAACAATTAACTGTAAACAAAAATAATAGTACACGATACTTCGTAGAAGTTCAAGAAGTAGCAAAAACACTATTAGATAATATTAATGTCAAAGGTGAAGTCATGTCGACAAGTTATTGTTATAAGATAAAGTTGTATGAATTGGCCAAGGCGTTTTGTGAGTACCATGAATATGAAAATGTAAAATACTATACTGGATATACAGTTGAAAAAGTTGACGAAGAATTTCCAGATGATATCAAAATTATAGATACAGATATATCAGACATAAAAATGTTGTTAGAAAATTATTATAGGAATAAAAAATAATGGCTATTGAATCTTCAGATTATGAATTAATAAAACATTTACGGAATGAAAATCCAACTGGTAAAAAGTTAGCTATATTAGGTGATTGTCATGTACACGCTGGTATAGAAAATTTATCTAATGAAATGAAGTTTGAAACAATTGAAACATTTGATGTTATGGGTAATCCGACACATAAATTAGATTTAAATGAACCGTTGGATGAAAAGTTTATGTCTAAATATGATTGGGTAATTGATAGTGGAACTTTATATTGTTGTTTTGATATAGCTACTGTAATGAAGAATATTCTATATATGTTGAAAGATGATGGTAAAGTTTTACATACAGGTAATTTAGTTGGGTTTTTTGGTAGAGGATTTTTTTCATTAAGTCCTGCATTATTTAACGACTTCTATAGTCAGAATGGTTTTGAAGTAGGTTACATGGGAACTAAAACTAAAAGTGAAGGTGTATGGAATTTATTTCATAGTAATGAAAATTATTTAAATGCAGAAGGTGAAGGTGAAATAGAATTTGCAGAAGAAGGTGTGGGTTTTGTATCTAGTTTACCTAATGATTCTATGATATGTTGTTTTGCAAAAAGAAAAAAAGTTGTTGATTTTACAAAACCAATTCCAACTCATTTTGTAAGAACGGATGGTAAGTAATTGAAATTCTATTGTACACTGTCTGATAAAAATTATATGTTACAAGGTTTAACTATGTTTAAATCTTTAATCGATAATTCTACAGAACAATTTGTTTTATATTATTTATGTTTCGATAAAGAAACATATAATTCAATTATTAAAGTAAATCGAGAATATAATAACATAGTTCCAATTTTACTTGATGATTTAGAATCAGAATTTTCTGAATTAAATATAGCAAAGAACAATAGAAGATATGATGAATATTGTTGGATGTTTGCTTCGTGGTTTTCTAACTATTTGATTAATACATATGATATAAATCACATAATGTATGTTGACGCGGATGTTTATTTCATGAAAAATCCACAGATAGTATTTGATGAAATAAACGACAAAAGTGTTGGTATAATGATGCATCGTCATGTAACTGAAAAGTCTACATATGGTAAATATAACGTTGGAATAATATATTTTAAATCAGATGAAAACGGCTTGAAAGTTTTAGATTGGTGGAAAGATGCAGTTATAAATAAAAAGTATCCTGAATTGGCCACGTGTGGTGATCAAAAGTATTTAGATGCATTTATACCTGAATTTGGTGAAGATACAATATCAATTATAGATAATGGTGTGGGGCATGGAGCTCCATGGAACTGGAGATTATATGTATATGAACATTATGAAGAAGATGGTAGCATTGTTTGGGGTGATAAAAGACAACCTTTGGTTTTTGTTCATTTTTCACAATTTAAGTTTGATTTAGAAAACGACACTTTAGATTTTTCAGGTGGTAAATATCCAGACCACACATTAGGATTTCAAGTATTTAACATACCTGAAGTTAGACAGGTATATTACAATTATTTTCAAGATATAAAAAAAACAAGGAGTATTTGGTTATGAAAATAGCATTCGGTATGATAGTATTTAATAGTGATTTTGTTTTAAAACAGGTGTTAGAAACAATATATCCATACGCAGAACAGATATTGATAGCAGAAGGTCCTGTAAAATATTGGGCTGATAAAGGTTACACGACATCTACAGATAAGACTAATCAAATATTGGAATCATTTCCAGATCCTGATAATAAATTAACTATTGTTCGTGGTCCTTATCCAGAAAAAGACGACATGTGTAACGCTTATATAAAACACATGAATGATGACATAGATTATATTTGGCACATAGATGCTGATGAAGTTTATAAACCAAAAGACATTGAAAAGATTATTGAATTGATGGAAAAAGGTAACTATACATCAGCTGGTTTTAGATGTTATTCATTTTATGGTGGTGTGGATAATTATATTACAGGATTTGAAGAAGAAAGTGAATTTCATAGATTATTTAAAGTTTATCCAGGTACAACTTGGTTAACACATAGACCACCTACAGTCAAACATGCTGAAGGTGTAGAAACATTACCAGAAAAACATTTAAGTTTTGAAACTTTGGATAAAGAACATGGTATTAGGATACATCACTACTCTTATGTATTTCCCAGACAAGTTTACGAAAAAATGGAATACTACAGAGCTGCTGTTTCGTTATCTAATTGCAGAAATAATTACTTTGAAGAAGTATATATGCCGTGGGTTTTAAGTGATGCGGAAGGAAAGAAAAAAATAGAAGATACTAATGATGGTGTCCATGAATTTATAAATAGGACGTCATCATTCACATCTGAATTTGTTGAAGACCATCCACCTGTTATGTTAAAATATCTTGGTGAATTAGAAACTGAATTTAAAAATCAATTAAAAACTTATTACTACAAAATTACAAATCAAACTATACCAAAACTGACATCTATTGGAAATGTATCTTGGGATAACAACGATTTAATTCAGAAACTAGATGAATTTGCCGATTTATATCAGAACAAACCTATTGAAGAAAATCAAGGTGGTATGAAAGCTGCACAAATGTTTCCAGCCTGGTATATAATTCAGAAAATGAAATTTCCATATATAATAGAAAGTGGTGTTTGGTATGGACAAGGAACTTGGTGTTTTGAAAAAGCTAGTCCTGATTCTAAAATATTTGCATTAGATATAAATCTACAGCAAATAAAATGGAAATCTCCAAAAGCAGAATATTTTTCTACGGACTTTTTTAATATTGATTGGAATCGAATACAAAGTGACAATCGTATAGATAAGAAAAATACTCTTTTATTTTTTGATGATCATCAAGATGCTATGGCTAGGATGAAATATGCTGTACAAAATGGTTGGAAATATATTATGTTTGAAGATAATTATCCAACTGGCCAAGGTGATTGTGTTAGTTTAAAAAAGACTTTCGATGAAGATGGTGAAGATGCAAAATGGTTAAAAAAAGTAATCAAAACTTACTATGAATTTCCTCCAATAGTAAAGGTTGATAACACTCGTTGGGGTGATGAATGGGATGATGTTGATTACCCAACACCTAAACCTTTGTTAAAGGTTATAGAAGATGATAAACGAAAAGTATATTTAGAAGAAATAGAACAATATACATGGATATGTTTTGTTGAATTGGAGGATAACATATGATACCAGTAGTATTTGTACACACAGGTACATCAGATTATTTAATTCATTCTTTAAATAAAGCTTCACAAAAAAATAAAGTTGTGTTGTTAGGTGACCAACCAAAAGATGAACCTATATTCCAACAAAATAATATCGATGTTTTTCATATAGGTTCTGATATTGACAACACGGAAGTTGAAAAATTTAGAGAAGTGTACCATCACATGCACACAGGTGGTTTTGGATTTGAATTTTTTTGTTATGCTAGGTGGTTTTTCATAAAAGAATATATGGAAAAAAATAATATAAACGTTGTTTTATATATAGATTCTGATGTACTGTTATATGTAGACGATATTGAAAAGGAATATAAAAAGTTTGAACAATTCGATTTTACAATATCACATAAAACTTCAGGACATACATCATTTTGGACTTTGAAAGGTATAACAGATTTTTGTAATTTTATGATAGATACATATAGTGATAGAGATGGTTTTAATTTTCATAAATTATATTCACACCACTTAGCTATGCAAAGTTGTAACCTGGGTGGTGGTGTATGTGACATGACATTGTTAGAATTGTATGGTAGGTTAAATGCAGGTAAGATTGGTGAAATGATGTACATAAATAATGATTCTGTTTATGATCATAATTTAAGAGAACAAGACCAATATTTTGAATTTGAAAATGGTAGAAAAAAGATACAATATATAGATGGAATACCTTATGTTAAGAGTTTAAAGTTAGATAAATTGATACGATTTAACGCTATACATTTTCAAGGTGATAATAAAAGATTAATGGGAAAGGCTTTTGATATGAAGGATGGATATTTAGATGAATGAAAAAGAAAACATAATAACAAATGTAAATAATTTTAGAACTCAGTATGCATGGCATCAAGAAGATGAAAATGTCTATAGAGAAATGATTCAAATGCAATTAGATGAACAAGATAATGTACCTCCACACAAAAAAGCTTTGTTTGAATTGGTTTCAATTGCTGTCGAATCTGGTGCTAGGCATATATTAGATTTAGGGTGTGGTGCCGCTGACATGTCTAGATGGATGGGTGAAAATGTAACATATACTGGATCTGATTTACCTCATATCATAGATAATGTTGCTAATGTGTATGCACCTGGTCAAAACTATATAAAATGTGACGTTATGAAAGATAATATATCCTTTATTTCAGATTATGATTTAGTTGTTACGAATGCTTTACTGGATGTTTTGGATATGCCTACATTAGCATTAGAAAGAATAATGTTTCAAAATCCTAAATATTTTATACTACATAGACAGCTAGTTGATTTCAATGAAGATAAAAGTAACATGGTACAAACATCTAAATTTAGTATATTGAATACATATGGAGGTCATCCAACTCCAAGTAGTGTTGTACATATTTGGTCTTTAAACTGGATGATTAGAACATTTGGTTATAAGGCTGTAAAAGCTTGGCAATTAGATGAAAATGACACTGGAAAAGATATAAAAAACATGAGTTATTTGTTCGGTTTAGATGATAAAATGAAGTGGGATGGTAAAGGAGAACATTTAGATGATGATGGTAATCCATACAAGGACAAAGATGGGAAAAATATGAGAAAAAATGATAATGGGGATATGATTTATGAATAATGTAAAAGAAAAATTAGTAGGTATGAGTCATAAAACATTTGAAGAAAATGCACAAGAATTAATTACTTATATAAGTGATGATGTTGAAGCTGTTCAATCTTTCATGTTACATGAATCTTTGTCATTTCCATTCGATGATTGTAAAGACGCGTCAATAGCTATAGTTGGTAATTCTCCTATAATATTAAACAATGAATATGGTGAATTTATAGATTCACATGATTATGTATTTAGATTCAATGATTCAAAAACAGAAGGCTTCGAAAAACATACAGGAAAAAGATGTAA
>MDSZ01070708.1_pt1 | contig 10528 bp, 10 predicted proteins | sample 811201 | NCBI WGS metagenome assembly MDSZ01 (sample SAMN05326647, study PRJNA326480) | marine metagenome | isolation source: seawater | place: Indian Ocean: North | collected 2010
CTACTACTACTACTACTATTAATATTATATAAATGCATCAAAATGTATCCGCTATCCGGTACCTGCTAAGCTATAGTCTACTTCTTTCTATGCCATAACAACTTCCTTCGTCCGTATATTTAGGATGAATTCCTAACAACTTCTGTTCCACCGCGCTTCCGAATGCTTCCGGTGCCGACAAAGGACCGAAATGTCCAAGCAAACCGAACTCCAACGTGCGCGCGCCTCTTATCCTCTCCGCGACGACCTTACCCACACCATACGCGTATGTCTTCTTCGTAGCACCACCAATTGCAATCGTTACTGGGCAATTCGAAGTATCAATTCTTTCTTCGATAAACTTCAACGCGTTCAAATCCTCCTCGCCGTTTTCGTAAATCCTCGCTTCAATTTCCGGGTCGCACGTCAAAACGACGCCACCTGAATCTTTCTTAAACCCGCCGTCATAAACGTATCCTCTCAAACTTCTTTCGTCCATAACTTTCCCCAAAATCCCTTTTCGATAAGACGTGAACGCCTCCTCGAAACTTTTAAACGTTCTTTTCCTCTTCCTCGCGTTCGCTTGCAAGCTCCCATCCGGCTCGGCATACGCTCGCATCTGCGGATATGTGCTCCTCTCCAACGCAAATATCGGTTCGTACGCTAAAATACTCTGAAATGTTCCTGGTTTTGTAGCTTCTAACCAAAGCGATGCGAACCCGCCTAAACTGTGTCCAACCGCGTGCCACTTTTTCGTCCCGTTGGCGTCGCATCCTTCTTTTCTATCCTTTTCGATGACAGATTCCAAAACCAACTCGGCATCTCTCGCGAACGTTTTCCAGGACAAGTCCACATCATCATCATCCACTCTCGCGGTAGCATCATCGCGAAAACGGCTCTTCCCGTGTCCGCGTTGGTCGTACGTCACCACTCGCGCGTCGCGTCGCGTCAAGTGGTCGATCAAAGCTCTATACGAGAGACAGTTCATGCCGTTGCAGTGCAAGAGTAACACCCCGTCTTCGTGCACCCCGTTTTTGGTGGTGTTAAAGTCGTAGCACCGAAGCGTGACGCCGTCGGGCGTGCGTACCGCGAACTCTTTCATGTCTTCTCGTCGAAACGCGAAAGCGGTTTCGCGCTTTCTCGAGAGTGGTGTTCTCCCTCTCTCTCTCTTCTCTCTCTTTCGCACGCGCGTTCTTAAAAAGTCGGGGAAAACATTGTGTGAAGAAAATGTAACACCAAAAAGGGAAAGGCCCTCAGAATGTATGTTTTGTCTCGCGTTCCATTTTTCTGAAACGTAGACGCAATACTACTAAGATTCTCTCGCCTCGAGGCAAAAAGACGACCGAGAGCGAATATATCGACGTCGTCATGGGCGGCGGCGACCAGGCAAGAAGGGACGACGACGACGAGACGTCGATCGCGGACCAATTTGGAAACCATTCCACGATTGGAAAAATGTGGGACGAAGCAGTCGAGAACACGAACAAAACGGTGGACGAGATGGTCGCGTGGGTTGCGAATGCGACGAACGCGTCTCGAAAAATGATCGAGGAAGCAATCGAGGACATCGAGGACATCGCGACCACGGGTCATTTTGGCGTCGACGGAACGAACACGACCATACCGATAGAGATGTCAGACACCGAAAGTCGGATGGAGATGTTCAGAAACGTGCCTGAGTTTAGATACGCGAGCGAAGCGGCGCTCGGAGCGAGCAGTAGTAGTAGTGAGAGTAGCAATAGGGAATACGCGGTTCGACGAGGAGAAGAATTGTCCACATCGGAAATGCTCTTACGAAACGTTAATGAGTACGAACGTAAAGACTATTTCATCTGCGGGTCTCTTTTGATGGCGTTGTGCGTCGCAGTCTTTGTCGCGGCGGTGTTGAAGACGCACGCGCAAAAATTCCGCGAGAACGAAAGAAAAGAGAGGCGAGAGGGCAAGGAACGCGATGACGACACGGTCGACAACGAGGACGTCGAGAATGTGGCGCTGATGAAGTCCATCGTCGGTAAGATACAGTACGGTTCGGTGGTTTGAATGTGCCGCGCGTACGCTCTCTCTTATATGTAACACAACACACACGTACCACCACACGACGTAAAACTTTGAAAATCTTCTCTTGACGTTATAAATTACGCACACAGCACGCGCGAACGGGGTCCGCTCAGAGAAAACATGCCATCCGCGGCGGCCGAGAAGAACAGGAAACGTCGCGCACGGAAACGCGAGGAAACGAAGCGCGAGGTGGTCAAGAAACCGCGCGGCGTCGGGGTCTCCGACGTCCTCAAAGACAAAGGCCCCGGCGAAGCGCCCATCGAATTCGTTCGAAGAACTGGCGCGTACGGCAGTTATGGCGCGAACAACAACACCGCGTCCGGAAGATTTTCGATCGAGGACGACGAGTGGGCGACGTCCCAACGCGCCTGGAACGCGTTAGCCACGCACCTCGCGCGGTTCAAACGGAAAAAAATCTGGTCGCCGTTTTTCTACGACGGACGAGTCAAAGGACGGTTACAACAAGCGGGCTTCAAAGGAAAAATAACGCACGAGAAGAGAGATTTCTTCAAAGCAATCAATGACTCAAAATTCATAGCCAACGTGGACGTTATCATCGATAATCCACCGTACACGGGGAAAGGAATGAAAGAAAAGATACTGACACTTCTGGTGACCAAAGATATCCCGTTCTGCTTACTCCTCCCGTTGGGCGTGTTGCACGCGAAGTTCCTCCGCGACTTGACCAAAAACCGACGGGAGAAAGTTCAAGCGATCATCCCGAGGAGAGTTTTCGTGCACAAAGAAAACGAGGAAGAGTTGCCGTTTAAATACTTAGTCTGGCTGTGCTACGGATTGGAGCTAGAGAGGGATTTGGTGCTGATGGATGAAGATTAGAGGGCGCGCGTCGTACGCGGGTACGTGTCGCGCTTCTTCCAAGACCTTTAGAATGTTGTATAAAAGTAGAGATCCAAAGTCGCAAAAAAATTCAAAATTTCTCTTCTCGCCCCCATTCTTTCACTCCAATTCATCCTTACTCTTTTAGTATCGGCACACGATCGCGCACTTTACGCGATCGGCGGCGATTATTTTTTTCTCGCGACTCCTCCGCATTCCTTCTGGAGAAAGCGGATATCGTGCGCGCGAAATCTTCCACGTCGTCGATTTGCTCGAGACGCGCAAACCCGCGATTTCTTCTTCTTCTTCTTTACGTAAGGGGAAAATTTGAAAATTTGAAAGCAACGGCAACCTTTTTGGCGCTCTCTCGCGCGGATAACGAGATACTGCGGAGCAATGTCCGCGACGCTGGAATCCACCATCTACCGCGAGGACGATGGCGAAGAAACTGAACCGAGCGATGCGGGTAGAATCGAGCTCATTTTTGGTCCAATGTTCAGCGGAAAGTCCACCGAACTCCACCGCCGAATTCGACGACACAAAATTGCCGGTCGGTCTGTCCTCTTAATCAAATACAAAGACGACACGCGATATGCGCACATCCGCGGATCGAACGCGAATGTGACGCACGACCACCAATCGTTACCCGCGCAGTGCGCAAAAACGTTAATGGGGAACATGGATAACATCGCGCATAACTACGATGTGATTGGTATCGATGAAGGACAGTTCTTTGGAGACGTCGTTGAGTTTTGCGACCGGTGGGCGAATAAAGGGAAGGTTGTTATTTGCGCGGCGTTGGACGGGACGTACGAGAGGAAGATGTTTAACGATATTTTGAAGTTAGTGCCGATAGCAGAAAGCGTGGATAAGTTGACGAGCGTGTGCGCGATGTGCTCGAAAGACGCGTCGTTTACGTTGAGGTGTTTTAATAATAGTACGAATAGCGAAGAGGGAGAGGAGGAGCCTGTTGAACTCATCGGCGGGGCGGACATGTATAAAGCGGCGTGCAGAAAGTGTTATTTTGAGGCGATGAAGGGCAGGAGGGGTGAAAAGAGAGAACATTTGAGCGAAGCAGCGACGACGACAACCGTGAAGAAGAAAGCGACGCCTTTGGCGACGAGAACAGTCATTGGCTCACCGACAAACGCGAAACGCGTGGCGGAGGCGTTGGCGAAAACGGTAGATTCGCTTTCGTTGCAAACGCCACCGTTGAATGCGACGACCAAAAATAAAGCGACGCCTACAAAATATAGCGAAGATGTGGACGACACGTTTACATTTGCTACGCCGAGCGGCGGGAACGCCCTCTTCGATAATGTCGTTTTCGCATCGGGCAAGTTGGGCGAACAGGTGAAAAAAGCGAAGAAAACGGAGACGAAGAAAGGAAGAGGATTTGGTGGGCCGGGGAGAAGTCCTTTGACGGATTTCATGAACACGTCTAGAAGTCCAATCATGACGTTGCGCTAAATCACCGAGGGGAGAAGAGAGGTATGTTGAGTTATATACTAATAAATATATACGCCGCGGGAGGCGAAGAGCTTCTGGGCACATGCATTATTACAAATAAAATCCTGTACTTAGAATACAATCACTGAAGACCTCCACCGTCAAATCTCGAAGACAAACCTCCGCCAGAACGTTTCATGGCCTCCCTCGGGTCCATTTCGCCTATTTTCGATATCTTCAAATCTGTTTCGCGATTAAAGGGTCTGTAGGTCCAGCCTGTGCCGTCGTCATCTTCATCCTTCTTCTTTTTCTCTTCATCTTTTTAAGCCTTTTTCCTCTTCTGCTTTTTCCTAGTTGTTTTTCTATCGTCGTCTGATTCGCCATCGACACTCTCCTCCTTCTTTGTATTCTTCTTTCTAATATTGCCTAAATTTTCTCTGTGTTGTTCTAAAAGCGATTTCGTTCGCCCGGCGCCTTTGTTGTATTCTTCAATCATCTTCCTCTTTTCGTCCTCTTTTTTTGCCTCAGGGACAGCATCCGGTAGCGCGTACATCTTCTCCTGTTGCTCTAAGAACAACTTCGTCGCGCTTTTCCCGTCTTTTGGATTTCTAGTCCAATCGTCGATTGTTTGTTGGTCTCGAACCATCAACCCGTCCTTGGAAAACGCGGTGACGCTGGCGGAGAGTGGGCCTTGCGCAGCTTTTCGTTCTGGCGGGAGTTCTGTCATCCATTCTTCTCTCACTTTATCGTCGTCAGCACTACCCGGTATCTTATTAAACGCTTCGCTGAGTAAATCTTCGTCGCCTGGAAGCGATTCGTTCCGTTTCTCCCGCCAGATGGCTTTCTCTCGTTCATTTTTCAACCAGGCTTCAAACTCCTCGCGATCCTTCGCACTTTTTCGTTTTTCGTCCAAAGCTTTTCGTTGCGTTTCATCTTTCAGCGTTTCGTACGCTTTCTTTGACGCATCAAACGCAGCAGCTGCGCACGGATCATCGCACTTATCTGGGTGAATGACTAACGACAATTTCCAGTACATTTTCTTCAACTCGGCATTGGAATGCTCCGGCGAAGCAGAGAGCACGTCGTACGCGTCGCCATCATTTTTTAGTATAGAAATGATGCGTCGTGCGGTAGCGGAACGACTTTCTGCGGACTTTGAGTCCACAAATTTCATGATATCTGGTGGAGGTGGCCCAAACTCAAATGCCTCGTCCGCTAATTCACGCTGTTGTCTTTGCATTTCCTCGAGCATTTCCTTTGGCGGCGCCATCGGCCCAAGTTGTTTTTTCGTTTTTTCTCCTTCTATTGCAGGTGTTGCTGCTTCTACACCACCTTTCTCTTTAAATTTAAGAGTGCCTTGCTTTTTTATCGGTCGTTCCTTTTCGTTTCCCTCTTTTTCATCTTCAGTTTCTTCGTCAATCTCTTGACCGTGTTCCTTCAACCTCGCCGCCGCCTCCTCACCGGTCAATACTTCCGTTTCCTCGGGACGACAGTTTCTTTCCATTCGCGGTCGTATCTTCTCATTCGTACTCTTCTCCATTTCTTCTCTCTCCCACGGTAACATCGCCACTCGGAAACCCGCCAACCGTTCCTCGTCAACCTCAAACGCCATCGCGACTTTCGCGAACGCAAATTCTTTTCTCTTTAATCGATTCTTCGTCAACGTCCATGCCCCGGTGCTTGGCAACTTCACCATCCCTACGTTTCTAAAAACAATTTCCAACAATTTCTTCATGGTTTCATCCGGTATGCCGTCAATCGGTACCGCGTTTCCATCGTCCACGTTCTTCAACAAACCTCTCAAATCCTGGCGTTGGTTCGAGAAGCGCGCCAGGATGTGTTGAACGGCTTCGATGGCATTTTGACCTCTCCGTAAGAGGCTTCTTTGCGACAGGTTGGAGTCGTCCTCGTCCTCGTCCTCGTTCTCGTCGGAGCTCTCAGAATCGCTCTCGTCGTCGTTGTTTTCCAAGGACGACGACGACGACGACGACGACGAACTCTTCTTCTTCTTCTTCTTCTTCTTCTTCTTCTTCTTTTTCTCCTTCTTTTTTGCTTTTTTCTTCTCCTTTTTCTTCTCCTTTTTGTCCCTCTTCTTCTTTGCTTTCTTTTCTTCTTCCGCTTTCGACGGGGCGGATCGCGACGCGCGAAAGGTTTTGTACGCGTCGTTCAAATCGCTCACGTTTTGCAACGCGGCGGACATTTGCGGGTGGTTGGACATGGCGGCTCTCTCTCTCTCGCGCCCTTTCTCTTCTTTCGCGCGAGACCCCCCTGTAAAGGGAGGAGGCCCCTTCTGAGGCGGAATGCAGCACCGCACGCGAACGCAGCGCGCGCTCGACGAAGCGGGAACGACGACCGCGCGCGAGAGAGAAAGAAAGAAAGAAAGAAAGAAAGAAAGAAAGAAAGAAAGAGAAGGCAAGACGCTTCTGCCTTTTGCTTTTGCAACCGCCGCGAGCGCTCGCGCACGAAAGCGAAAGCGAGCGTCAAAACAAGTGAAGAACTCTCGATGAGACGAAGAAAATGGCGTCACTTTTTTCCAATCCAAAAGGGTAAAACACACCACCGCTCCAATCGTCCCGAAAGCGGAAGGAGACGGACGCGAAGGCTCGTGACGTTCGTTTTCCTCCACTCGACGAGACAGTTTCTTTGCTCGCGGGTGTGCATCTCGGAAAGGACACGCGCGCGAGATTGAGCGCGAGATCGAGCGCGCTCCTTTTGGGTAGGGGATTTTAAGAGCGTAAAAGTGATTCTATATATACGTCACCGAACCACATGACGCCATCAACTGCCGCGAGAAACGTCGCCGACGTGCTCTCTCGAATCAGCACGGCGTGTTCGAAAGCGTCGCCGCCGCCCACGAGAGCGACGCGTTTGGTGGCGGTTTCTAAAACGAAACCCGTGGAACAACTCCAAGAAGTCTACGATGCAGGACACAAAATATTCGGGGAAAACTACGTCCAGGAGATACTCGAGAAAGCGCCGAAATTGCCGAGCGATATCAGGTGGCATTTCGTCGGACACATACAATCGAATAAAGCGAAAGCGTTAGTTCAAGGCATACCGAATTTAACGGTCGTGGAAACCGTGGATTCGAAAAAATTGGCGGATAAATTGAATACCGCGGTGGAGCAGTGCAAGTCGCTTCGCGAAGAGCGAGTGTTGGACGTCATGGTACAAGTGAACACGAGTGGCGAGGAGAGTAAATACGGAGTCGCACCGGGAGAGAACGTCGTCGATTTAGCGAAACATATTAGAGATAACTGCAAACAGTTGAAGTTAATTGGGTTAATGACGATTGGTATGCCGGATTACACATCGAGACCGGAAAATTTTGAGCGTTTGAAAGAAGAACGAAAACGAGTGTGCGAGGCGCTCGGGTTGGGCGACGATTACGAACAGGCGTTAGAGTTGTCCATGGGAATGAGCGGAGATTTTGAGAATGCAATCGCGATGGGAAGCACTAACGTCCGAGTCGGATCGACCATTTTCGGCGCCAGAGATTACTCCAAATAGATTGAGAAAATGACGAGAATGAACGCGCGCGCACCCCTAGAAGCTTTGTTTTTTACATGTATGTATTCTCCAAAAGAATTCCAATGTACTCGTCATTCTTCTTCCTCGCGGTACCGCGCATGAACCTCCCTCGCAAGACATCGAACGCACCAATCGCGCTCGCTCTGACCTTCTTTGCATCTCTCACGTTCGCCTTTCCTTTGTACGTATCGTACAATCCGTCCAATCCCCTTTCCACGAGCGAAAAAGGTCTGTCGTCGGCGGCGATTCGCAGAGGCGTGTTCATGAACTCCGGGTCGAAAGACATCGGCTACGATCCCACGACAGATGTGGACAGTTTGAATTCAAAGAATGAATCAAAGAACGCGAAGGCGAAGAAATGAAGATGATGGAAACGTCTTACGAGAGTTTATACGACGAGCGAATGGAAAGGCTTCGCGAGATATCGAAGACGGATGATGACGTATTGGCGTTGCTGTACGTGCGCGCAAACGTAGTTCCATTGCGGAGGATGTTTTCGTGGGCCGTACCGAATGGAGAGGCTTTGGAGACCATTCAAAAGTATTCTCCGAATGGTGTGTGCGAAATCGGTGCTGGTTTAGGTTTATGGGCGAAGAAGTTGAGAGACAAAGGCGTGGATACGTGGGCATACGATAAATTCGCAAATAAAGCCAACGGGTACGTGTCGGGAGGATGTAACTCATCGAATGAGGAGGAAGCGCCGCCGCCTTTTTGTACGATCGAAGTAGGAGGTGCAGAAAAAGCAAGAGAACACGAAAACCAATCGTTGTTTTTGTGTTGGCCTCCGCCGGAAGACGCGAGGGGCAATGCGCCAGACGTTGCTAGATTCGTCGCTCTAGACGCGTTGAGCAATTACAAAGGTAATTGCGTGTTGCACGTAGGGGAAGGTGAGAATGGAGAAACAGACGGACAGAAATTTCGGAAAAAGTTACACGAGGAGTTTGAATTGAAAGACGTGATATCCATTCCGAATTGGCCGAACGCGTTTGATCGTTTGACTGTGTTCGAAAGAAGGAATAAAGGGGGAGCTCAAAATATAGAGTCGTCGCCTCCAGTCCAAACGAAAGCGTCGAACGCGGCACGAGAAAAATGGAACGAAGAACGCGTGTATCGACTGAACGCGCAGAAAGAAAGATGGGAAGAACTGTGCGTCGAACACGTCGAGCGTAAAAAGCAAAATTCGACGTCATCTATTTTTCTTTCATCCATCGAAAGAGAAGCGATCGAAGCCGTCAAAAGAAGAAGTGGAATTCTTCGAAGACTTGTCCTGTCTCGTCTGTTATTGTAGTTAGTTTATTTTAGCTCCTTCAGCGATTAGTTTAGGTAGATTATAATTGTAAATTAGTAACTAGTTTTCCTACGACTGATCTCAACGCCGCTTTCGACTTCGCTCCCGCTCTCGACTCGTCTCCAAAAACGGAATCCCCGTCCTCGCCTGCTCTCCCAATCCCGGTATCCAACGGAACCTTCCCTAAAAACGGAATCCCTTTCTCTTTACACATCTGCTCCGCTCCACCCCTCGTAGCTGCAAACACTGGGCAATCAATCGTCAAACGATCCAAATCTATCCCTTTCGCCTTTAACGCTTCCTTCACCAACTCCGTCACGTCCTTCTCTCCATCGTCCAAACTAAACGTCACCTCCCCCAATCTCAAATCCGATCCGCTCATATTCTCCACCACGCCTAAAACCTTCACTCCAGTCTTCTCGCAAAAATTCACCTCTTTCCTAACGTCTGCCATGGCAACTTCTTGCGGCGTTGTCACAATGAGAGCCCCATCAATCTTCGCGCCGCCTTTTACATACTGCACGATGCTCAAATGTTCGTCGCTCGTTCCTGGCGGCGCGTCGACGATTAAATAATCCAACTCCCCCCACTCCGTATCGCACAAAAACTGCTTAATCAACCCATTCTTTCTCGGTCCTCTCCACACGACCGAGTCGTCTTTATTTGGCAACAAGAAACCGATTGACATGACGCTCAAATTTTCCGTCACGTACACCGGTTGCCACCCGCTGTTGCTTTTATGGACGTCGGCACCTTCTTTTTTCGTCATCGTCGGTACCGACGGTCCGCAAATATCGATATCTAGCAACCCGACTGCGCACTTTTCTTTGCTTTCCGAGAGTTCTCTCGCCATCGCTTGTGCCATCGTCGATTTCCCCACGCCTCCTTTTCCCGACAACACGAGCACGATCCGTTTGCATTTCGCCAGTCGACTGGCAATCGCGAGTTCCTCGTCGCTCGGCCCTTCCGATTTTCTAAATTTTCCAGTCGCGCATTCTTTTTGGTTCGGGCACCCGTCGCACGCCGACGACGTTCCAGCCGCGGCCGACGTCGGACCGACGCAATTCGCGTTCGCGTTCGGCGGCGGACGCTCGTCTGGTTCCATCATCATCATCGATTTTGATACTCCTCTTTTCTCTCTCTCTCTCTCTCTCGTTTTGTTACTACTAAAAAAATGTGTTTTTTTTATTGGTGTTTTTTATTTTTTCATTTTTAAAGAGTTTAGGGTTTAGGGGAAAAAGAAAGCCCCTCTTGTATGAGGAGATTTCCGCGACCTTTATTAATCATCGACGCGCTTTGTTTGTCCAACGAACGCTTTTCTCTCTCTCTCTCTCTCCAAACGACGACGACGACGACGACGACGACGACGACGAGCCCCGCGAACGA
>MDSZ01146178.1_pt1 | contig 10527 bp, 12 predicted proteins | sample 811201 | NCBI WGS metagenome assembly MDSZ01 (sample SAMN05326647, study PRJNA326480) | marine metagenome | isolation source: seawater | place: Indian Ocean: North | collected 2010
ATATTAAATCACAATGACGGATCAAATAACTTTGCAAAACTAGCTACGGAGTTTGGAGTTCTTAATTTAATTTTATTTTTTATTTTTGTAAAATTTATTTTTAATAACAATATTTCTCTCCCGTTAAGATTATTTGTTATAAATTTAATAATAACTCAAACCTTTTTAAGAGGCGCAGGATATTTTAATGGTGGATTTATAATTTTTGTTTCTTTAACACTTTACTTATATAATAAAAATGAAAAACAATTTATATAAATCATTTCAGTTAATAGTTGTAATAATATGCTTATTTTTAATCTCCAAGATTATTCTTGAAGAGGAACAAATTAAAAATATTTTAATTAATATTGATTTTTACAAATTTTTTCCTTGTATCTTGATTTCGCTTTTTATCACTTTATTCTACAGCCAACTTATTTTTAATATCATAAAATTAACAACAAGAATTCAAATAACATCTAGAAAATGGTTATATATTTTTCTTAACAGTCAATTTTTAGATACTATACCATTTGCTGGTTTTTTTTATAAAGCTATTAGATTAAAAAAGTATAATCTCGATTATAAATTTTTTTTATTTAGTTACTTATTTATATTTGTATTTTGGATAATTATTTACTTATTTTTCTTTTCATTTGATACATTAGTTTTATATTTTATTTTTAAATCTAATAATTATCTTCTCTTAACTGTTGTTTTTTTTCTATTAGGAATTCTATCAATTCTTTTTGTTAAAATGATAAATTTCTCTCTAATAAAAATTAATATTAAAAAAAAAATTTTTTTAAAAATGAAAAGTTTTGTTTTTTTTATTAAAAGTAATATGTCTAAAAAAATTGTTGTTAAACCTTTTATAAAATATGGTATTTTAATACACATTTTTGAGTTTATTTTGTACTTAGTCGTAATAGATTTTTTACAGTTTGATTTAAGTATCAAAACTATCTTTGTTATTTTTCTAGTGAATAGTATAATAGACTTTTTTCCACTAACTCCAAAAAATATTGGGTTTTCTGAATTAATAACAGGTGGACTTTTAAATATTATAGGATTTAATTTTACCTCTGGCGTTATTCTTAAATTATTTGTAAGATTATCTTCACTAATTTCAACAACAATTTTATTCTTTTTAAATAATATTTTCTTTAATGAAAAAATCTAAAATATTAAAATTTTCGATAATTTATTTAATAATTTCGTTACTGATTTTTTTAATATCATTAAGTTTTGTATATGGTGTAAAAGTTGGATTATTAAGACAAGACCCATTATTTAGCAAAGTTATAGAATTTTATAATTTTTCCCAAAATTTTAAATTAGAAATTAAAAAAATATTAAATAAGAAAAATATACATGTTGTCAAACAAAACTTAAATCATCAGAATAATTCTTTATACAAAGACAATCTTGACTTTCGGAATGGGTCTGTGCCTGAGGAGTTAGTAATTTCAGCTTCTTTATCATTATGGGAAGGTGAACAGGTAAAACATAAATTGATTTTTATTTCAGAAAAAGAAATTTTACATGAAATATCAATTGAAGAAGATAGAAACTTATCAAAAAATGATAATCTATACAAATGGCCTCATGGGTTAATAATTGAAGATGAAAAGTTTGTTTACTTTAATTTTGATGGAGGTAACAGCATATCAAAAAAAGATTTATGTGGCAAAACAATATGGACAATAGCTGGAAATTTTCATCACTTAATGTCCTTAAACAAAGACTATATTTGGGCTTTAAAAAAAGAGTACGATGGTGATTATGATATTGCAGAAAAGTTTGTAAAAATAAATAAATTTTCAGGGAAAATTATTTCTTCTTTCAACGTAAATGATTTGATAGTCGCTAATCAGCCTAATGATTATTTTTCTATCAAACAAAGGGATCTCTCAAGTATATGGGAATATGAACCGTTCCATTTTAATGATATTGATGTTTTAAATGAGGAATATTCAAAATATTTTGATAATTTTAAAGAAGGTGATTTAATGATTAGTTCTAGGTCTTTAAATTCAGTGTTTGTAGTTGATCCTAATGATCTTATAATTAAAAAAATACTATTTGGTCTGACAAGAAGGCAGCACGATCCAGATTGGAATAAGGGATTTATTTCAATATATGATAATCAAACTGAATGGAAAAATGGAAAAAGATTTTTAAAAAGTAGAATTGTGAAACTAAACGAATTTAATGAAAAAAAAATTGAACCTATAAAATATGATGTAGAATTTACGTCTGATGCAAGAGGAAATCATGAAATTTTAAAGTTGAGAGATGATACATATGCATTAATAGTTTCTCCTTATGAGGGAAAATTACTTTTTTTTAAAGAAAATAAAAATATATTTACTATTTTAAATAAGCAAAAAAGTGATGTTCTTCCAATATCCAACGGAAAAATTTTAAATAAAAAAAATTTTTTAAATAATCTAAGATTATGCAATTAACAAAATATTTTATTTTTTTATACTTTATCTTATCCACACAAGCGTATGCATATATAGGACCCGGTATAGGAGTTGGTATTGTAGCAGTTGTAATAGGTTTTTTGCTTACAATATTTGTAGCTATATTTGTTATACTTTTTTACCCAATAAAAAAAATAATACAAAAAATAAAAGAAAAAAAAAAAAAGAAATGAATTTTATTCTTATTTCATTTCTTACAATAGTTGTAATTGAAATTTTTCTAATATTTGATTTGAAGAGAAAGATATCAAGTTTGTACAGTTTAAATTATCAGCTTTTTAAAATAATTTATAAACTTGATGAATTTTTATTTACAGAACTTAAAACTTACCTAGCTAATATATTAAAGTTATATTTATATATTATTCTACCTTATTCACTTTTATTCGTAATTTTACTTATATTAAAAATATATTTAGAAATAGAATTTTTAAATAATCCTAAACTACTCCTTAACACTGAATATTTAATATCAATGTTTATATCTGGAGTAATTTATTACATTTTTAGATATGTCGTCGCCAAAAAATTTTGAGTATAGTTTTTTTTCAAAAGCTTTCCATAGAATAGTCCTTACATCTAATGATTTACAGAAATCATTATTTAGTTTAGAGCGTTTTTTATTTCTTAAAATAAGAAATATAAAAAAAAATACACAAAGTTTATTTATCACTGGCCTCGCCAGATCAGGAAGTACAATATTATTAAACTCACTTTATAATACAGGTAATTTTGCAAGTTTAAAATATTCGGATATGCCATTCATAGTTTGTCCAAACATATGGTCAAAAATAAGTTCTATTAATATAAAAAAAAATTTAAAAAAAAAAACTAGAGCACATGATGATGGAATAGAATTTGACTTACAGAGTCCAGAAGCTTTCGAGGAGATTTTTTGGAGATCCCAATTAGATTTAAAACTGAATGAAAAAGATATTTACGAACAAAAAGATATTGAAAACGAAATAATAAAAAATTTTGAAAATTTTTTACAACTTGTCACCATCAAAGAAAAAAAAAATATATATTTGTCAAAAAATAATAATAATATCTTAAGATTAGATACTCTAAAAGATAAATTAAGTAACAAAAAAATTATAATTTTGTTTAGAAATCCGTTGTATCATTCATATTCTTTATTAAAACAACATAATAATTTTTGCAATATCCAAAAAATAAATCCTTTTGTATTGGAATATATGAATCTTTTATCTCATAATGAGTTTGGTATTAATCACAAGCCTTTGTTTTTTTCAGAATTTAAATCAAATTATGAAAATAATAACATCAATTATTGGCTAGATTATTGGATATTTATTTATTCAAAATTATCTAAATATATTAATAATAAAAATGATTTTATTTTTTTGAGTTTTGAAAGTATGAAATTAAATCCTGTAAAAATATTAAAAAAGATTGTCAATAATTTTGATATAAAATTTGAACTAAATAATATCCAAATTTTCAACAAAGATGAGCCACGTATAGATTTAGAAATAGATAATGAAAAATTGAAAATTGCAAAAAATCTTTATAAATTTTTAATAAATAGTGAAATTAAACCTTAACAAAGTAAGAGTTTAATATATATAAATCCCTATGGTTAAAATATGTACTAATTGCGTTATGGATACTTCAGATCCAACAATAACTTTCGACAAAAATGGCGTCTGTAATCATTGCAGTAACTATTATAAAAATATTAAACCTTTCCTCCAAAATGAAAATAATAGAAAAGAAATTTTAGAAAAAAGTTTAAACAAAATAAAAGTTGAAAATAAAACTAAAGAATTTGATTGTGTAATTGGCATAAGCGGTGGTGTTGATAGCTCATATATGCTTCACATGGCAGTGACAGAATTTAAATTAAGACCTTTAGTTTTTCATGTAGATGCTGGTTGGAATTCTTTGGTTGCTATAAACAACATAGAAAAATTAATTGATAAATTGAATCTTACTCTTCATACTAACGTAATATATTGGCCCGAGATGAGAGATTTACAGCTATCTTTTTTCAAAGCTCAAGTGCCTCACTTAGATACACCCCAGGATCACGCTTTTTTCGCATCTACGTATAATTATTGCGCAAAATATAAAATTAATAATATTTTAAATGGAGGTAATTTTGCTACAGAATGTGTAAGAGAACCTCTGGAATGGCATTATCATGCTTCAGATCTCTACCATTTAAAAGAAATACATAAAAAATTTGGTCAAAAAGATTTAAAAAAATTTCCACTTTGTGGAATATTTAAATACAAATTTTTTTATAGATACTTCAAAAACATAAAAGTTTTACAACCTTTAAACTATATTAATTTTAACAAAGCAAAAGCTATTGAAGTTCTGGAACAAAATTACGATTGGAAAGCTTACTCACATAAACATTATGAATCTAGATTTACAAAATTTTATGAGGGCTATTGGCTATTAAATAAATTTGGATATGATAAAAGAAAAGCCCATTTTTCAAGTTTAATTCTTAATAATCAATTGAGTAGAGAAGAAGCTCTAAATAAACTAGGTTGCAATCCTCTAACTGAAGAAGAAATTGCAAACGAAAAAAATTTTGTAGCTAATAAATTAAATATATCAATTTCTGAATTAGATAAATATTTTAATGGTCCAAACAAAAGTTTTAAAAATTATAAATCTCACTATAATATAATTAACTTTTTTACTAAAATACTTAGGTTCGTTGGTAAAGAAAAAAGAGTAATACAATGATAGGTATTATTGATTATGGATTAGGTAATTTAAAGTCATTCTCAAATATATTAAATGGTTTCAACACTAACTTTATTATTCCAAAAAAAAAAAATGAAATAGAAAAATGTTCTAAATTTATATTACCTGGAGTAGGCTCTTTCGATGAAGCAATAATGAAACTTAAATCTCAAAATTACTTTGAATGTTTAGAAAATGAAATATTAATAAAAAAAAAAAAAATAATTGGTATTTGTGTTGGTATGCAAATATTTTTAAATAGAAGCGAAGAAGGAGATTTACCAGGTCTTGGTTGGGTAAATGGAGAAGTAAAAAAATTTTCTTCTCAAAACTTAAGAATTCCACATATTGGATGGAATACGTTAAATATTAAAAAAAAAAGTGAGTTATTTAAAAATATAAATGATCCAGAATTTTATTTTTTACATTCTTATTACTGTAAATTAAAAATTTTAGATGAAATAGTATCAGTAACAAATTATGCAGAGAACTTTTGTAGTAGTTATATATCAGAAAATATTTCTGGTATTCAATTTCATCCAGAAAAAAGTCATGAAAATGGAACGAAATTATTAAGAAACTTTATAGAACTTTAAAATGTTAAGGCCAAGAATAATACCATGTATTTTAATAGACAACGAAGATGTTGTAAAAACTACAAATTTTGCAGATCCAATATACATAGGTGATCCACTCAATATTGTAAGATTATTTAATGAAAAAAAATCTGATGAAATTTTAATTATTGATATTACAGCTTCAAAATTAGGAAAGGGACCAAATTTACAAATAATTGAAAAAATAGCTGAAGAGGCAAGAATGCCAGTTGCATATGGTGGAGGAATTAAAACAGTTGATCAAGCAATCAAAATATTTAGCTTAGGAATTGAAAAAATTTCTTTAAGTTCTTTATATTTTACTAACAAAAATGAAATAAAAAAAATATCGCAATCTGTAGGCTCTCAAAGTTTAGTAATTACATTAGACATTAAATTATATGACGGCAATTATTCAGTATTTTCAGAAAATGGGAATAAATACATATCAAGCAATATAATTGAAATAGTATCTGAAATTCAAGATCTTGGAATTGGTGAAATAATTGTAAATAATATTGATAGAGATGGAACAATGAAAGGCTATGATAACGACTTAATTGATTTATTCTTCAAAAATTCCTCGATACCTCTAACTATTTTAGGTGGGGTAGGTAAAAGAGATCATCTGCAAGATAGTATTAATAAATTTGGTAGTATAGGCTATGCCTGTGGAAGTTTTTTTATTTTTAAGGGCCCAAGAAAAGCAGTACTAATTTCTTATGAAAATAATTTTAAATAAATCTTTGACTTAAATTTAACTTTACACTATAACGATTTCGCCTGGTGATTATTGCGTAAGTGCTATACCCGATCCCATTCCGAACTCGGAAGTCAAGACTTACAGCGCCGATGGTACTTTATCTTAAGATATGGAAGAGTAGGTCATTGCCAGGCTTTCTAATAATGAAAAATATCATAGTAGTTACTGGTGGAGCTGGTTTTGTAGGTTCCAATTTAATTGAAAAATTAATAATTAGTTGCAAGAAAAAAATTATATCTATAGATGACTACTCCTCAGGAACTAAAAAAAATCACATTAAGGATGATAGAATCACCTATCTGAATGCTTCAACTAAGAACATTGAAAAATTATTACATAAAAAAAGAAGAAAAATTCATTCAATTTTTCACTTTGGAGAATTTTCAAGAATTTATCAAAGTTTTAAAAATTTCTATAAATGTGTAGATTCAAACATAAATGGTACAAAAGAAGTGATATTATTTTGTTTAAAAAATAAAATCAAACTTCTTTATTCAGCAACATCAGCAAGTATTGGAAATAATGGAAAAGATGAAAATCTTTCTCCTTATGCCTTTAGTAAGGCAAAAAACTTAGAGTTTTTAGAAAACCTAAGAGATTGGTTCAACTTTAAATTTGAAATTATATATTTTTATAATGTATATGGACCTAGACAAATAATGTCAGGAGAAAATGCAACGGTTATAGGAATTTTTGAAAAACAAAAAAATAAAAAAATACCTTTAACTGTTGTAAAACCTGGAACACAAAGAAGGAGATTTACACATATTGATGATACTGTAAGAATATGTTTAAAAGCATGGAAAGATAATCGATGTAAACATTACGCAATATCCAATAAAAAATCTTATTCAATACTTGAAGTTGCGGGAATGTTTAACCATAGAATAAAATATCTACCTGCTCGTAGAGGCGAAAGATACGCATCTAAGTTAACAAAAATGAACTTATCAAATAAAGTTAACATATATTTTGGTAAAATAAATTTGAAAAATTATATAGATGCTTTTATTTCAAGACACAAAAAATAAATTTAATAGAATAATTGAACTTCTAGTTCTATCAATTCCACTCTTACTTATAACTGGTCCATTTTTATCAGATTTAGCTTTAACTATTGTAGCAATATTTTTTTTATTTATGCATAAAGAGTATTTTAAAAATGAAATCATAGCAAAATATTTTATATTTTATTTTTTAATTTTTTATATTGTAATCTTAGCAAGTAGTTTATTCGCATTTGACCCAATGCTTTCACTAAAAAACTCCATTTTTTACTTTCGTTTTCTATTATTTTCCATTTGTTTTTATTATTTACTAAAAAGAAATTCGAAAATGTTAAATTATTTATTTTATGTTTTAATATTTTGTTTTTTTATATTAATTTTTGATGGTTTCTTTCAGGCATATTTCAAATTTAATATTTTTGGTCTTCAAGTTAATCAAGAATATTTTGGTGGAAGAATAAGCAGTTTTTTTGGAGATGAATTAATTCTTGGAAGTTATTTAACAAGATTTTCACCTTTGCTTATCGGCTTAAGCTTGTTTTACTATGAAAAGAGAAAAGGTTTTAAATTATATTTATTATTTTTAATTTTCTTATTGGAAATAATTATATTTTTAAGTGGAGAACGAACTGCTTTTTTGCTTTTTAATCTTATAATTGTGTTGTTATTGATTTTTTTAAACAATACGGGAAATATAAATAAAGCTATTTTATTTTCAGTTCCTGTTATTATTTTAATACTTGTATTAGTTGAAAGTCCATCCAAAAAAAGAATAATTAATGAAACTCTAAAAGATTTAAAGCCAAAGGATTATAATTCAAAATTTGTTATTATTAACAAACAATACCATGAACATTTTATATCTTCTTATAGAATTTTTTTAGACAATAAACTTTTAGGAGTAGGGCCAAAAAATTTTAGAAACATTTGTCATGATGAGAGATATAAACTTTCTGAATATACTTGTTCTACTCATCCACATAACACTTATCTACAACTCTTATCAGAAACAGGGATTTTTAGTTTTATATTAATAATAATTTTGTTTATTGCTTTAAATTTTTTACTATTTAGACATCTTTATTTTAAACTTTTTAAAAAGGCTGCATATCTAAGCAATTTTCAGGTATGTATAATCATACATTTTTTTATTTCTTTATTTCCGCTAACACCAACTGGTAGTTTTTTTAATAATTGGTTATCAATTGTATATTATTATCCTCTAGGTATTCTATTTTGGTCATTAAATAATAAAAAAATAACATAAAAAATTATTTACATTTAACTTACCGCCGTATAAAGAGTCTCTGTAAATTATGAAAATTGCAAGTTCTTTAAAATCCCTAAAAAAAAGAGATCTGAATTCTAAGTTAGTTAGAAGAAGAGGTAGAGTTTATATAATAAATAAAAAAAATCCTAAATTTAAAGCAAGACAGAAATAATTTTATGGATAATGAGAGCCATAAAAATACTTGGAATAATTTTACCAAATTTGTTCTTTGGGGAACTATTGCTGTAATTTGTATTTTGGTATTAATGGCAGTATTTCTTTTATAAATGAAAATAGGCTCAATAAAAGAAAACGTAAAAATAGAGCAACGTATTGCTCTTACCCCAGAAATAATCAAAAAATATAAATCATTAGATCTAAATATAATTTTGCCCAAAGGATACGGAGATCATTTAGGAATTTCCGATCAAGAATTTGTCAATGAAGGAGCAGAAATATTAGAAGGTGACGAAAAAGTATTATCAGAGGCTGATGTAGTTTTACAAATTAATTTAATAGATGAAGAGAATTTTGAAAAATTAAAAAATTTACAAATTTTTATTGGAATTCTAAATCCTTATTCAAATAAAGAAAAAATAAAAAAACTTTTAGATAAAAAAATTAACTGTTTTTCACTTGAACTTTTGCCAAGAATTACAAGAGCACAATCGATGGATATACTTTCATCACAGGCAAATTTGGCAGGTTATAAAGCAGTAGTAGATTCATTTGCATATTACCAAAAAGCTATCCCTATGATGATGACTGCAGCAGGAACAATACCAGCAGCCAAGGTATTAGTAGTAGGCGCTGGTGTTGCAGGATTACAAGCTATTGCTACAGCAAAGAGAATGGGGTCAATAGTATTTGCAACGGATGTTAGAATGGCATCAAAAGAACAAGTTGAGAGCTTAGGTGGAAAATTCCTAGTAGTTGAGGGTGCAGAAAATCTAGAGACAGAAGGTGGGTATGCAAAAGAAGCATCAGAGGAATTTAAAAAAAAACAAGAAAATTTATTAAAAGAAACATTAAAAAAAATTGATATTGTTATATGCACTGCTTTAATTCCAGGAAAAAAAGCACCTTTAATCATTAAAAAAGATATGATTGAGGTGATGCAAAGCGGATCTGTAATTTATGATCTTGCAGCTTCTCAGGGCGGTAATTCTGAAATGACAAAAGTTAATGAAATTGTTAATCATAATGGAGTAAAAATAATGGGCGAAAGTAATATTTTGAATAAACTTCCAAATTCAGCTTCAAATTTATATGCAAAAAATGTCTTCAATTTTGTAAGTAATTTATATGATAAAGAAAATAAAAAATTTAATATAAATCTAGAAGATGAAATAATAGAAAAAACTCAAATAAAATAATCATGGAAATAGATCCTTTTATATTTAGATTTAGTATCTTTATATTATCAATATTTGTAGGATATTATGTAGTTTGGAGCGTAACTCCGTCTCTTCACACTCCTTTAATGTCAGTTACAAATGCAATTTCATCAGTAATTATTGTAGGTGCAATTATTGCGGCTTTAGCAAATAACTCAGAAAAAATTTTTGAAACTTCTAGTGTTTTTGGATTTCTTGCAATAGTCTTAGCAGCTGTAAATATTTTTGGCGGATTTTTGGTAACTCAAAGAATGCTTCAAATGTACAAAAAAAAGAAAAAATAAAAAAATCTA
>MDSZ01157317.1_pt1 | contig 10527 bp, 9 predicted proteins | sample 811201 | NCBI WGS metagenome assembly MDSZ01 (sample SAMN05326647, study PRJNA326480) | marine metagenome | isolation source: seawater | place: Indian Ocean: North | collected 2010
ATTTGGTGGATGGGCGCAAATATTGGACACAATCTAAAATTTGATACCCATATGAGAAATTATCCACATGGATTAAAAGATGGTAAAAACTATATTGGGTCTGTTGATACAGATGCTGTTGCTGGGTGTGCATCGATAATGCGAGTAGCAAGATTAAAAAAAGTGGGGTTGTCCGATAAAGATTTTTTTTATGGCCCTGAAGATGTTGAATTATCTAGAAGGCTCTTTACTAAAAAAGGAAGCCTGATTGTTGATAGAGATATAAAAATCTATCATTCTGTTACACAAAGTTTTACAAAACTTAACAAAAGAAAAATTTATTATGAATATAAATATAGATTACTTTTGATAAAAAAAATTGGTACATTTATGGATAAATTTATTGGATATATTTTTTCATTTACAAAATCAGTGATGTATTTGTTTTTTTTCTTCAAAAGCAAACAAAGAAATAAACTGGGTCCAGTATTTCATGCCTGGAAAGATTTTTATCTAAATAGATTTGGTGATTACGATAGAGAAGTTACACCAAGATTTTAATATTTATAAAATTGGTTTTTTTTTATTTTTTAGAAGATTGTTGATTTTAATATATTGCATAACAAGGTGCATTATGATGTGACTAATGTCTTCACTAATTCCATAATTGTTTATTTGTGCATGAATAGGAATTGAACACCTATTTTTTAAATAACCTCCTTTAAATCCACAAATACCTATAGTTTTAAAACCTTTTTTATTTGTTAAACTCAAAACTTTTTTAATATTATTCGAATTTCCTGATGAACTTATAATTATTAATATATCTCCTTTTTCCATTAATCTTTCTGCTTGATAAGAAAATACATCGTCATAAGAAAAATCATTAGAAATTGCTGAAATCAATGATGACTCTGAACAAAGACTTTTTATTTTAACTTTTAATTTTGTTTCTTGAGAAAGAACTTTAAAATAGTCACACACATAGTGATTAGCGATTGCATGTGATCCACCATTTCCACAAACATATATAGTTTTTTTATTTTTAATGGTTTTTTCGATTAATTCTGCAGATTTTAATATTTTATTTTTATCTAATTTATTTAATACATTTGCTACTTGATGGGTATAAAGGTCAAAAAAATTTTTAAGTTTTTCAAGTTTTTTCATAATTTAAATTATTAAAGTAAGTTATACCTATACTAAAGATTAATTATTTTATCAAAGTAACTTTTTAATTCCTTTTTATGTGAGGAAATAATTATTATTTTATCTTTTTTTAATTTTTTAAATTCTTTTAAAACGATCTTCTCATTTTCTTTATCCAAAGAAGATGTTGGTTCATCAAAAAATAAAATTTCACCGCCTAATAATATCGTTCTTATAATGGAAATTCTTTGTTTTTCCCCACCTGAAAGCATTCCGTTTAAAGAATATACGCTATCGTTATTGTGATTTAGGTATTTAATAAATCTTTTAAGCTTAAATTTCTTGAGATATTTTTTTGCAGTTTGAATTTTAGTTTGGTTGACGTTATTTTCTAAAAATATTGATTTTTTTAAACTGTCATCAATTAATATATTGTGTTGTGACATAAACCCTACTTTATTATTCCAATCAATTTTGGAATTTTTGGTATTATAAAAAGAATTATTAATTTTTAATTTTCCTGAATCTAAATTTATTACACCACACAATATCATTAATAATGTAGTTTTTCCTCTGCCACTTTCACCGTAAATGCCGTAAATTTTATTTTTTAAGAAATTATAATTAAAATTTTTAAGAATATTTATTTTACCAAAATTGAAATTGGCATTTATTAAAGAAAGAGATTTTATTTTGTTTTCAATTTTTATATTTTTTAAGTTTTTTTTATTTTTATGTGTTATAAATTCTTTAATTAAAATTTTACTAGATGGAGCAAAAAAAATTGTTAAACTAATATTTTGAACCATTCTTGAAATAACAGGACCTAGTCTAAAAAGTATAAAAGCAATTAAAGTAAATAATTCTAGATTTAATGACAAATTATTATATATCAAAAAATACACAATTATAGATGCAGCTATAATTTCAATAATTGCTTTTGGTGTTAAATTTGCAACACCTGCAAAAACAATCGTTTTTGAAAATTTGGCTAAATAATTTGAAAAACTATCAGCAAAAAAATTTATTTTTTTATAAACTTGTATTTCAAATATACCTTTAAGAATATTTAGTGTGTCAGTATAATATTTTTGTTCATAATTTTTTCTCTCAACACCACTTTTTTTTAAATATACAAAAAGCAAAGAAATTAATGAAATAAAAATAATTATTGGAAAAAAAATATCAAATCTAAATTCAAAATTTAATAAATAAAAACCAAAAAAAATTATTAATGTAAAATATAAAATATCAACTACTAAATACAATATTGCATATAAAACACCAATGTAACAATACCAAGTTTCTCTATTTAAATTTTTAAGGTAATAATCAATTCCTTTTTTATTGAATTTCAATATGCTTGAAGATGCATATAAATGAAATAATTTTTTTGACGTAAAATTATAATGTTTGAATACAAAGTTTTTTATGAAAAATTCTTGAGCTAGAAAGAAAATATTTCTTAAAAAAAGAATTATTGCTATTATTACAAATTGGAAATGAAAAAAAGATAAATTTGAATTAAGTTGATTATAAATAAAGCTTAAGATTTGATTGGCTTTATAATTAAACGAGTTACTAGCATCAAAAAAAATTAGAGAAATTATCGATATGGTTGAAATATCAATAAATATTACCACTAATGAAAATAAAGCTATAAGTAAAAATTTTATTTTTTCTAAAAATTCTAAATTTAGAAATGGGTAAAAAAGGTAATATAGATTTGTATTTTTCATTAAATCTCTTAATTTTCAATAAATCCTTTAAAAAAATTTTTATTATTCAGAATATAGGATTGAGCAATATTAGACTTGTAGTTTTTTAATTCAATATTAGGCAGATTTTTTTTAAAATTTTTTTGCTCATTTGTAATACTCTGATCAGACTGTATTTTTAAAAAATCATTAAAACCATCAAAAATTTCTTTTTCAGAATTGTTTTTAACTTTTAAGCCAATTTTTTTACACTCTGGAATACTTACATATAAACCTTCGAAGAAATTGATTTTTATCAAATCATTTAAACTAAGTTCTCTTCCATTTTTAGTTATTTTTTTTAATAAGTATGTACCCTTATTGGTTACACAGTCTACATTTGGACCATAATTATTTGTCGCATAAACTGATTTTTTAAAAAGTGCACCCATTGATGCTGGACCTGATGAATTACAAATTAATCCTTTGGCAGAAAATATAATATAATATTGTAACTTTATATTAAATTTAAACTCAAATTCATCTTCATAATCAGTATTAATCTCTAAATAATTTTGATTTTTATAATCTAATTTTTCTGAGTCACTACTTATAAATCTTATTAAAAAAAAATCTTTATTTAATATATAATCAATCATACTTTTATATGTTGAAATTTCCGAACCTCTAAAGTCAGAAGTATAATTATAATAGTTGTCTCTTTGATGTAAAACAAAACATTTTTTTAAATCTAAAAATGGAAAATGATTTTGAAAATATTCATCCATATTTGAAATAAAACTATCGCTAACTTTAAATAAATTATGATTTGGGTATTTTTCATCAAATTTATTTTGAATTGTTGCTTTTACATTTTTTTTTACTCTTAAATTCTTATCCATAAATAAATCTACTTCATTCATTTTACATGAAACTAATTTTGAATGTTTTAACGGAAGTAAAATTATATTTAAAAAGATATTGTTTATTATATATAAATTTTCAAAAATTTCAGAAACAAAAGAAAATTCTGAATTTTTAGGAATTAAAAAGATGGTTTTAAAACCATCTACATAATTTTTTTTTGCCATATAATTAAGATGTTCATTTACTGCACCAATCTGAGAATAATTTAATTGTGCAAATCTATAATTTGAAAAATAAAATCCAAAAATTAAAGGTACATAAAAAATTTTCAATAAATTAATAACAAAATAAAAAATTAAGATTAAATTAACTTTAAGACATTCGATTAATTTTTTTTGTTTATAAAAATAAATTATATTTGTAATTGCGTTTTTCAAATTAAATTCATCTAAACGCATTTGTGGTCTTATAAAAATATACATTATTTTTATATCAAGTATGAATAAAATATTTGTTATTATGCTCATAAATAAAATTAAATTAATTTTTCAAATTTCATTTTTTAAGTTTCGCATATAATTTAAGCCAATTTGTTTTTTTTGAGTTAATTGTTTTTGCATTTTTAAAATATTTTGCTTCCTCATAACAATTAAGTAGAAATTTTTTTCCCTTTCCACTTAATCCCTCTATTGCAAAGTTAAAAGTAACTGAATTTAAATTTTTAATAATTTTATTAAGATTGGATTTTTTTTTTGGTAACTGATGTATTGAACATAAAATTATATTCTTAAATTTAAAATCTCTATAAAGCCATTGTGTTGTACCTAATTGATCTGACATTATTGGCTCTGGAATTACAATTTCTATACGTAAATTTTTCCTATCAGCAAAATTATTCATAATCATATTTTGAGCATTACTTGGAATGATATATGGTCCAAAATTAATATCTGATGTAACTGATGCTGTTGTCATAAAATTAATTTAAATTATACAACTTAAAAAAATCTGTATTTTTTTGCATAATGGGTTTTTTTCTACTTTGAAACCTAACACTACAAGCTATTCTAGCTAGATTTGAGTTAAAGTTTATATTCCCGTGTAAAATAAATGGGTTAAATATAATTACTTCTCCAAACTTTAACTTTGTTGGCTTATATTTGTTCATTTTGCCTAATATTGTAGGTCCATTTACCAGACCCTGTGAGTGTTCAATTTTTATTGTTTTAAATGAATCCTTTTGTGGAACATAATAAACCCCGCCATCATCATCTAAATCATGAAATGGGGCCCATATCACAAACGTGTGAGGTGATATACCTGACATAAGTTCATAATGTGGCCATTGGCGTCTTTGATCTTCACCTGGTAAATTAAAAATTGTATTAGCTCGTCTTTGAATTAAAAGATTTTTACCACATAACTCTTTTACTATACTATTGCAAGACTCAACCATCATTTCAGACGCCTCATTGAATGAGAGTAGTTTTACCATTATCTTATTTACTTCATGATTTTTTAAAGTTACAAGTTTGTTTCTAAGGTAATTAATATTTTTGTTTCTAAAACCCATCTTAGTTAAAAAATTCTTTCTTAAGCTTTGAAATTTTTTGAGATTTGATATTTTTACAACTTTGAAACCTTTACCAAAAATTAATTCTTTTTTTAGATCCATAAAAACTTTTTATACTTATTACACGTGCAAATTATAATCATCAATATAATAGTTCGAACTTTTAAACACAAGGATTGGGGTCAGAGAGATGAATTTTATCAATATTATTAATTAAATTATTAGATAATTTTATATTTGAAGATTTAAGATTTTCTTTTAATTGAGATAAGCTTGTAACACCAATAATACTACTTAGAACGAATGGTCTACTTAATACAAATGCTAATGACATTTGTGAAACTGTTAAATCATTTTTGTCTGCTAACTTCTTATATTTGATGATAGCCTTTTCACCTCTTATTGTATTATGTCTAGAAAATCTTCCTGGCCATAAGGTATATCTAGCATTTTTTGGATTTTTTTTATCAAGATATTTGCCTGTTAATCTTCCACCAGCCAAAGGTGAATAAGCTAGCAGTTTGCAATTTTCTCTAATTGAAATTTCAGAATTAGAAATATCAAAAACTCTATTTAGTAAATTGTAACCATTTTGAACTGTAACCGGTTTAATTAAATTATTTTTTTCAGCTGAGTGAATAAATTTTGTTATTCCCCAAGATGTTTCATTCGATAATCCAAAATACCTTATTTTTCCTTCTTTTTTTAATTCTCTTAAATTATGGATAACCTCTAGAACAGGTGTCCAATCAGTATCATTAGGATTATATTCAAAATCTAATTTTCCAAAAATTGGTACATCTCTCTCTGGCCAATGCAACTGATATAAATCAATATAATCTGTTTTCAATCTTTTGAGGCTTTGATCTATTGCTAAATTAAGGTTTTTTTTATCAAATTTAAGATTTTTTCCTCCACCTCTTATCCATTTAAGTTTGGTGAAGCCTTGTCCAACTGGATGTGAAGAAGCAATTTTTGATGCGATTACTATTTTGTCTCTAATTTTTCTCTTATTAATCCAATCACCTATTATTCTTTCTGAGTCACCTTGAGTATTTGATTTAGGGTAAACTGGATACATCTCAGCTGTATCAAGAAAATTAACTCCTTGATCGAAAGCATAATCTAGTATTTTTAGAGAATTATATTTAGATACTTGTTCTCCAAAAGTCATAGTTCCCAAGCAAACTTTACTAACTTTACAGTTTTTATTGTCTAAATAATCATACAACATAGATTTAAAACATAAAAAAGTAATTTATAAAAATAATTATTGATCTAGTTTAAAATTATAAAATAAAATAACTAAACGTGCTAGTAATACATTAAAAATATTAATCAACTTTATTAAATTATTACAATAATTATTGTTTAAGATGAATTTATTTATTTATTTTCTATTGCTATTTAAATTTAGGTACTTCAAAATATATTTATCTTGTTGGCAAGCTGTGTTAATAATTTCTCTATTTTCGAGAAATTTTTTATCAACAAACTGTAATGAATAACAATCTAATCTTAAAGCCTGCAAAATCAAATTTTTATCATTTTTAATTTTTTTATCTAAATATTCTAAAGCAAAAGGATATTTTCTTATTGCTATTTTAGCAATTTTTTTATTTTTTTTTATTTTTTTTCCCGCATAAAGCAAAGAATAACCATGTTTTTTTACACAACGTTTTACAAAATCTATATCATTTTTGAGTCTTGAAGAGGCATATTTTAAAGCGTATCCATTTTGTTTAATTGCAGCAAAAACTATATCATCGTTATCTTTAAATTTTTTTTTTAAATACTTAAGAGCAAAACCATACTGAGATACTGCTGTTTTATTTATTTCATAATCATTATAGAATTTATTTTTAGTTTCCTTTAAAAATTTTATTGTAAGTCCGTAAGTTCTACACGCAATATTAACGACCTCTTTGTCATTAATTAGTTTATTGGGCAGATAAGGAAACGCTAAACCCCCAAAATGCAAATTTAAAATTTTTTTAATAAACGATTTTTTATTTTTAAGCTCTTGATCAATAAACTGTATTGAAAGTGGGTTTTTTTTAATTGCTTTTAAGGCAATTTCTTTGTTATTTTTGAGCCTTCTACTAGCATAAAAAATTGTGTTTCCTGAGGTTTTAATTGCCTCATTTACAATCCTAGTATCATTTTTTAATAAATTAGATGCATATCTTAAAGCAAATCCATAATTTTTAACTGCTTTTAAAACAATCTCTTTTTGGTTTTTAAATTTCTTGTCAGCAAATTTTAAAGATAAACCATTTTGTGATACGGCAATTTCCACAAATTTTTTTTCTTTTAGAAATTTTTTATTTAAAAATTCAAGTAAAAGACCATTTTGATTTAAAATTTCGATTATTTTTTTTCTATTTGATATATTTTTAAAATAATTAAAAAATTTTTTATTAATACTTATATGCATTTAATTTTAATTTTGAAATTTTGCTGGAGCAAATAATTTATCAAAATTGTATTTAGACTTTTTCATTCCCCATTTATAACCTCTATCATAAGGATTTGTTCTTTTTAATGTAAAAAAATCGGAATTAATTATTTTTTTTTTATATTTTTTAAAATTATTCCAATCATCCCAGAGAGCATGAATAATTTTTCCCTTTAGAAAACTTGATTGTTCTGAGCTTAAAAAAATAATTAGATCAGTTGCTTTTTTGTAAGGTGATCCACCAATTAATTTTTGTTTTATAGCTTTTTTATAATAATGAGCACCAACTTTTTTGTCACCAGCTGTAATAATTTCATCTAGCATACCTGTATTTATAGCTCCAGGAGATATAGAATTAATATTTATATTATATTTTTTCAATTCGTCCGATAAGCTTTGCATATATCTTACTATTGCTATTTTTGAGGCTCCATATGCATTAATTCTTGGTATAGAACCCGCTATTCCACCACCAGCTAATTGTACAATTTTGCCATAATTTTTTTTTTTAAAATGTTTAATTAATAATCTTGAAAAAATAACAGATCCAAAAAAATTTATATCAAAAACCTTTTTAAATTCTTTCCATTTCACATTCTCTGTTTCACCTTTTGGCCCATATACTCCAGCGTTGTTAATTAGAATATGTATTTGTTTAAATTTATCTATTGAATATTTGACGAAATCTTTAATTTTATTTTCATTACTTATATTAAAAACTTTATAAATAATTTGTTGATTTTTAGTCTTAATTTTATTTAGCTTTTTTAATGCATTTTTTAAATTCTTTGAATTTTTTGAACATATAGATATGTTTGCACCTTCTTTTAAAAAAATTTTTGCTGTTTCAAATCCAATACCTTTACTGGCTCCAGTGATAATTACATTTTTATCTTTAAATTTTGACATAAATTTATTTATGAAACTTTATCATCATGAAATTTAATATATTTATTATAAATATTCTCAATCTGAATATTTAAGCTTTTTAAATTTCTTATTTTCTTTTTTTTATAATTTAAATCTATCTGTAAAGGATGAGTAGCACCAGGAATTACAGTTGTTACTTCCTTGTGCTGCAAAATCCAATTTAAAGAAAGTTCGATTAAAGAAATATTGTCAGGTAAAATTTCTTTTAGTTTTTTTAATGCATTTTGAGCGTTTTTCATGGGAATTCCTGAAAATGTTTCGCTTATATTAAAATATTTTCCAGATCTATTATAATTTCTGTGGTCACTTGAAGGAAAAATTGTTTTCGAGTTTATAGATCCTGTTAAAAGCCCACTTGCAAATGGTCCTCTTGCTATAAGAGCAACCTTTTTTTTATAAGCTTTTTTTAATACATTTTGTAAGGGTTTTTGTCTAAAAATATTAAACACTAATTGAATACTTGACACATTATCAAATTTTAATACTTCATTTGCTTCTTTAGTGCTAAAAACTGAAACTCCAAAAAATTTTATTTTACCCTTTTTTTTAAATTTTTCCATAATGTTATATAGCTCATAATTTTGTAAAAGTTGAAGGGGTGGACAATGAAGCTGAAGCAAATCAATACAATCCACTTTTAAATTTTTTAAAGAATTATCAATATATTTTTCTAAATACTTTTGATTATAATTTTCAGGAAAAAAAGGTTTTAGTTTAGTTCCAATTTTTGTTGCCACAAAAACTTTACGATTTTTTTTTTTTAAAAAATTTCCTATAATTTGCTCACTTACACCATGGCCATATGCATCAGACGTATCAAAAAAATTTACACCTTTTTCTAAAGATTTATCTAAAATCAATAATGCATTTTTTTTTGTAATGTCTGTCCAACTTCCTCCAAGGCCCCAACAGCCTAATCCAAGTTCTGAAACTTTCCATCCTGTATTAGAAAAGTTCCTATATTTCATTTATTTACAAATTGTTTAAATCTTTTCTTGGATTTCAGATTGAGATTTTTTTGCTTTCTTTATAGTTTCCAATCTTTCAGTATATGATTTACCTGGAGGATCATACTTATCAAAAACATTCATTATATTTTGAGTAAAATCTTTTCCTATTTCTGTTAAGAAAATTCCATCATCCTCAAAATGTACAAGACCATCTTCTTTCATCTCTTTCATAAAATTTATTTCTTCTTGAAAATATTCTTTTGCGTTTATTCCAAATTGATCATGAAAATTTTGATAATCTATTTTAAAATAACTTCTTATTTGTTGAGTGGCGTGTTGTCTTATTTTATCATCTTCATTTAATCTCATGCCCCTAAAAGAAGGTAGTTGGTTTTTATCCAATGCTTTTTTGTAAGATGGAATATCATAAAAATTTTGAACATAATAATCATTACCAAGATTGCTCATTGAAGAACTACCCACGGCGATAAAATTAACTTTTCCTCCAGTTTGATGACCTGATGCTCCATAATGTGCCTTACCTTCGTTAAAAGCTTTGGTCATTGGACTATCTGGTAATGAATAACACTCAAATCCAGTTCTAATGTAACCGCCTGCTTTTAATTTTCTATGAATAACTTCTAATAATTCTTTTCGTTCCAGGAAGTCTGGAAGTGGTCCCTCTGCTAACATCTGTACTTGGTATTTTGCTACCCAAGGTTTATATGCCATTAATGACAATTGAACTAAAGTTGGTTTTAGTCTAATTATTTCATCACAAGTTTTAGACATTGATTCTATAGTTTGACCGGGTTGTCCGATCAACAGATCAAATGCAATTTCTTTATACATTTTTCTTACTTTTGGAGTAAGTATATCCTCAAATAATTTAGCAGGCTGGATTCTATTTACCCTTCTTTGTAC
>MDSZ01246836.1_pt1 | contig 10527 bp, 10 predicted proteins | sample 811201 | NCBI WGS metagenome assembly MDSZ01 (sample SAMN05326647, study PRJNA326480) | marine metagenome | isolation source: seawater | place: Indian Ocean: North | collected 2010
ACGAAAATTGCACTAATAGATAATTTGCTAGATAAAGCTGATACTATATTGATTGGAGGGGCGATGGCTTTTACATTTCAGAAAGCTTTGGGATTTGATGTTGGAAATTCTATGGTGGAGGATGAGCAATTGAAAGTAAGTCTAGATATAATTAATAGATCTAAAACAAGTAAGGCAAACTTACTATTCCCTGCAGATTTTGTATGCGCAAAAGATATAAATGATTTTGATAGCATAGAAGTTAAAATGATAGACAGCTTTGATGCTGATGATATTGGTCTAGATATAGGACCAGAAACTTGTATGAATTATGAGATGTATATATCATCGGCAAAAACAATTATTTGGAATGGTCCGATGGGGATGTTTGAAGTCCCAAATTACTCCACCGGAACTCAAGCACTTGCACGTTCAATAGAAGAACATGGAAATAATCAAGGCGCTACAACTATAATAGGTGGAGGTGATACTGTAACAGCAATTGAAAATTTAAATCCAAATATGGATTTTACACATATTTCAACAGGGGGAGGTTCTTCTCTAGAACTTTTATCAGGCAAATTACTTCCAGCATTAAAAGAGGTGAAATTTTAATGAAATATTGCATTGCAAATTGGAAAATGAATTTAACAATTGAAGAATCTGTTTTATTTACAGAGGAATTACAAAAAAAAGATTTGGAAAATCATAATACTCAGATTATTTTGTGTCCCTCCTTTATTTCTCTAAAAGATGTAAAGAAAAGTTTTTTAAATAGTGAAATCCAAATTGGGGCTCAAAATATGCACCATGAATTAGAAGGCCCTTACACTGGAGAAATATCAGTTAAAATGCTTAAAGAAATTGAGTGTGAATGGGTGATTTTAGGTCATTCAGAGAGGCGACAGTATTTCAATGAGGAGGATATCATTATAAATGATAAAGTAAATACTGTAGTTGAGAATGACCTAAAGCCTATTCTCTGCATAGGCGAGAGTTTAGAACAGAGAAATAAAAATGAAACATTCTCAGTTTTAGAGCATCAATTAAGTACGGCTCTCAATAAAAATAACATAGAAAATAGTCACTTAATTATTGCATATGAGCCAGTTTGGGCAATAGGTACAGGGGTGTCTGCATCTATTAATGAAATTTCACAATCTATAAAATGGATAAAAGAATTTTTATTAGAAGAATTTTCATTAAAAATTCCTATTTTATATGGTGGTAGCGTTTCATCATCTAACTGTATTGATATCGGTGAGATAGATGGCGTAGATGGTTTTTTAATAGGTACATCTTCTTTAGATGTAGAAGAATTTTATAAAATTTATTTGAATATGAATGAAAGGTAACATTAAATGGATTATTTATACTCTATACTATTATTTGTTTTTGTTGTTATTTGCCTTATGCTATTAGGTATAATTTTACTTCAGACAAGCCAAACAGGTGGGATGGGATCTATTGGTGGAGGCAATAGCTATTTAGAAGGAGCTTTAGGTGGCCAAGGTGCCGATAAACTTCTTTTAAGAACGACTACAATATTTGCTGTTATTTTTATGTCTTTAGCAATAATGCTGAATGTTATAGATAATCCTACGCAACAATATGAATCAGCGCTTGAATATGAAGAGCCTGTTTCATCTTCTGATGAGCCGAAAGTATTGCAAGTTAATGATTCGAATCAGGAAGATTCAGAAAAAACTGAATCAGAAGCCCCTAAAACTGAATAAAATCAGCTGAAGTGGTGGAACTGGTAGACACGCTGTCTTGAGGGGGCAGTGAGAGCAATCTCGTGCGGGTTCAAGTCCCGCCTTCAGCACAAAATAGGAGAAAAAAAATGCATAGATTTATTGGTTTATTGTTATTCTGTTTTAGCTTATTTGCAGTTGAAGGCTCAAATTCTGAGACTTTAACAGAGAAAGAAATTTTGGTTATAAACTCTTTTAAAGATACAGGATTTGCATCTTTATCAAATGATTTTACAATTTTAAATATTCTTTTAAGTAAAGATTTTCATGCTTCAGATGCTTCTATTCACTATAATATGTATGAAATATGCTTAGCTAACGATGATTTAAATTGCTCAAGTAAGCATTTAAATAGAGCTATAAAACTTAATCCACAAGATCAATATTATTCTCTTTCAGATTCACTGACAGCTTATCGAGAGGTGCTTGAAAGAGCTAGAAACTCAGCTGAAAAACAAAATTATAATTTAGCAATTAGTGATTATGATGATATAATATATAGATTCCCAGATAGAGCGCTTCCATATTATGAAAAAGGAGTAATACTTAAAGAAACAAAAGATTTTGATAAAGCTATTGTCAGCTTCCAGAAGGCTCGAGAATTAAACCCTAATAAAGAATCTTACCTTAATGGAATAAGAGAAATAGCTCAAAGGAAAGAAAAGCAGGCAAGTCAGTATGCTAAAAATAAAGATTTTACTAATGCAATTCCGATGTACGAAGAGGCTATATCCTATTATCCCGAATTCATCCAAGCCTATTTTAACCTTGCGAAATCATTTTATTTTTTAAGAGACTATGAGAGTGCAAAAAACACTCTTTTGAGTGGTCTGAAAATAGATTCAAGCCAATCTCAATCACTTAAAATGTTAGGTGATATATATAAAAAAGAAAGAAACTATGAAGAGTCGATAAATTCCTATAAAAAAGCTATCAGGGTAGCACCTAAATACTATAAGGCGCACTATAGCTTGGCTGTAGTATTAGATATTTCTGGTGACCCTGAAAACGCTAAAAAAAGCTTAGAAGAGACACTCAAAATAGAACCAAGCTATTTCAAAGCTCATGAGACACTTGGGATAATAAATATGAAATTAGGTGATAATGACTCTGCTATAGAAAATTTTTTAAATACAATTAGTATTTCAAAAAAGAGTTATAAGGCAAATTATCTTCTTGCTGAAATTCACATATCTAAAGAAGATTACTCTACGGCAAAGAGCTATGCTAAAGATGCTCTTGATATAAAGAAAAACTGTGCTCCAGCATTTTATTACCTTGGTTTAGCAGAAAAAAACCTAGGCAATATAGCTGCAGCAAAAGATGCTTTTGAATCAGCGAAGAGAGATAGGGACTGGAGAGCATCAGCTAATTATGAACTAGAGCTCATTGAAGAGGGCGAGTAAGATTTAGTTTATCAATCCCACTAATAATTTTGATAAAAGCTATAATATTTGATTTAGATAACACCTTGATGGATTTCATGAAAATGAAGTCAATGTCTGTTGATGCCGCAATCAATGGTATGATTGAAGCAGGATTAAATATAGATCGGAAGCAATCAAAAGAAAAGATATACGATATTTATGATGAAAAAGGATATGAATATCAAGAAGTTTTTGATGATTTTTTATTAGAATTAAAGGTTACATCTAGTTCTTATCATAAATATTTAGCAGCAGCTATAGTCTCATATAGAAAGATTAAAGATGCGACTATGGTTTTATATCCAAACGTTAACAGTACATTAATTACTTTATCTAAGCTTGGATTTAAAATAGGAGTACTTACTGATGCTCCAAGTAGAGAAGCTTGGATTAGATTATATTCCTTGTCTATGCATCATTTATTTGATGAGGTTGTAACCTTGGAAGATACAGGTAAGAGGAAACCTTCCTCTGAGCCTTTTATTAAAATTTCAGATTTACTCGAAATCTCTCCAGAGGAAATATTAATGGTTGGAGATTGGCCTGAGCGTGATGTTATAGGGGCAAAAAAACTAAATATGAAAACTGCTTTTGCTAAATATGGGGATATGTTTAAAACCATTGACTCCGGAGCAGATTATGATTTAAATGATATAAGTGAAATCATAGATATAGTTAAAAAAGAAAATATGCAATGATTAGTATAGGCACAGACATTGTCGAAGTAAGCAGGCTGAGGGAATTAATTTCTAAATACAACGATAGGTTTTTAAAGAGAACATTTTCTGATGATGAAATTAGATATTGTTCGATTCACAGTGATTCTGCTATACACTTTGCAGGTAGGTTTTCAGCTAAAGAAGCAGTGAAGAAAGCAATTTCTTCAGTCCCAGGTATGAACTCCATACCATATAATCTTATTAGCATAAAAAATGATAAAACTGGAAGGCCATATTTAGAAAATACATTTCCTTTAGCAAAAAAAATTGATGTTTCCATATCTCATACTAGAGAACATGCAATTGCATTTGCAATTTTAAGCAATGATAAATCTGCTTAACTCCCAAGAATCCAAAGATTTAGATTATTTTACAATCAGTAATGGTACTTCCAAAGAGAAGCTTATTGATAATGCGGGAAAAGCTGTTGCATATCATATCATTGAAAAGACTCCTGATCCATTTAATAAAAAAGTTTTATGTATAGCTGGAATTGGAGATAATGGTGTAGACTCTATTGTTTGCTCCTCATATCTAAATAAAAATAGAGTAGAATCAGATTGTTTGCTAATTACACCTGAAAAAATAAATTCTAAATATTTACAATTATATGCCTACGATAAGTATTTAAAGTTTTCTGAAAATATAGATTTTAATAAATATGACATTATAGTCGATGGTATATTTGGTACTGGTTTAAATAGAGAAATAAAGTCTATAAATTTAGAAATAATAAGAAAGATATTTTATCATAAAAATATTATATCAATCGATATTCCTAGTGGTATATATGCAAATTCTGGAGCTCCTTCTAATATTGCTTTAAAGGCTAAAGAAACTATTACATTTGGTTATCCCAAAGTAGGTCACTTTTTATCTGAAGGATACCCATCACGAGGAAAGCTACATGTTTACGATATAGGTCATAATATATATGAGGGTGAGAGTAAGGTATATTTAATTAATGAAACTGATATATTGAACCTATTTAAAGAGCAGGATGTTAGATCGAATAAGTATACTAGGGGGAAAGTGTTGTCACTAACAGGTTCACTTAATTATACAGGAGCGTCTTTACTTAGCTCTAGTGCTTGCTTGAAAACTGGATGTGGAATAGTAAAGAATATATATCCGCGCTCATTGTATGAAGAGATAATAAAGATGAAAGAATCGATAGATATCCCCTTAGAGGATAACAGCCTTGGATATCTTACGGATGCCAATTTTAATGAAATCGAAGAACTGTATGATTGGCCAGATTCTTTCCTTATTGGACCAGGATTGTCACTTGAGGTGGCTTCAATTGAATTAGTTAGAAAGGTCCTTTCTAGCTATAATGCTAAATGTATCATTGACGCTAGTGCATTATCAGCAATAAATTATGAAAAAGATAAATTTTCTATGATCCCCAAGGAATCAATATTAACACCTCACTACAATGAATTTGCTAGAATTATTAATGTAGATAGAAAATATCTTGAAAATAATACTATTAGTTTATTGACGGATGTTTCTAAATATCTAGAAGATAGAATATTAATATTAAAGGGTCCCAATACAATTATTACTAATGGAAAAAATCAAAAATATATAATTAAAGATGGTAGCCCCTTACTATCCACTGCAGGGACAGGAGATATCCTTTCTGGCATTATCAGCTCTTATGTAGCAATGGGATACTCTCTTGAAGAATCATCAAAAATAGCTGTTTATCTTCATGCGAAAATATCAAAAATTATGGAGCTAAAAGGACTCAAGAGCATTATTGCTTCAGATATGATCGATTTCATTTCTAAAGTTCAAAATGACATGAGTCAAAAGAATGTATAGTTTTAGAAACATAGCTCTTTTAAGCAATCTTGTACTGATAGTATTTGTATCAGTCGTGTATTTTGATTCAGTTAAATTATTTGTGAAGTATGATTCTTATATCCATTTTATAATGTATTTTAGCTTAGGCTTACTATCAATTGATTTAAATCAAAAGAGAAGGTTATCTTATAAAATTATTTTTATTATATTAATACCAGTATTAACGGAGTATATTCAAGATTACATACCATCAAGGCGCCATGATATCGAAGATGTGTATTTTAGTTATTTGGGTTTGCTGTCCGGCTTAATCGTTTACTTAATTTATTTTTATGTTAAAAAAACTTAAAATTAAAAATTTAGCAATTATTAAAGATTTAGAAATTAATTTTTCGAATTCATTTAATGTGATAACAGGGGAGTCTGGATCAGGGAAAACTATAGTTTATAAATCTATCACATATCTTTTAGGTCAAACTTTTAAAAAAAAAGACTTAAGGAAAGATGAGCATAAGTGTGAGATAGAAGGTTTTATTGAAATTAACAATAATAGCTATCGGTTCTCTCGTATTTTTACCAGCTCTACTACTAAAAACTTCGTAAATGAAAAACAAGTCAACTTAACTCAATATAGAGATATAATAAAAGATTACTGGGAGTCTTATGGGCAACATGAGCAGCAAATGCTAGTTGATGAGAATAATCATATAAAATATTTAGATTTATTTTCAGGCCTTGATGACTCATTTGAAAAATATTCTAACTTATTTTCTGATTATCTGAAAATAAAAGGGGATATTTCTACTTTGCTTAATGATTCTGAAGATTATGCTAAGAATAAAGATCTTTATGAATTTCAATTAAAAGAGCTAGATGATTTTGATGTTGAGATAGATGAAGATTTAGAGCTACAAGATAATATTAATGTCCTAAAAGCTAATAAAGAAAAGTATGAGACTATGAATAATTTTTCATCAATAAATATTCATAAGGAAGAATCTTTTTACATTATGAATAAATGTATGAAGTCGCTTAGTATGATGCCTGAGCAATCAGAATCTTCCTCCAATCTAATGAGCCGGATGGAATCTATTGTTTCTGAATTTGAAGATTTGCAGTATGAAGTTTCAAATTTTTCGAAGGAGTTTGAATACAATCATTTTGATTTAGAAAATTCAAAAAACAAATTAGTTAAAATCAATGAATTGAAGCGAAAGTATGGAGGAACAATCGAGTCTATTATAGAGTATAAAAATAAACTTAATTTATTAATGAATAGTTCTCAAGATTTAGAAACAATAATAAAAAATAAATTAGAAAAACAAAATTCTATGGAAAAAGAGCTTAAGATGATGGCTGATTATATGTATAAAAAAAGGCTAGAGTCATCTAAAAAGTTAGAAAATAATATTATAAATGATTTAGAGTCTATGGGTATGAAAGGAATTGATTTTTCTATCAATTTAGGAGACGTCGAGTTAAATAAAAATGGATTAACTTATTGCATGTTTCAAATAAGAACAAATAAAGGAGAGGATCTGAAAAATTTAGGTGAGATAGTATCTGGAGGAGAATTATCAAGAATAATGATGGCAATTAAATTATCTATTAATTCATCTGCAGAAAATAAATTATTTGTTCTAGATGAAATTGATGCAGGTCTATCTGGGAAAGAAGCAGATAGCATAGGTAGTCTTATAAAAAAAATATCATCTAATAATCAAGTCATTTGCATTACACACTTATCTCAGATAGCTTCAAAATCAAATTTTCATTACAAAGTAAATAAGAGAGTAGCTGATAATAGAACTTATTGTCAAATAGAAAAGCTATCAGAAGCATCAAAAGTTCAAGAATTGGCCGCAATGATTAGTGGAAAGAATATAACAGAAGAAAGCATTGTTTATGCTAAAGAAATTTTAGGGAAATAATATGGATAAATTATTAGTAAGAGGTGGCAATAAATTAAATGGGAGTATATCTATTGGAGGGTCAAAAAATGCTGTTCTTCCAATTATGACAGCTACGCTTATTGTCCCTGGTAATTATAAAATTACTAATGTGCCTAATTTAAGAGATACAAAAACTATGATTCGCCTTTTAGAAATTATAGGATCAAAAGTATCTTATAAGGATAATACTTTAATTGTGGATACTACAAAATGCAATAATCCATGTGCTCCATATGAACTTGTCAAAACTATGAGAGCATCTTTTTATGTCTTGGGTCCTCTTTTATCCAGATTCCATCATTCAGAAGTGTCATTGCCAGGAGGGTGTGCGTGGGGACCAAGGCCAGTAGATTTCCACATAAAAGCTTTAAAAGAAATGAAAGTTAATGTTGATCTAGATAGTGGAAATATTATTGCAAGCGGGCAGCCTTACGGAGCAAATATTGTTTTTTCAAAAAAAAGTGTAGGAGCAACAGGGAATGTGCTTATGGCTGCAGTGAAAGCAATAGGGAAAACAAAAATATCCAATGCTTCTAAAGAACCTGAGATTGTTTCATTGGGGCAATTTTTAATCCAACTAGGAGCTAAGCTTGAAGGATTAGGAACTGATACTATAACAGTATATCCTATAGAGAATGAGAACAATAATATTGACTTTGAAATTATTCCAGATAGAATAGAGGCTGGTACTTTTATGATTGCTACGGCAGCTATAGGTGGAGAAGTTGAATTGAAAAAAGTAGATTCATCTCATCTTCATTTTGTTATTGATAAGCTAAGGAAGCTAGGTGTATCAATTCAGACAGATGAAAATCATCTGTTTATTTCTTCTACGGGAGAATATGAATCAATTGACATGGAAACATTGGAATATCCAGGATTCCCCACAGACCTACAAGCTCAATGGATGTCACTGATGATTAAAGCAAAGGGCAAGTCTCAAATAAAAGAAAATATTTATCACGATAGATATACGCACATATCAGAGTTGATAAGGATGGGGGCACAAATAAAACTTAAAGATAATATTGCATATATTGAAGGAGTGAAAAATATATATTCAGCTCCAGTGATGTGCACAGATATACGAGCTAGCGCTGCTCTTGTAATATCAGCTTTATATGCAAAAGGTGATACGGAAATTAGTCGTATATATCATATAGATAGGGGGTATGAGAAAATAGAAAATAAGTTCTCTGAAATAGGAGGAAATATTAAAAGAGTTACTAGCTGAAATAATTTGTTACATAAGTTTGACTACTTTTAATTGAAATTTTGAAAAATAAATATTAAGTTATTATAGAGATTTAATTTTAAAACAAGGAGAATCAAAAATGAAAAAATTAATAGCTTCACTTTTATCAGCAGCTTTAGTTACATCTGCTTTCGCAAACACTACAGTTACTCTAGTTGGGTCTGAAGATAATTCGGCTAATGTAAGTGTGCAAGTTAAATCAGATAGCGATGTTTATGGAATTCAGTTTGATCTTAAATATGATGCAACTGAGCTCTCTATTGATGATAAGGCTCTATCTTCATTAGTTAATGGTATACACGATGTTTATGCTAAAGCTAAATCAGAAGAAGGACTTATTAGAGTTGTAATGTTTGATGTAGGTGGTAAAGAATTGCATAGTGATGCTTCATCAATTACTAATATTATATCTATCCCTTTCACATTAAATGATTCAAAGTCAGTTTCTACTTTGCTTGAATTTGATAACCTCGTTGTTGCCGGTTATAATGGTGAAGATCTAAATGCTAGTGGAGAAGATTATTATGTGAATGTAGATGCAGGCTTGCCAACTACAACTTCATTATCTAAAAATTATCCAAATCCATTTAACCCATCAACAACTATTGAATATAGTGTATCTAAGACAGGTCCTGTTTCTTTAGTGATTTATGATTTAAATGGCGCTGTAGTTAAAACTCTTGTTAATGAGGTAGTTGCTAGAAATAACTATTCTGTTACTTGGGATGGAAGAAATGACAGCGGTCAGATGGTAGCTTCAGGTCAGTATTTCTATGTTATGAATGGTCCTGCTGGTTTTACTAGCAGTGAGTACATGACTCTACTGAAGTAATAAATCTTTAATTCCTTGTTTTAAAGGTAAAAGGGCTCTTTATTTATATAAGGAGCCCTTTTTTATTTGTTTTATATGTTAAATAAAAATAATATACACCTGTATAAATGATATTGTATATATGGAATCAAAAATTGTCATAATAGGCGCAGGTGAGGTTGGCTTTAATCTTGCAAAATCTCTTTCAAGAGAAAATCATGAGATTACAGTTATTGATAATAATCCTCAAAAGTGTGCGAGAGTTAAAAATAATTTAGATGTTCATGTGATTGAGGGAGATGGCGCTTCTCAGAGGATTCTTCAACGCGTTGATATGAAAAATATTGATTATTTAATATCTTTGACAAGAATAGATGAGATAAACCTTGTATGCTCAAGGATTGCAAAGAAAATGGGTGCCAAGCATGTTATTTGCAGACTTAGAAATACAGAGTATATTCATAAGGATGCTATTATCACTCCAGAACAGTTTGGAATAGAGTATGTAACTTATCCAGAGAAAGCAGCTCAAATTGAAATAGAGAATTTAATAAGACGATCTTCTACTGTTGAAGTGCAAGAATTTCACAATGGAGATATATTGATGATTGGCGTTAACCTAGAATCTTCATCTCCACTTATTGGTCGTACGATTGAAAATGTCATGACTTCAAACCCATTTACTCAACATCAAACTGTTTTTATTAATAGAAGTGATGATTTTTTTATACCTAGAAAAGATGACATATATAAAAAGAATGATCATGTTTATTTTGTATCAAGGAAAGAAGATGTTGATGAAGTGCAAAAGATGGCAG